>Ga0180432_10003741_pt1 | contig 21456 bp, 14 predicted proteins | sample SS_ome_10_FD_132414 | JGI IMG/M metagenome (GOLD analysis project Ga0180432, IMG submission 132414) | Hypersaline lake sediment archaeal communities from the Salton Sea, California, USA - SS_1_MS_2 metaG | ecosystem: Environmental > Aquatic > Non-marine Saline and Alkaline > Hypersaline >...
GCCGAGCGGTGCGCGCGCACCCGCAAGCGGTGCCAGGTCATGGGCGGGGCCAAGAACCACCTGGTGGCGCTCCCGGACGCGAACATGGACCAGGTCATCCGGAACATGGTCACCTCGTGCTACGGGTGCGCGGGCCAGCGGTGCATGGCCGCTTCCGCGATCGTGTGCGTGGGCGAGGCCACCCACGAGGAGGTGGTCTCCCGGTTCGTGCAGGCGAGCCAAGAGGTGCGCGTGGCCGACCCGCTCGACCCGGCGGTGGCCGACGAGCCCATGGTCATGGGCCCGGTGATCAGCGCACAGGCCCGGCGCTTCATCGTAGAGACGATCGAGAAAGGCTGCGCCGAAGGCGCGCGCCTGGCGCTCGACGGGCGCGACGTGCGCGTGCCGGGCCGCGAGGGCGGGCACTTCCTGGGCCCGACCGTGTTCACGGACGTGCGGCCGGGGTCGCTCTTGCACGCCACCGAGATCTTCGGCCCGGTCGTCGTCATCCTGCGCGCCGCCTCCCTGGACGAGGCGATCGGCATCATCAACGACCACCCGTACGGCAACGGCGCGTCCCTGTACACGCAGGACGGGTACGCGGCGCGGCGGTTCAAGCTCGAGGCGCGCGCGGGCATGATCGGCATCAACGTGGGCATCCCCGCACCGGTGGCGAGCCTCCCCTTCGGCGGCATGAAGGACTCGGTGTGGTCGGACATCAAGGCCCAGGGCCGGGCGGCGTTCCGGTTCTACACCGACGAGAAGGTGGTCACCGAGCGCTACTGGGCTTCGTAGCGAGAGGGACGCAGACGCGTTGACGCCGGCGCCGCGCCCCCCGTACGCATGCGCGAGGCCGCGCCGGACTGGGCGTCTATCCCCGCTGGCAGAGGAGAGAAGCGCGATGAGGCACTTGCCCTGCACAAGGACATCCATTCGGTTCGGCCTCGCGGTTCTTGCACTCGTGGGCCTGACCGGCGGCGGCATGGCGGCCGAAGACCCGGGCGCGCCGTTCCTGGTCGCCTCGGACTTCGACGACGGCACGTCCTTGACCGGCGGCATCCAGGAGGCCGTGGACGCGCTGCCCGAGACCGGCGGCATGGTGTTCGTGCCCCAGGGCGTACACATGCTCCATGCGCCGATCCTGCTCAAGCCCCGGGTGACGCTGCGCGGCGCCGGACCGGGGAGCATCCTGCGCAAGGCGCCCCTTTTCCAGGTCATGCTCGCCGAGGACGTAGAGAACGGCGCGGACCAGGACTACATCGTGGTCGAGGGCCCCGCGCCCTTCCGGCCGGGCCTGGGCGGGATGATCGGCGACCGCAAGCGCCAGCTCACCGCGCCGTACATCGTGCTCGTGGACCGGGTCGAAGGCAACCGGGTGTACCTGCGCCGCTGCCAGGTCCACAGCGTGGGCATCGGCGAGTGGCGCCCGCGCAACGACTACCGCGTGGCCGATGGCGCTTGTTTCCTGAATGCCTTCGGCATGATGTACACCCGGGAGCACTGCACCATCACCAACCTGGACATCGACGGGAACAAGGACGGCCAGCGCATAGACGGCGAGGAGGTCTACAAGGCCTACGGCGGCGCGTGGAAGCTCTTGCGCTGCACACCGTACCTGAGCGAGGGGTGCGTGCTCTCCGAGTGCCTGGTCCACGACGCGGCGGGCGTGAACGTGTCCCTGTCGAGCCCGGCGGTCGTGCGCGACTGCGAGATCTGGGGCGGGTTCAACGGCATCCACCCCGGCGCGGGCCCGGACTCCAAGCTCATCGACAACATGATCCATCACAATCACGACGGCATCTTCATGTGCATGGGCAACAAGGGCGTCATCATCCGCGGCAACCACATCTATCGCAACACCTACGGCATCACGGCCATGGGCTCGGGCGAGCGCACGGACGACGAGCGCCCGGACCTGGCCGGCGACCACCTCTCCATCATTGCGAACAACGTGATCGAGGACAACGACCACGCGGGCATGCGGAGTTCCCAGGGCAACCTGGGCCCGCAGGATTTCGTGTTCATGGGCAACATCGTGCGAAACAACCACCGCAAGCTGAACCGGTTCCTGGGCGTGCACCAGATGCCCGCCGGAATCTCCCTATACAACGCGCAGCGATGCGTGATCATGGGCAACCGGTGCGTGGACGACCGGTCCCTGTACCCGGCCCGCACCGCCGAGGCGGCCGAGCGCGGCGCCGAGGAGCTCGTGTTCGCCGGACACCAGACGTATGTGCCTATGCTGGCTGGACGGCCACAGACGCGCTTTCGCGTGCGCCTGAGCCACGAAGGCCGGACCGCGGTGCACTGGGCCCGCACCAACCTGGACAGCCGGTACCAGCATCCCCGCAAGCTGCTCCTCGAAGAGCCCCTGGACCGCACCTGGCCCGCGGGCACCCGGGTAAGCCCCGAGCCCACGCAGCTTTGGGGCATCATCGTGGCCGGACCGCGGTCCGAGGACAACGTGCTCTCCGGCAACGTATGCGCGCAGAACGGCATCGGCGGGGTGCTCTACCACGGCGAGCGCGTCCAGGCCCAGGGCAACGTGGGCCGGGTCATGCAGGCCGATTCCGCCAAGTCCATGGAGGAGAACGTGTACCCGGCCGCGCGCAGCGTGCCCGTGCCCAACGCGAGCTTCGAGGCCGACGCGGCCTGGTCCGTGGGCGAGGCCGTCACCTACGTCGAAGGCGGGTACGACGGCGCGCGGGCCCTCAAGCTCACCAACGACGACCCCGCTTCGGGCACGTCCTCCGGCCAGGGCCCCCTGCCGCTCAAGCCGCTCACGCGGTACCGGGTCAGCGCCTGGGTGAAGACGAACGCCAAGAAGGGCGACACCCTCGTTCTGCCGAACCTCTTTCTGTACGACGTGGGCAAGCGCAGCGGCATCACCCTCAAGGCCCACCCGGGCACGGGCATGAACCTGGACAGGCAGGAGGCGAGGCGGGCCAGTGGATCCGCATCCTGGGCCAGGGCCGCACGGGCGAAGCCCCCGTGCGCGCGCAACTCTACTGCAACCTGGCCAGGGCCGTGGGCGAAGCGTGGGTGGACGCGGTCGCCGTCGAAGAGCTCGACGAACTGCGTCCGCCGATCCCGGCCGTGCCCGAAGACAAGACGCTCGCCGCGCCCGCCGCGCAGGCGCCCGTCACGGTGGACGGGGCCCTGGAGGAGCCGGCCTGGGACCACGCGGCCGAGGTCGACGGGTTCGTGACCGACACGGGCGACCCGGCACAGCGGCGCACCGTGGTGCGCGCGATCCACGACGAACGCAACCTGTACCTCGCGTTCGAGTGCTTCGAGCCGAACCCGGACCGCATCCAACGCGAGGCGACCTCGGAGATGGGCGTATTCGGAGACGACAGCGTGGCCGTGCTCATCCAGCCCCAGGCCAGCGAACCCATGCACCTGCAGCTCGCGGTCTCCGCCTCGGGCGTGCGGTTCGACCAGTACAACAACTTCGCGTGCAAAGACACGACCGGGTACAATCCCGCGTGGCAGGCGGCCACGCGCGTGGGCGCGGACCGATGGACGGCCGAGGTCGCGATTCCCTTCGCCCTGGTCGGCGCGTCGGCGCCGGACGGGGAGCCCGCGGCCCCGATCGGCGCCGCCTGGGGCGTGAACTTCGGCCGCGTGTGCCGGTCGGTCGCGCAGCGCGAGTACTCGGCCTGGACCCAGATCGGGAACTGGCACCAGGTGGACAACTACGGCCGGCTCACGTTCGAGAAGTGAACGCGCGATCCAGCGCAACGAGGCTGTTCGCTGCATTGCCGGCGCAGCTGTATCGGACGATGTGAAGGACCCGCGCACGCAGCGCGGGTAGAGAGCAAGATCCGCTTCCCGGCGCAGGCGCGAGCGCGGGAAGCATTTCGAGAAGGAACGCGATCCATGAAGACCCGATGGATCAGGTGGATGTGGATAGGCGCCGTGGTGCTTGCGGCGGGCTCGTTGCAGGCCAATGCGGGTACAGTGCACCTGCGGGCCGCCGGCCAGAAGCCGCACATCGACGGCGTGCTCTCCGAGGCCCTATGGCAGGGAGAGCCCGATTGCGCGGACTTCGTCGTGTTCGACACCGACGACACGCCCGCGCGCAACCGGACCCAGGCCTGGCTCGCGCACGACGCCCGCTGGCTGTACGCCGCGTTCCGGTGCCGGTTCGAAGCCGGAATGTCCGATCCCGCAATCACAGAGCGCGATGCCTACGTGCACCGGGATCCGTCCGTGGAGTTGTTCCTCAGTCCCGGCACGGACGGGAGGACCTATCATCACTTCATTGTGAGCGCGTCCGGTTTGCAGGGCGACAACCGCGCGGTCGACCGAAACCCCGTCGACTGGGACGGGTTCTGGCTCTCCGCCGCGCGCATACACGCAGACGGCGGCTTGTGGACGGCCGAGCTGGCCATCCCCCTGTTCTACCTGACCCAAGATGACGGAACGGCGGCCTGGCGGGTGAACGTCTGCCGCAACCATGCCTCCAACGCGGGCCGCGAGCTGAGCTCCTGGAGCCCGACACGAGACAGCTTCCACAATCCCGCAAGCTTCGGCACGCTCACGGGACTCGAGGACGTCCAAGGCGAGCCGATGTTCGCCCCGGTCGTGCGGGCGGTGGAGGTCGGTCCGCTGGTGGACATCCCGCGCCGGTTCTACCAGGTCCGCGCCCAGCTGGAGAATACGGGCGCCCAGGATGGCACGGTCGACGTGTACGCTATCGACACGACATCCGAGGGAACAACGGAAACCCCGAAGAGCCAGGTAAAGCTTGCCGCCGGGCACCGCGCGCCCGCTGCGGTGGACGTGGACGTGGAGAAGATCCTGGTGCGCGAGACGGTGTTCGCCGCCACCTGCGATACGGAGGTGGGCACCTGGCAGTGGCGCCACCGGGCGGCGGAGAAGAGCGGACAAGAGCCCTTCACCACCGCGGTGCGCATGTCCTACTACACGGACGAGCCGAGCGCAGAGCTCGTTTACCGGGTGAACTTCCCCGCCGCGGCGCTGCAGCGCTGCTCGGTCAAGGTCACCTCCATCGGCGCACAGGAGGCAGACCTCGCCGTGCGGCCGGCGCCGTTGCGCACGGGCTTGATCCCGTTTCCGATCCAGGACTTACCAGCGGGCGAGCACGCCGTTTCCGCGGCCGTTGTCAGCGACGAGGGCACGGTCATGGCCCGGCACGAGTGCGCCCTGGTCAAGAAGGCGGCCCCCGCGTCAGGCAACCTGGTACGCACGGACAGGTGGAACCGCTGCCTGGACGTGAACGGCGAGCCGTTTTTCGCCTTCGGGTTCATCGGCATCACCGAGGCCGGCCTGCCCCTGGCCCGCGAAATCGGGTGCAACTTCAACTGCCTGTGGTCGCCGCCCGACCCCGGGTACATGGCGGCCATGGCCCGGCAGGACATCCGGGCCGCCATCTCGCCCTGGGCCGGCGTCAACAGAGCCAAGAACGCCTTCAAGCGGTCGCACACCCAGGAGGCCTGGGACAACTACCACGCAGAGGTCATGGACCAGTTCGCGTCCCAGCTCGACGCGTACGCGCAGCATCCGTCGCTCGTCCTGTGGAATCACTACGACGAACCGGGGTATGACCTTCAGAAGGAGTCCATGCCCGACTTCGTCCGGCTCATGGAACAGAAGGACGGCTACCACCCGGTGGTCCAGCTCTTCTGCGGCTCGTTCCGCAACGTCCCGGCCTGGATGTCCTACTGGGAAGGCGGCGTGGGCGTGATCGACATCTATTCCGGCGTGGACTTTTTCGTGGACCACATCGAGCCCGCCGGCGACCTGCTCGAAAAACTCCGGCGCCCGTTCTGGGTGGTGCCCCTGGGCGACTACTGCTCGGGCAGCCGGTACTTCGGCCAACCGTCCGAGGTCAAGCGGGTGCAGGCGTACCTGGCCCTGATTCACGGGGCCACGGGCCTCTACTACTTCCGGTGGCCGCCCCTGCACATCGAGACCTTCAACGACTACAAGCGACTGGCCGCCGAGGCCCGGGCCCTGTCCCCGGCGCTCCTCGCCCACAAGCCGGAGTGCACCCTCACCTGGGAGAGCATTTCGCACAAGGACGCGCTCCACGCCTCGTGGCGGCGAATGCCCGGACGCGGGTACGTGCTGCTCGCGGCCAACGTAACCAACCGCCCGGTGGACGCGGTCTACCGCCTCCCCTTCCTGCCCGACGGCACCGAGGTCACACGCATGTTCGGCGAGGGCGCCTACACGCTCCGGGACCGATCCTTCTCGGAGACCCTCGAGCCGCTCGCCACGCGGGCGTATTTCATTGCGCGCGAGGAGGCGCGCGACCGTCCGGTGGAACTCCTGCTCTCCGCCAAGCAACTGGCCGCACCGGACGAGGGCGCGACCGCGAATCTGATCCACAATCCCGGGTTCGAGACGGTCGACGCAGGATGGACGGTCACCGGCTCGGCGGCCGCGACCTACGACGCCGGTCAAGGGCGCTCCGGCGAGCGGTCCCTGAAGATTCGCATGGACCGGGCCAACCTGATGGCCTTCGCCAGGGGGGACGCGATCGCCCTGAAGCCCTCGACCGAGTACCGGATTCAGGCCTGGGCCCGTGGCGCGCTGGACTCCCAAAAGGCGCAGCCGTCCCTGCGCCTGTACAACCCGGATACCGAACAATACACCTACGTGCTCAATTGCTTCGTGGACAGGGGATGGCGGCACTTCGACAGGACCTTCACCGCGCCGGACCGGGCCCAGACCGTACAGCCCTGCCTCGTCGCGGGCAACGACGCGTTTCGAGGGGCCGTGTGGTTCGACGACGTTTCCCTGGAGGAGATACCCAAAGAGGCGATCAGCAAGAACCTGCTCGCGAACTCCAGCTTCGAATACGCCAAGCGCAAAGACTGCCCGGACCATTGGGGAAGCCTGTCCTGGCTGGAGCCGGTCCGGCCCGACCAGCTGGGCGGCATGCCCAACGCCTTCTTCGCCCAGGACAGTCAGGAGGCGTACGAAGGCGAGTACAGCCTGCGGCTCCAGGGCATGCACCAGCTCAAGGCATGGCCCACGCGCAGGACCGTCCGGGTGGACCCGGACAAGACGTACGTCTTCTCCATCTACCTGAAGGCACAGAAACCGGGCACCGAGGTCTGGCTGCGATGCGACAACACCAAGAACTGGGAGACCTTCGAGGTCGGGACGGAGTGGAAGCGGTACCACGTTACCGGCAAGGGCTACAAGGACGGCGGCGGCTACTACCTCCTGGTATCGCTGCGCACCGAGGGCGCGGCCGGGTTGCCCACGCCCCTGCGCAGCCGCGAAGGCCATACGGTGGACAAGGCCACGTACGTGTGGCTCGACGCCGCGCAGGTCGAGGAGGGCAGCGAGCCGACCGCGTATGTGCGCGACGCCTATGTGCCCGGCCAGGATTATGAGTATTGAGTTGCCCGGGGCCCGGCAGCATTGGCCGTGCGCACGCACCTTCGGGTGGTGAGCGCGGCCCGCTGGACCGCAGCGGCCAGAGAGAAGGAGGAAGGGGTATGTTCGGCGAACGACGTGGTTCATCTGTCCCGCGTGTTGTGTACGCAGCGCTCGTCGCGTGCCTGGCCGCGGCGTGCGTACAGGCCCAGGCCGCACAGCCCAGGCGCGTGTCCACGGACTACAGCACCGAGGCGTCGGTTACGGCGGGCATCCAGGAGGCCCTCGACAGCCTGCCCGAGACCGGGGGCACGGTGTACGTGCCTGCGGGCGTGCATGTGGTGCACCGCACCGTGTTCGTGCGCGACCACGTGACCCTGGAGGGCGCGGGCCGAGCCACTGTGATCCAGAAAGACCCCGCCTTGCGCGTGCCCCTGGCCGAAGACGTGCGCGAGGGATCGGACCAGAACTACGTGGTCGTGGCCGACGCCGCGGACCTGCGGCCCGGCATGGGCTTCATCATCGGGGACATGCAGCGCGCCGACGCGGATGTCTTTATCGACCGGATCGAGGGCAACCGGGTCTTCCTCACCTTGTGGAGCGTGTACTCCCTGGACAAGTGGAGCAAGCCCTGGACTCCGAAGGGCGACATCCTGGTCGAGCGCGACGCCGCGCTTGTCAACGGCTTCCCCGTAATCGAAATGGGCGACCGGGCCGTGATCCGCAACCTGTCCGTCGACGGGAACAAGGAGGCGCAGAAGCTGGGCGGCGAGGAGCTGTACAAGGAAGTGCCCGACTGGTGGAAGCGGCTGCGCTGCGCGCCGTACCTGGGCGGGCACTCCCGGCTGGAGCACTGCTGGCTGTACAACGCGGCCGGGGTGTGCGTGTCCCTGGGCGGGCCGACCGTGATCCGCGACTGCGAGATCTGGGGCAGCCTCCAGGGCATCCACCCCGGGGCCGGGCCCAACTCGCGCATCGTGAACAACGACATCCACCACCACGAATGGGACGGCATCGGGTTCTGCCTGGGCAACTACGGCCTGATCGTGAGCCACAACCACATCCACGACAACAAGCGCGCGGGCATCGGCCCGCTGGGCAACCCCGAGGACCGCGCCGGACGAGGCGGGGATCACTTCTCGGTCCTCAGCGAAAACGTGATCTATCGCAATGGCACCGCGGGCATCGCCAGCGGCCAGGGCACGCTGGGGCCGTGCGACTTCATCATCACCGGGAACGTGATCCTCAACAACGGGCGCGCCATGGAGCGACGCCTCGCCGCGCACAGCGTGCCCGCGGGGATCAGTCTATACAACGCGCAGCGGTGCCTGGTCACGGGCAACCGGTGCCTGGACGACCAGGAGGACTATCCCGCGTACCTGTCCGAGCCCGCCCAGGCCGGGGACACCGTGCTCCATTACGTGTCGCAGATGCCCGGGCAGTACCCCTCCTACTGCCCGGTGCCGTTCAAGGCCCAGCAGTATCAGGACTTCCCGGTGCGCATCGCCGGTGAGGAGGCGAGCGAGGTGCGCCTGGCCCTCCGCATCTCCGGGACCGGGTACCGCAACCTCGAACTCGCCGAGCCCCTGGCCCACGACTATCCCGAGGGCGCTACGGTCACGCCCGTGCAAACCCAGCAGTGGGGCATCTTCCTGGGCGGGCCCCGGGCCCGGGACAACATCGTGGCGGACAACCTGTGCGTGGGCAACGCGATCGGCGGCGTGCTCTGGAACGGCGAGAACACGAGCGTGCACGACAACCTGGGCGGCACCGTGCGCCTGTCCGAAGACCGGCCCCTGGCCGAGTCCGTGTACCCGGCGGCCGCGTCCGTGCCCCTGGCCAATCCGGGGTTCGAGGACGCGGGCGGCTGGACGCTGACCGACCCCGGGGCCGCGTTCGTGGAGGATGCCGTGCACAGCGGCGACCGTGCGCTCAAGCTCTCGCAAACGGACGGACAGGACATCGTGCAGGCCAGGTCCGAGGGCATTGCGCTGGAGCCGAACACCCGCTACCGGCTCACGGCCTGGGTGCGCACCGAGGCCAAGAAAGGCGACCGGCTCGTCGAACCCACGATCTTCCTGTACGGCGAACAGGGCACCATCGCCCTGGCCGCGCATCCCGCGGTGCGGGCCGACTTCGAGCGGCCGGAGGTCACGGCCGGCGAATGGATCCGCGTCTCGACCGAGGGGCGCACGGGCCCCGAGCCCCAGACCGCGCACATCTACTGCCGCCTGGACCGGGACATGCTGGGCGCCGCGTGGGTGGACGACCTTGCGCTCACCGCGCTCGCCGACGGTCCCGCGACCACGCACGCAGGCGCCCAGGCCGAGCCGCGCGTCCAGGCCCCGGGCGTACCCGCGGCCCCGCGCATCGACGGGATGCTTGACGAGCCGGCCTGGCAGCAGGCCGGGGTGGTCCGCGGATTCCGCCTGCCCGACGGCGCCCCGTGCGCGAGCGAGACCACGGTGCGCGTGTGTCATGACGCGGCGAACCTGTACGTGGGCTTCGCCTGCCCGGACGACGCGCCGGCCCGGCTCGCCGAGCGGACCGCGGCTGCCGAGGGGTTCTCGTTCGGCAACGACTGCGTGGCCGTACTCCTACAGCCCAACCCGCATGACGCGAGCTTCCACTACCAGCTGGGGGTGGCCGCGAACGGCGCAGCGTTCGACCAGGTGTGCACGGACTACGACCGGGACACGGAGGGCTTCCGCCCCCGATGGACCGCCGCGGCCGCGCTCACCGACCGGGGCTGGAGCGCGGAGATGGCCCTGCCGTTTCGCACCTTCTCGGGCCTGGCGCCGCTCGCCGGTGGGGTGTGGAGCGTAAACTTCGCGCGCGTACGAGCAGACCCCCAGGCGCGCGAGATCGGCGCCTGGACGGCCACGGAGAACTGGCACCGCGTGCAGGACTACGGCAGGCTCGTGTTCGCCCAGTGACCGGGACCGCGTACTCGCGGCCCCGTGGGGCCTCAGACGGCCACCCCGGGCTTCTGCGCCTGCTGGTCCATGAGCTCCAGGGGGTTGCGCGTGGTCAGGGGGTTCACGAACCGGCAGAAGGCCGTGCGGTCGCACCGCCCGGCATGCGCGCAGGTGTAGAACGTGTACACGCGTTCGGCCTTGGCGCCGCGCCCCTTGCGCGTCTCCTCCACGATGGCCTCGACCTCCTGGCCGATGAGCGTGCACCAACAGCGTCGTTTGTTGAACATAACCCGAGCCTTTCCGGCATCTTGTACATCCGAGCGGGATTGACTGGTTCTACGGATTCCATCGACCGATGCAAGAGGCGGCTGAAGGGAAATCCACGCCGCCCGCGCGGATGCGGCCGGGCATTTTCCCGTGACAGGGCCAGGGGCGGGCGCGCCGGCCGACTAAGACTTGACTTGCACCGGCCCATGTTGTTACTTGAACCACCGCCTGGGCAAGTTCTTCGAGTAGCCGCTCGTACGCGCGGCTGACCGTTCCCTTGGCGCCCGGATGGAGCGGTCCAACATATGCCGACGGTGCTCGTCATCGGTCCTTACCGGTTTTTCTTCTACTCGAATGATGGGCATGAACCGAGACATATCCATGTGGAACGGGACGATTGTGTTGCCAAATTCTGGCTTGATCCCGTAGTATTGCAACGGAGCGGAGGGTTCACGCGCCACGAAATCAGCCGCGTCCAGAAGCTTGTGGCCGCCCATCGTGAGGAGCGCATCGATGCCTGGGCCGAATACTTCGGCGACTGACGCGCTATCGGCTGCGGCCAAGAGCGTGTCCGTGTCCGAGGACACCCTGACCGTGGACTTGGTGGACGGGCGCACCATCTCGGTTCCACTTGCCTGGTTTCCGCGTCTTGTCCATGCCACGAAGAGGGAGAGACAGGCCTGGCGCCTCATCGGTCGAGGTGAGGGCATTCAGTGGACCGAGATCGAGGAGGACGTGAGCGTAGCGGGTCTGCTTGCCGGCCGCTGCTCGGTCGAGACCGAGGAGTCGCTGCGGAAGTGGCTGGCGGCTCGACGCGAGCGGCGCACAGGGCGATCGACCGAACGAAGCGGCTCGGGCGGGTAGCAGGAGCGCCCGTCCCCTTTGTATGGAAACACCCATCCTCTCGGTCGGGACCAGAGGAGAGGATCATGCGCATATCGACGAGAGTCAGCCACTCCTTCGCCCCGGCCCGCGCGGCGTGCTGGATCGCGCTCGCGGTCGGGCTCGGGTTGCTGGCGGCCGGATGCGAGAACCCGTTGCGTCGGGGCGGCGATACGCAGCCCACCGCGCAACAAGCCGAGCGCGAGCGGCCCCTGCCCATAGAACGAGCGCCCGCGGAGGCGAGCCCGGGCACCCCGACCGAGGCCGGCCTGCGCGCGCTCGTGGCACGCGTGGACAGGGAGATCAAGCGACTCGAGGCCGTGCGCAAGCAGGTCGACGCGCGGCAACGCGAGGTGGAGACCCTGCTCGACCAGCAGCGCGAGGTCCTGTACCAGCTGCGCGAGACCGTGGCACGCTACGCGGGCGCCGGTCCGCTCGAGGTCGGCACGGGCCCGCTTGCCGAACGCGGGCGCACGGGCCCAGGATACGGGACCGGGGACCGCGACGGGCTCTCCGGATTCGCGCTACCCGGGTCCGAGACCGGTTCGCCGGGCGCAGGGTCGCCTTACGCCTCGTCCACCGCGCCGCCGCGCCCGGAGCCGCGCACCCCGGCGCGGCCGTCACCCGGGATCCAGGACACGGACACCCGGTCCGGGTCGCGCCCGCCGCGCGCGGACATCGCGCCTCCGCCCGGAGGCCCCACGTCGCCAAGCACCGGTTCGACGTTCGAGCGATCAAGCACCGGCGTGCGGGAGCTGCGGCCTATCCCCCGCGTACGCGCACCCGCGGGCCTTTCCGCGGGCTCAACGGACGGTACAGGCGCGGGTGCGTCCGCCCCGACCGAGGAGAGCGCGCAGTCCGGACAGCGGCTTGAGCGCATCCCCGAGCGTCGGGTGGGCCGGGTGCTGTGGGTCGAGGGCAGCGGCGACGAGCAGGAGATCATCCTGGACATCGGCCGCCAGCACGGCGTGCGCAAGGGCGATCTCGTCAGCCTCGGCGGCGTGGGCCCCGGGCACGGGCTGTGGGAGGTCACCGAGCTCTTCGACATGAACGCGCGCGCGCACAAACGCCCCGGCACGAACGCCGGCACGGCACGGCGCAACGCGCTGGCCTATCCCGTGGCACCCGAGGACCGGGACGAGCCCTAGCCCCCGGGAGAGGCCCATGCAGGGGCTCCTGCACGCCGCCGAGCAGGCCATCGCCGCCAACGTGCTTCTCGCCTGGGTGGCGCTCATCTGCGCGTTCGTCGTCCTGGCCAAGTGCGCCGACCTGTTCGTGGAAAGCTCGGTCGTCCTCGCCCGCCGCGCGCGCCTGCCCAAGCTCGTGATCGGCATCGTGCTCGTGAGCCTGGCGACCACCGCGCCGGAGCTCTCGGTCTCGGTGATGGCCGCGGTCAAGGGCAACCCGGAGATGGCCCTGGGCAACGCCATCGGATCGGTGATCTGCGACGACGGGCTGGCCCTCGGCCTGGCCGGGGTGTTCGCGGCGACCCCGGTCCTGATCATGCCCGGGGTGCTGCGCACCTCGGGGCTCGTGCTCATCGGCGTGGCGACGCTGGCGTTTCTTTTCGTGCTCCCCGACGCCACCCTGAGCGCGGCCGAGGGCGCGGTGCTTCTCGTGGTGTTCGTGGGCTACATCGTGCACCTGTACCGCGAGCACCGCAAGGGCCGGTTCCACCACCAGATCGAGCTCGACGGTCCGCCGGACCTCGAGGCCCTGCGCATGAGCGCCTGGCGCATGGGACTTTGGTTCGGCGTGGGGCTTGCAGGGATTCTGCTCGCCAGCGAGTTCATCGTCACCTCGGCCACGACCATCGCCCTGTGGCTGTCCGTGCCCAATGCGGTCATCGCGCTCACGCTCGTGGCCCTGGGGACCTCGATCCCGGAGGTGGCCACGTGCGTGACCGCGGTGCGCAAGGGCCACGGCGCCGTGGCCGTGGGCAACATCCTGGGCGCGGACATCATGAACATCTGCTGGGTGGCCGGGGCCTCGTCCCTGGCCAACGACCTGGTGCTCAAGCCCAAGACCGTGCACTTCATGTTCCCGGCTATGTTCGTGGTCGTGGGCGTGATGCTCCTGTTGCTGCGCACGGGGTATTCGCTCACCCGGCGCAAGGGCGTGGTGCTCCTGGCCGTGTACCTGGGGTATCTGGCGGCCTCGGCGATCCTGTTCCCGCCCGAGCCCAAGGCCGTGCTCGACGCCGCCGCGGCGCCGGCAGCCGAGGCGCCCGCGCCTCCCGTCGAGGAGGCCGCGCCGTGACCCGCAGGATCGAGGCCGTGCTCTTCGACTTCGACGGCACGCTCACCGAGCCGGGCGTCCTGGACTTCGCGGCCATCCGCCGGGCGGTGGGGTGTCCGGACGGGGTCTCGATCCTGGAGCACATCGACGGCCTGGGCGCGGAAGACGACCGCCGCGCCGCGCGCGAGGTCCTGGACCGGTTCGAGATGGAGGCCGCCGCCCGCGCCCGTCCCAACCAAGGCGCCGAGGCCCTGGTCGCGGACCTGCTCGCCCGCGGCCTGCCCGTAGGGGTGCTCACGCGCAACACCGCGCGCGCGGTGCACCGGGCCCTGGAGAACTTCGAACGGGTGCGCATGGAGGACTTCGCGTGCCTCTTGACCCGCGAGCACGTGGCCCCGCCCAAGCCCGAGCCGCACGGCGTGCTCCACGCCGCCGAGGAGATGGGCGTGTCCGCCGAGCACCTGCTCATGGTCGGGGATTTCCGCTACGACGTGGAGGCCGGCGCGCGCGCCGGGGCCCTGACCGCGTATCTCACCAACCGCGCTCCGGCCCGTGCGTTGGACACGGCGCCCACGTGGACGATCGAGACCCTGGACGACCTGCGCCCCCTGGTGCGCCGGTACGCGCCCCTGCGCCAGGGGAAGCTCCCCAACGACCTGCTCGCCGAGTGCCTGGCGTTCCTGCGCACGGACGATCCGTCGCTCTTGGTCCCGCCCGGGGTAGGCGAGGACATCGCCGCCGCGCTCCTGGAAGGCGCAGAGGTCGCGGTGCTCAAGGCCGACCCGATCACCTTTGCCACGGACGCGGCCGGCCAGTACGCGGTGTTCGTGAACGCCAACGACGTGGCCACCTCCGGGGCGAGGCCACGGTGGCTGTTGGCCACGCTCCTGTTTCCGCCCGGCACGAACGCCGAGGAGGTGCAGGCCCTGGTGGCCGATCTCGGCCGGGCCGCGAGCCAGGCGGGCCTGACCCTGTGCGGCGGGCACACCGAGGTCACCGACGCGGTGCGCCGCCCGGTGATAAGCGGCGCGCTGCTGGGCACGGTACAGCGTTCGGGCCTCATCGACAAGCGCGCCCTGGCCAAGGGCGACCGGATCCTGTTCACCAAGGGCGTGGCCGTGGAGGGCACCGCGATCATCGCGCGCGAGTTCGGCGCGCGGCTTGCGCACCTGGGATTCTCACGGCAAGAGATCGACCGGTGCCGGGACTTCCTGTACGAGCCCGGCATCAGCGTGCTGCGCGAGGCGCGCGCGGCCGCGGCCTCGGCCGGGGTGAGCGCCATGCACGACGTGACCGAAGGCGGGCTGTCCACCGCGCTCGAGGAGCTCTCCGTGGCCGGCGGGCAGCGGCTCCTGGTCGAGCTCGACCGCATCCCCATCCTGCCGGAGACCGAACGCGTATGCGCCGCCCTGGGGCTCGACCCGCTGGGGCTGATCGGTTCGGGGAGCCTGCTCATCGCGTGCCGGCCCGACGCGGCCGACGGTCTGGAGCGGGCCATCCACGACCAGGGCGTGGCCGTGGCCCAGGTGGCCACCGCCAACGGCCCGGGCCAGGGGGTGGCCGCCGTACGCGGACCCGACCGCACGCCCGCACCCTGGCCGCACTTCGACACGGACGAGCTCACGCGTCTGTACTGACCCCGGACCCCGCGCCTCAGCGCGCCTCGGGCCGGGGCAGGGCGCTCTCTTCCTCCAGGGCGCGCATGCCCTCGCGCACGATCTCGCGCGCACTCGGCGCGGCGCCCGCCTGGAGCAGGGCCCTCCAGGGGAAGGCCTTCTTGTACCGGACGACGTGCGGGTCCGTAAGCCCGGCCAGGGTCTCGGCCTGTTGCAGCGCGTCCTCGAAGTACCCCTCTTGGTCCACGAGCCCGTACTCCAGGGCCTGGGCGGGCGTGTACATCTTGCCGTTGGCGAGCTCACGGACCCGGCCCTCGTCGAGCTCCCGGCCCTGCGCGATCAGCTGCACGAACCGGGTGTGCCAGGTCTCCAGCAGGTCGTTGAGGTACGCGCGCTCCTCTTCGCTCAGTTCGCGGAACATGCTGCCCAGATCCTTCAGCGGCGTGCTCTCGATGGGGTCGTACTTGATCCCGATCTTGTCGAGCAGCTCCTTGGCCATGAACCTCGGCATGATGACTCCGAAGCTTCCGACCATGCCGGTGGGGGTGAGGACGATGTGGTCGCAGTCCGCGATCACGTAGTACGCGCCCGAGGCGGCCATGCTCGTGACGAGCGCCACCACGGGCTTGCCCGCGTCCTGAAGCCGCTTGACCTCGTGATATAGCAGGTCGCTGGCCGTCAGCGCCCCGCCGCCGGACTGCACCTGCAGGATCACGGCCTTGACCCTATCGTCCTTTGCGGCCGCGCGCAGGGTCTTGGCCACTTCAACGGCCGGACCTTCTCCCTGGGCGAAGGTGCCCGTGCCCATGATCGGCCCGGTCAGGTTCACCACGGCCACGGTCTGGCTCGGGTCGCCGGGGATGACCGCTTCCGTGGGATGCCCGCCCGCCTGAAATGAGAAGGTCTGCTCGGCCGTATCCGCGATCCTGGAGAGGCCCAGTAAGATGAAGAAACCGAACAAGAGCGTCACCGCGCCCACGAGCATCAGGCATCCGCCCACCACCAGACCGCAGGTGCGCAGGCCGCTGCCGCCGCGCGGGGGATAGCCCCGCGACTGGGGCGGCGGCGTGCGCACGCCCGGATACGAGGTGTGCGGGCCCGCGCCCGTGCGCTGGCCCTGACCGGGTCCCGCACCCGCGGGCGTCTCTTGCGTGCTCATGCTCTCATCCTTTCCTGTCAGCGCCACCGATCGATCCGTTTGCTTTCATGCTCCCATGCGGCTGCAATGCACGTGCCAGCCGTGCTTCGCAAACTCAATCCGGCCGCGCGCCCTCCCGCCACCACGCATAGCACAGGAGCGCCCAGATCCGGTAGCTCGCGTCCTCGCGGCCGGCCTGGTGCGCGCGCCACAGGGCCTCCACCCCGTCGGCGCGGAACAGGTCGGCCTCGCGCATGGCCTCGCCGGTGAGCGCGGCGTGGGCCTCGTCGGCCAGGGCCCCGCGCAGCCACGCGGCCACCGGGATCCCGAATCCCATCTTGGGCCGGCCGCGCACCTGGGGGGGCAGCGCGTCGGCGAACGCGTCGGCCAGGATGTGCTTGCGCGTGCGGCCCTTGAGCTTCCAGTCCATGGGCAGCCCCGCGGCGAACTCCACGAGCTCGTGGTCCAGGAAGGGGCTGCGCACCTCCAGGCTCACGGCCATGCCCGCGCGGTCCACCTTGGCGAGCACATCCTCGGGCAGGTACGTGCGCGCCTCGAGCTCCATCCACCGCTCCACCGGGTCCCGCGCGGTGAGCGCCTCGCAGGCCTGCGCCAGAGGCTCGCCCACCGGCACCTGTGCGGCCGCGGCCTGCAAGCGCGGGCCGTACACCCGGGCCCGGTCCTCGGCCCGCCACCGGGCCACGGCGGCCAAGTACCGGTCCAGGCCCTCGGCCCGCAACAGGCCGAAGAACCGCCGCGCGCGGCTCGCGCGCGTGCGCTCGTCCGCGCCCCGGGGCAGAAGCGCCCGCGCGGCCCGGCCCAGGGCCCGGCGCACCCTGCGGGGCAGCCGGTCGAAGAGCGCGGCCAGGCGCAGGGCCGTGTACCGCTCATATCCGGCGAAGGCCTCGTCGGCCCCGTCCCCGGACAGGGCCACGGTCACGTGCTCGCGCGCGAACGCGCACACCTGGTGCGTGGGCAGGATGGAGCTGTCCGCAAACGGCTGCCCGCACGCGTGCAGGAGCCCGCGCAGCCGGGCCAGGGACTGCGGACCGGCCACGCGCTCGTGGTGCGCGGTCCCATGCCGGCGGGCCACGGCCGCCGCGTACGCGCGCTCGTCGTACCGGGGCGCCTGCGAGCCGATGGTGAACGTGGCAAGCCCCGGCCCCTGGGCCTGGGCGAGCGCGGCCACGGTCACCGAGCTGTCCAGCCCGCCGGACAGGAACGCGCCCAGGGGCACGTCGCTCATCAGGCGCCGGCTCGCCGCGCGCACCACGCGCGCGCGCACCTCGTCGCGCGCGGCCGAGTAGTCGAGGTCGGTCTTGCGCGCGTGGTTCGCGCGCCAGTACCGCCACGTGCGCATCCCTTCCCGGGTCACGCGGGCAGCGTGCGCGGGCGGCAGGCTGCGCGCGGCGCGGTAGATCGTGCGCGGGCCGGGCACGTACAGGTAGGTGAGGTACAGGTGCAGGGCCTCGGGGTCGAGCGCCGGGTCGAACCCCGGCGCATCGGCCAGGGCATGGAGCTCCGAGGCGAACCGCAACCCCTGTTCGGTCTCCTCGTAGAAGAGCGGCTTCTGGCCCAGGCGGTCGCGCGCCAGGAACAGGGTCTCGGTCTCGCGGTCCCACACCGCGAACGCGAACATGCCGTGGAGAAGCTCCACGCACTGCTCGCCGTAGGCCGCGTACGCATACAGCACGGCCTCGGTGTCGCACCGGGTGCGGAACACATGCCCCTCGCGCGTCAGGCGCGCGCGCAGGTCCGCGTGGTTGTACACCTCGCCGTTGTACGTCATCGTGTATCGGCCGTCCGGCGTCTGCATGGGCTGGGCGCCGCCGGCGAGGTCCACGATGGACAGCCGCCGGTGCCCGAGCGCGCACGCCCCGGCCTCGGTGAGGCCCGCGCCGTCCGGCCCGCGGTGGGCCAGAGCCCGGGTCATGCGCTCCAGGGCGGCCCGGTCGGGCCGCGCGTCGGGCGCGCGCGCGAACCATCCCGCGATCCCGCACATGGGCCTCTCCCGAATTCCGCAGGGTTGCCGGTTGCGCCCCGGGGGCGCGGTGCGTACTATCGGGCCTCTTGGCCCGAAGCGCAACCGAAAAGCCCGCCGCGCCCGGCCCGCGGCACCCAAGGCCCCGGCCGCTTACGCCGGGGCCGCGGCTGTGGAGGCGAACGTGTTCCGCACCCCGTCCGTGCGGCTGGTGGTCCTCACGCTGCTGCACTTCACCGTGGACTTCTACGCGGGGCTGTTGACCCCGCTCCTGGAGCCCACGCTCACGAACCACTTCGGCGTGAGCCTGGCCGCGGCCACGTACCTCTTCGCCGTGTTCCTGCTGGTGGTCAACTGGATCCAGCCGGGCGCGGGCCTGGTGCTGCCGCGCCGGGGGGCGCCGGTGCTTCTGGTCATCGGGCCCGTGGTCGCGGCGAGCATGACCTGCCTGGGTCTTGTGCACACCTATGCGGCCGCCATGGGCATCATCGTGGTCAGCGCGATCGGCAACGGGCTCGTGCATCCGGAGGCGTTGCTCGCCTCGCACGCGATCAGCGGCACGCGCCAGGGGCTGGGCATCAGCATCTTCCTGTCCGGCGGGCACTTCGGCCTGGGCCTGGGCAACTGGGTCTCCGCGGAGTGGGCCTCGCGGTACGGGCTGGCCGGGTACTGGATCCTCGGCCTGGGCGCGGTGGTGACCGTGGGCCTGGTGCTCGCCTGCGGCCTGCACCGCACCAAGGCCGTGCCCCACACCGAGCCCGCCGAGCACGAGCACCACGGCCTTCGCTTCGGCCCGGTGTTCGTGCTGGGCGCGAGCATCGCCACGACCACGACGCTCATCACCGTGTTCCTGACGCCGTTCCTCGTGCAGGGGTTCGGCGATCCGGCCCAGCGCTGGGGCGGACGGGCCCTGTTCGCCTATGGCCTGGCGAATGTGGGCGCGAGCTACCTCTGGGGCCACCTTTCGGACCGGTGGGGCCGGGCGCGCACCGTGGCCGTGGCCCAGACGCTGAGCATCCCGCTGGTCGTGGGCCTGACCGAGGCCGCCACGCCGCGCACCGCGCCCCTGTGGGCGGCCGCGGTGGGCGCGACGCTCACGTCGGTCTTCCCGATCACCGTGGTGCTCGCCCGCGGCGCGCGGGGGCTCACGGCGCGCCCGCGCGCGGCGCTGGCCATCGGCGGGGCGTGGGGAATCAGCGCGCCGCTCCTCTTCTTGGCGGGGTGGCTCACCGAAGTTCTGCCCGTGCAGTGGATCCTGCGCGCGGTGGCCCCGGCCGCGGCCGCGACCGCACTGTGGGCCCTGCTCCTGGCCCGGCATGAGCAGCGCACTACCGGCGGCGCGCGCAGTGGAGCACCGCGTTCGTGAAGAGCCGCGCGTTCTGGACCACGTTCTCCTCCGAGGTCCGCTCGCGAAGCAGCGCCATGTTCACGTCCGGATGTACGCTAAACACGAGCACCCGCCCTGTGCCGTACCGGCCGCGCAGGATGGCCGCATAGGGCCGGTTGCTGTCGAAGTACCCCACCACGCGCGTCCGGCCGCGGGCCTTCAAGAGCGGGCCGTTGCCCCGGAACATGCGGATGTGCACGCGGTGGCCGCGCGCCTTGGCCGGCCGGTTGTACAGGGCGTACACGGGCTCCTGCGCCGTGGACTCGACGCCGGTGGCCACCGGGTCGCGAGCATCGAGGTGCACCATGGCGATGCCGGTCTCGCGCAGATAGTCGAACCCGGCGTCCACGAGCTTGAGGTACTTCGAAAGAGGCAGGAACGCGCCCGCGCAAAACCCCAGGAACCCGCCGCCCCCGCGTACGAACGCGGTCAGACGCTGCGCCAGGGGCTTGGGCGGCAGGTAGCCGAACCCCCCGGGGCAGAAGAGCACGTCGAACGCGTCGAGCCCGCCGGCGAGCACCTCCTCGGTGCCGATCGTCTGGAACCCGATGCGGCACGCGTCGAAGAGCCGCGTGGTGGGGTTCGTGCGGCCCTGCGCGGTGAAGTTCTCCGGCGCGTCCGTGAAGAAGGCCACCCGGTTCTTGGCCAGGCACGCGCGCACGTCGTCCGCGCGGAACTCGCCGATGCGCTTCCACAGGCGGCGGCGGTCGGCCTCGGGCAGGGCCTGGCGCTGCTCGGCGCGGGCGCGCTTCTCTTGGGCCTGGACGCGCTCGAGCTCGGCCTCGGCCTCCGGGCGCGTGCGCCCGAGCCACGCGAAAAACTCCTTTCCCGCGCCCTGGGACTGGATGACGCGGTAGTAGCCGCCCTTTCGTTCGCGAATCTCCGACATTCGACTCCTCCTTTCGGATGGTCCGGCGCGCCGACCCGGGGCGGGCCGCGCACGCGTCCGGTTTCGTTGGCCGCACGCAGCACACCGTGCCTGCGCGCTCGCGTCAAGGACAAACCTTGGCCCGCACGCCGCGGACGGCCCTGCGCCCCGGGCCGACTTGACCCGCACGCCGCAGCGGACTACCATGCGCACTGGCGCGGTTCGCGCCCCGGCCTACGCGGATAAGGACCCGCTTCATGACCCGACCCGCTGCGTGCGACTCGGTCAAGCGCGAGGTGGCCGAGCTCTCGCTCCTGCACGAGATCAGCCGCATGCTCGACCGCAGCCTGGACCTGCACGAGGTCGTGGGCCCCGTGCTCCAGGCCATGGACGAGTACATGGGCGTACGCCGCGGGACCCTGACCCTGGAGAACCGCGACACCGGGGAGCTGCAGGTCGAGGCCGCGCACGGCCTCAGCGCCTGCGAGCGCGAGCGCGGCCGCTACCGGCCCGGCGAAGGGGTCACCGGCCGGGTGATCGAGACCGCAGAGCCCGCGGTGATCCCGCGCATCCGCGACGAGCCCCGGTTCCTGGACCGCACGGGCGCGCGCCGGGGCGAGCGGCCGGAGGAACTGAGCTTCGTGTGCGTGCCCGTGAAACTGGGGACGACGGTGCTCGGGGCGCTGAGCGTCGACCGGGCGTTCGCGGGCGAGGGCGTGCTGCGCGAGGACGTGCGTCTCTTGTCTATCATCGCGAGCATGATCGCCCAAGCCGTGCGCCTGCGCCAGAGCGTGATGGAGGAGCGCGAGCGCCTGCTCGAAGA
>Ga0180432_10003743_pt1 | contig 21444 bp, 28 predicted proteins | sample SS_ome_10_FD_132414 | JGI IMG/M metagenome (GOLD analysis project Ga0180432, IMG submission 132414) | Hypersaline lake sediment archaeal communities from the Salton Sea, California, USA - SS_1_MS_2 metaG | ecosystem: Environmental > Aquatic > Non-marine Saline and Alkaline > Hypersaline >...
ACTCGATTCTTGATGAGTATCCGGCCGGGTTCGTGGTCGATGGCGACCTGGAATTCTCTCTCTGCCGGACGCTGAACGGAATCTGGTGCACGCTGCAAGACGAGCCCAACTGGGTGGGCATTGGGGCCTGCGTGGGTGACACGGGCGGCCGTTACGTCGGCGTCATGAACGCGAGTGCCAGCGGAGACATCACGGTGGATGACTTCGTGTTTATCGAGCACGATCACACCAACCGGCAGTTGCCGCACTGTGCGTGGTGTCCCTGTGAGGGTGGCGGCGATCCGTGGAGCAAGGTCGGTGTGTGCATTCCAAAGGAGTTGTTTCTTTTGGTCTTCGCCGGCGAGGACTGTGCCTGCATGGATCAAACGTCCTGCATCTTGACGTTTGACGACGCGACACGCGCGGGGCCTTTCGCATGGAAGGGCACGATCGTTGTGCCGGGATGCGAGACCTACAACTTCATTTTCTCGTGTACCAGCGACGGGACAAGCGTTAAGCTGTGTACGGACAAGTGCGAGGACTGGGGCGACATGTGCACTGAGGGATATTTGGGTGGTGAACCGATCAGTGCGTCTTGGGACCCGCTCGAACTCTGGTTTCACGGCGAAGGGTGCTTGCCCGTCAGCGTGGAGGACCCGAATTGTACGATGTATTTTCGCGTGACCGAATGAACTGCGACGACTGCGAACTACCAGAGAGCGGCGAAAAGAGCTACGACTGTCCGCGCTTGAATTGTCGAATGATCCCCCACGATTGCGAGCTATACCGCACGCGGCCGAACTACCGACGGGCGTGGGACGACGGCCGCGGGCCCGGGCAAGTGTTCCCGCCGGTCAAGCAAACAGCCCGCCCGAAGCCGGTACCAGCCGGAGGGCCTGGAACGGAACTCAAGAAGTTACTGGCCACGATGCGAGTCAGGTCGAGTGGCTGCAAGTGTAATCATCGAGCGGCCGAGATGGATCGGCGCGGCGCGGCCTGGTGCCGTGAACATCTCGACCAGATCACGAGCTGGCTCTTAGGCGAAGCGCGGAGACGAAACTACCCACTCGCGAATCTTTCCCGGCCGGCGGTCAAGGTGTTGATCCGTTGGGCAATTCAACGATCGAAACGGAGGCAAAGCTGATGCAAATCTTTCAACTCGGTTACCCCGGGGGAATGGGCGGCGCTAACACGGAGTGCTGGCACACCGTGAAACTTTGGCGGGAGGCCGGCTGGGATGTGACGCTGATCCCGACTTGGGGCGAAGATCATGCCTGGCGGGCGAAGCTCGAATCAATCGGAGCGGAGACCATCCAGGTGGAGCGCGTCAAGCCGCAGGACCCGAAGGCGCCCCGGCGGCCCCGGCTGCATGACGTACCCGGCCTGCCGGGCTCGATTGTGGTGGGGATGTGCAACCGGCACGTTTCCGGCGTGATCGATGAGCTACGTGCCATCGGCTGCAAAATCGTGTGGGTGAACTGCATGACGTTCATCGACGAACCCGAGCACCGGGCGACGGTCGACAACGGGCCGGCGGATGCGTACATCTTCCAGTCGGAGTACCAGCGATCGCGATTGGAACCGCGCCTGCGACGATATGGATACCGCCCCGATCAGGGCTTCTTGATCCGAGGCGCTTTTGATTGTGCGGAGTGGCCCTTCCGACCACGGTCGCACAAGGCCAGCGGGGAGTTTGTGGTGGGGCGATTGTCTCGGCCGGATGCCGACAAGTGGTCCTCGAATCATTGGGCGATCCTCGCTGGGATCCCGTTCAAGGAACGGCGGGCCCTCTGCATGGGCTGGAATGGGGTCACCGAAAACAAGTGCGGGCGCGCGCCTTCCTGGGCGGAGTGTCTGCCTCCCCAGGAAATCGACACCCGCGAATTCTTGGCGCGTTGCCACTGCCTGCTGCACGTCAACGGCGGCGCCAAAGAGAACTGGCCGCGGGTCGGTCTGGAAGCCATGGCCACCGGCGTGCCGGTGATCGCCCAAAACAAGTGGGGCTGGCGGGAAATGATCGATCACAAGCGAACCGGATTTCTGGCCAACAATGATGCCGAACTGGCCTACTACGCGGCCGACCTGGCGCATCGCGAAATTCTCCGCTTGAATATCGCGGAGGCCGCCCGAGCGCGTCTCGAGGAGTTGGCCGAACCCGGCCGCCTGATCAGCGGGTGGCGGCAGGTGTTTGAGTTTTGCCGGGCTCGGGGTGGATACGTCAAACCTGCGATGGTGATCTGATGAATCCCGTCTATCTCGCAATCTGTGCGATCGTGCGGAAAGAAGCGCCCTACATCGGGGAGTGGATTGAGTTTCATCGCCTGGTGGGAATCCAGCGATTCTACCTGGTTGATGACGGATCCACGGACGGCACTGCGGATGAAATCCGCTGGCACGATCGGGAAGATATCGTGCTGCAACGGTATCGCCACGACGATTCATTCCGCTGCCCCGAGGATGTCCCCTTCCGTGCTACGCATCAGGTGCTGGCCTTCAATCGATTCATCCAAGAACGCAAAGATGAGGCTGTGTGGTGCGCGTTCATCGACGTAGATGAATTCTTGTACCACGTCGAAAAGGACGATATCCGCGATCCGCTCTTCGAGGAAATTGAGTCGCGCGGTGCGGCCGGGCTCTTCGTCAATTGGTTGATCTTCGGTTCCAACGGCCACCGAACCAAGCCGCCGGGTCCCACCATCGCGGCCTACACGAGGCGCGGCCACCTTGGCGCACCAGAGCCCACAGGCCGGCACGGCAAGCTGATTGCCCGCCTCGATGCGCTGGCCCATTTCGGCGCGTACGGCTCGCATAACGCGACTTTTCGCCAGGGCCATGCGATCAACGAAACCGGCAGAGCGGTTCGCGGACCGACCAATCCGGAGCCTTCGGTCAATCGGTGGCGGGTCAATCATTACTACCATCGCTCGTCCGCGGAGGCCCGCGCGCGGGTTCGGGCGGTGGACAATAACTGTGTTCCCGGCTATGCTAAGACGAGAGCCCGACTGCGGCGCCACGACCTGAACGACGTCGACGATCGCGAGATTCTCAGATTTCTCCCGCGACTGATGGAGGTTACGGCGTGAAATACACGCAGTTTCTTTGCTTCGAGGTCGGGCGCGAATGCAACCTGGCCGGCTATCATCAGGACTGCCCTTCTGGCACTCTGGATCGCTACGGCAGCCTGGATGTGTCTACGGCGATCACGGACAAGCAGGTCGTCGATTCTGCCGTCGAGGCGTACGCGGCACTCGGGTTTGCCGGCAACGTGGCCTGGCATTACTACAATGAGCCCATGCTCCAATGGGATCGGCTCCAGGCGCTGATGGCCGCGATCCGGGAAAAAGTCACCTCCGCTCGGTTTACCTTGTGGACCAACGGCACGTTGTTGCACAAAGGCACCGCGGGCCTGGATTTGCTGGATCAAATCTGGGTCACCAACTACCGCGGCCGGGATTGGAATTGGTTGCACGAGAGGGTCCCCCGGGTCGTTGTCTTCGCGCCCTATCTGGACGAACGACGGCGACCGCTCGAAAAAGACAAGCTGGATTTCTGCCTCCGTCCCTACAACGAGTTGATCGTCGACAACTACGGCAACGGGCATTTGTGCTGTGCCGATTGGCGGGGGGCCTGCGTCTTGGGAAACATCCGTGACGCGGATGGTTTTGCGGGCGTGGTGGAACGATTCCAGGCCGCTCGCAACCAGGCTAGTCAACAGCCGATGCCGGACGATGCGCCGAATGTTTGCAGGAGGTGCCGCATTCGGCAACGCCACATTGCGGACCTCGTTCCCGCCGTTCAGAAGATCACGGAGGAAGACAAGCCATGGATCACAAAGCAGCCAATTCTCTAGAAGATCACGGAGGAAGACAAGCCATGGATCACAAAGCAGCCAATCCTCTCGGAGTAGTCTTCGTTTCCTGGCAGATCCCCGAGCATCGGTTGCGGGATCATTTCGCGTGGAACGAGCGCCTCTATCGGCCGGGCGGCGTGCGCGTCTTCGCCGTGACCGATCGCGAATACGAAGTCCCCGACTACGCCCGGTGCGTGATCTTTCCCAAAACGCGCCTGCCGATATTTGGCGGCCGATATCGATTCGCGCTGACCCGGACCAAGAACGCCGGCATCCGCGCGGCGATCGCGGCGGGCTGTTCCCCGATTATCTGTTCCGATGTGGATATCGCTTTCGAGCCGGCGGCGTGGATGGCGGCCCTGGCGACCACGGACCGGACGGCCGCAGTGCCGCTCTATCGTATGAGCTTGTCATCGCAATGGGCAGAGCGGGAAAACTCGTACGAAGAGGCCCCCCTGGCAGAAGGCACGATTACGATGACGGCCCATAACTGGGAGCGGATCCAGTACTGCGAGCGCCAGTGGGGTTACGGGGGGGATGATGGAACAATCATCGATCGCATTGCCCATGCGGATCCGCCGATTCGCATCACGCGGGTTGGCCACGTCTACCACATGGCCCACGTCGACGGCGCCTGCCAAAAGGAATTTTGCGGACGGACGGATCATTGGAATCGTGACAACGGGCTGAACCCCGAAAACTTCAGGCGCAACGCTAGGCACGGCGGGCGGGGAAAGGTGGTATTGTAACGATGCGGGCCACACATCAGCCGAAGTCGCGGCGAATGAAAATATGCGTAGCGGGCAACGGGCCCACGGCCAAGGGCCTCGGGAAAGAGATTGACGCCTGTGATTGTGTGGTTCGCACCAAAGCATGGTGGCACTACGGCGCGGAACACGCCGGCCAGAGGGTGGATGCTGTTGCCTGGTTCGGCACCCAGCAAGAAGAATGGTTCGCGCTCAACAGCCGAGCGGGCGTGCCCCAATGCGAGCACTGGTTGAGTTGGTGTCCGCGACAATTCCAAGAATGTCCGCCTGGGTTTGCGAGAGGCGAACTCTTCTTTCGCTACATCACCTTCGATTTGCCGGTGGCGCAGTTGGGCAATCACCAATGGCTGCGCCTCTGCAATCATCTTGGCCGGCACCCCTCGACCGGAATCGTGGCGGTGATGATGGCGCTTGCGCGGTGGCCGACTTGTGAGTTGGTGTTGGCGGGTTTCGACGCGACCATACCCGGCGAGCCAACCTACCACGACGCTCGACACCCGGTGTGCGAGGATCTGCATGCCCACGATATGATTGCGGAGAAAAAGGCGTTGGCTCAAATTGCGGAAGGATCGTGGTTGGGGGAGCCCTGCAAGGCAAAGCTGACCTGGCTGCATCAGCCGAAGATCGAGGGATGACAATGGCGAGAATCCTGCTGGTCGTCTACGACAACGATTCCCAGATCGGCTTCTTTCCGATGGGCACGGCGGCCCTGGCCGCCTATTGTCGCCAATGCGGAATCCAGGTGGACATCTACAGCCAGGACATCCACCACCACCCCGAGACGCACCTCACGGAGCATTTGGATGCCGCCCATTACGGCGTTGTTGGGTTGAGTTTTATCGGGGCTTACTACCCGTATCGCAAAGCCAAGACAATCGCCACGGCCATCCATGCCGCAAAAGACCGGCCCTTTTTCGTGATTGGCGGCCACGGCCCAACCCCCGAGCCCGAGTACTTCTTGCGATTGCTCGGCGCGGACGCGGTGGTGATGGGGGAGGGCGAGCAAACTTTCGTCGAACTGATCTTCGCCCTGGCGGCGCAATCCAGTCTGGAAGAGATCGCCGGGCTTGCTTACCGCGGCGATGACCGGGTCGTGATCAACCCGAGACGAAAGCCGATCAACGAGATCGACGATTTGCCGATACCGGCGTACGACAAATTTCCGATGGAAGTCTACCGACTTCGCCGCGACGCGGCCCATGTCCCCCGCATCGGCAACCGGTTTTCGATCCAGATGCTCTCCGGGCGGGGCTGCAAATTCAACTGCAATTTCTGCTACCACATCGATCCCGGCATGAGGCTCCGTTCACCCAGGGCAATCGTTGACGAGATGAACCACCTTTACGACCGCTGGCGAATCCAGCATTTCATGTTCTACGACGATCTGCTGATGGAGTCGGAGGCCCGCACCATGGAACTCTGCGAGGCGTTCATTCGCTCGGGGCCGCCCGATATGACCTTCACTTGCCAAGGCCGGCTCAACTACGCGGTGCCTGAGGTCATGGGGCTGATGAGTCGGGCCGGCTGCGCCTACATCTACTACGGCGTCGAGTCGTTCAACGATGATGTCCTGCGGACGATGAGAAAGGCCCTGACCACGGACCAGATTGTGTGGGGAGTGGAAAATACCCGCAAGGCCGGAATACGTTTCAGCCCGAATATGATCTTCGGCAACATCGGGGAGACACGAGAGCACTTGGAAAACAGCGTTCGATTCCTGCTCTTGCACGCCGACTGCGCCCAGCTTCGGGCGATCAAGCCGGTGACGCCCTACCCGGGATCGCCACTCTATGACTATGCGATCGAAAAGGGCTTGCTTGAGGGGCCGGCGGATTTCTACGAACGCAAGCACATCAACACGGATCTGCTTTCAGTCAACTTCACGCCATTGCCTGATGAGGAATTCTATCTGGCGTTGCATCAGGCCAACGAACGGATCGTTGGCAGCTACTGCTTGCAACTTCGTCGCGTTTACAGTCAACAGTTGCGGCGGCTGTATTGCGACAAGGACCCATCATTTCGAGGATTCAGACACGTATGAATGAGCTTATCGAGCGATACCGAAAGCTGTACAGCGGCGTGATCTACGACGCGCTGGTATTTGACTTGCACTATCGGCCCGCCTCAGTAGTCATGCCTGGTCTAGTATCCCGGCTGGCGGGTCCGCGGGAGCCCCTAATCGGCCCCGCGTTCACCTGTCGAGGGCGGCGCGTGCGAGCGGGAGATGACGTAGGGAAGCTGGAATCGATCCGGCTTGACATATTCTCGCAACTCCCGAGTGGCTCGGTGATGGTGATTGACACGGAGGGAGACGAGGGCGTTGCCCATTTCGGCGACGTGTCGGCCTTGATTGCCCATACGGCCGGGGTGGCTGGCATTGTGATCGACGGATACACCCGGGACATCGATGCTATCGATGAGGCGGGCGTGCCGTTATTTGCGCGTGGCGCCCGACCGGTCGACGCTTACGGCAGGTGGGCCCTCGTGGAAAAAGGGAAGGCGCTCACGTTGAGTGAGGCGGGGGTGTCGATATTCCCGGACGATTTGGTGTTTGCCGACGGCGACGGCGTTCTGATCACTCCGCACGACCGGGTTGCTGATGTGCTTGACCCAGCGGAACGCCGGGCGGCCAACGAGGATGCTATTCGGGCTGCTATTAGGGCGGGCGAACCAATCAAGGACATCTATCGGAGGCTCGGGCGATGGTAGAGCTTGTGGCGGAGGTAACCACCAACCACATGGGCAACCTCAACGTCTTGTTGGCGATGGTCGACGCGGCTGCCAGGGCCGGGGCCGATTCGATCAAGATGCAAAAGAAGGACGTGGAGACGTTCTATTCTCGCGAAAAGCTGGACGCCCCATACCTCAGTCCCTACGGCGCGACGTATCGCGAGTATCGCAAGATGTTCGAGTTCAATGCGGTGGATTGGCAGCGCTTCGACAAGCGTTGTCGGGAGCGTGGCCTGCCCTGGTTCGGCACCGGGCAAGACATTCCTTCCCTGGCGTTTTTGGTCGCCCAATCAGAGGACGGGCTGCAACGGTACAAGGTCTCTTCGTCGAACGCACGCAACCAAGAGTACCTCCAGGCGATGGCCCACATGCTGAACGCTGATTCGGAAATCGTGCTCTCTGTCGGCGGCTCGACGCTGAAGGATATCGCAACGGCTCTTGGTGTCCTTCGGAAGTTCAAGCGGATTTGGCTCTTGCATTGTGTGGCTCAGTATCCCTGCCCCGTGGCGGACTTGCGCTTGGGCAATATCCAGGAGCTTGGCCGACAGTTTGGCACGGACCGGATCCGCGTCGGCTACTCCGGCCATGAGGAAGGTTGGGAACCGTCGTTGGTGGCGGCGCGGCTTGGCGCCGAGATGATCGAACGGCACTTTTGCCTGTCTCGCCATTCGTTCGTGCATCACATCGAATGCAGCTTGACGCCGGATGAATTTGCGGCAATGCGAAAGGCGATTGAGAGGAAAGACCCTTGTCCCGTGCTACCGCACGAGGCGTACCGCGTTGAATTTGGAATGTCCGCGGAGGAAAGCATTTTCTTGGAGCGGCAAACTTATGCAAACGATCGACTTGGCCTTGAATCCCGATTGGCGGATCGTCGCGTTCGTGCATGCCAAGGGGCACAGTGAACGTCTGCCTCACAAGAACTTGAGGATCCTGGGAGGCGTGCCCTTGGTGTGCCATGCCATCCGCAACGCCTTGCAGGCGCGGCGAATAGACGCCGTGGTGATCGATTCGGAGGATCACGAGATCCTTGCTGTTGGGGAAGCGGCGGGCGCCATCCCGCTGGCAAGGCCCTTGCACCTGGCGGATAACAACACGACTGGAGATGATCTGGCGTATTGGCAAGCGCAGCAGCTACCGCAAGCCCACACGATCATCCAGGCCGTTCCAACGTCGCCATTCATTTCGCCGCAGTCGTACGATTCCGCGATTGAGCTGCTCCGCAGGAACAAACTAGATGCGGTGGTTGGCACGCGAACCGAGAGTCTCTATACGTGGCGCTATGGCAGGCCGGACTACTTGGTGGGCGAGCGAACGCCGAACAGCCAGGACCTTCGGCCCACCACCTACGAGACGACGGGGCTCTACGTGATGCGGCGGGCGTTCGTCCTCACGACCCGTCGCCGGATCAATCCGAACAACTGCGCGGCGTATGCCCTGTCGCGGATTGAGGCAATCGACATCAACACCTTGCGCGATTTGGACTTCGCACAGTTGGTCTGGCGGGGCCTCCAATCGCAGCCTAACAACGATCGGAAATACTGATGCTAAAGATCCTTGGAGTCGGTCTCCCGCGAACCGGTACCCAGTCGCTTTCGGACGCCCTCGAAATTCTGGGGCTCAACTCAATCCATCATGCGCCGGAGCGATTGGATCCGTGGCCGGACGCCGCGACCGAAGCAACGCCCAATTTCCGCGTCTACAGTGATGTTGACGCCGTCATCGATGCACCGGCGTCGTACTTCTACCGCGAACTCGGCGACGCTTACCCCGGTCTGCGCTACATCCTGACCGTCCGCGACAAGGATACGTGGTGGCGGAGCGTTCGCACTCACACTTTGCGGATCTATGCAGAAACGCGGTACGCGAGGACCGAATACACCGACCGGCTTCACGCAATGTTGTTCGGTTCGGGGGTCCCGAACAAATTCCTGTGGCAGCGCAAGTTCTGCCTCTGGAATGAGCGGGTTGCGCATGAGCTTGCCGGGCCGCCGTTGCTGGTCATGGACATCACGGCCGGAGACGGGTGGCGGCTTCTCTGCGATTTCTTGCGGCTGCCGATTCCCGATTGCCCGTTTCCCCACGCCAACGCCACAGTACTCCCATGCGAGGCAGAATCTTGATCGGCGCATTGTCGGCGCATGCGTATTCCGACCGTCGAGGAAACTGCCTGGCCACTTGGATCCCGGCAGCCGCGCAACTCGGCATGGAGTCGTTCTTTCTTCTCGGCGATCCATCTTTGAGCCATCCCAACCAGATCGGCCGTGAACTCTGGTTGCCGGTCCCGGATGATTACGACCACCTGCCGCAAAAGACGCGGGCATTTTGCCAATCGGCGCTGAACCGATCGGGTTGGGACTACCTCTTCAAATGCGACGATGACACGGCGATCGCCGTGAGCAGGCTCGCCGCGTACGAGGCGCACGGCCGCGACTACATCGGCGCCGAGTGGAGGGCGGGTGTGAACTACGGCAGCGGTGGAGCCGGTTACCTGCTGTCCCGACGTGCGGTTGAGGTGGTGGCCGAGAAATTGACGTTCCGGATCGGGGCAGAGGATCTGCTCGTGGGAACAGTCTTGCGGGAGGCAGGAATCCGGCTCTCGATTGAGCGGCGATTCGTTCCCTGGGGAAACATGGATCATCGCCCCCAGCCGGGCAACGATCTGATCACGGCGCATGCCGTGGGGCGGGATGTGTTCGAGGCGGTCAATCGGGAGATCGACCGGTTGTCGATTGCGAGCGTCGGCTCTTCGTCCGGTTGATCCGCTCTTCCAGTTTGGCGATCCGCTCTTCCTGCCACTGGAAGTGAATCAACCACTCCGAAGCGCCGACGTGGCGGAACGCCCAGACGGGCGACTCAAGCCAGTCCTCCGTGATCCATGGGGCCGCCGGATTCGCGCGATAGAGCCCCTCCCAGAACGGCCGGGCGTGGACTTCGCGGAGGACAATCTCCGAAGGGACGGGGGTCCCGATCGGCGCGGAAAGTGTCATCCCGTCGAGGGGGCCGCCCAGCAGCTTGAAGGTATGCTGGCTCATCGGCAATGCCCGCACTGCTGACACTGCCACCTGTCGCGAACCAGGCTCAGCAGGATCCAGACCGGGATCCAGAGTCCGCACAAGAGGAATGAAATCAGCAAGTGCAGGATGTGATTGACTTCCTTGCGGGTGTGCGCCGTTGGCTGCCGGCAGACGGGGCACGTGAAGATCTGTTGTTCGTAGGCCATCAGTTGAAGACACCTCTCATTTTTCAATCCTCTCCGCCTGAGCGGTCAACGTCCGTTGAGAGAGCGTCCTTGGATACACCTGTCATTTGACCGCCTTCTCCACCCCTGTCCGTCCGAACTTCTTGAACCAACTCTTGGATACACCTGTCACTTGGCCACCACTTCCTCCAGTCCAGTCTAGTCACCGGCGTCTCGAGAGTCCAGAAAATAGCGGAAGTGGCTGGGATTTCGAGAGCGGTTGGGCCTCTGCGCTGTTCGATCGCTCGACAAGCTAGGGGTCACTGGTTCGAGCCCAGTATCGCCCACTTCCGAGCCGTAACGTGGTGCTACAAAAGCGGATGTGGCGAGTCTGGTGGTGGCTAGTTTGCTGAGCGCCCTATGTCGAGGATCGGAACACGCCGGGAGGCCGGAGGTAACCGTAAGGCCCTCGCAACGCCAGTGTTGTTGTGACACGGCCCCCGGCGCTTGACTTGGATCTGTTTATATGTAGAATCAGGAGACATGTCAACAATGCTCTCTGACCACGACGTTACCCAAAACACCGCCGAGAATCTCCGTCGACTTCTGGCGGATCGCGGATGGTCGCAGCTCGAGCTCTGCCGACGGACAGGGGAGCAGAGTGGCACGATTTCACGGATTTCCAACGGAAAACAGCTTGCAAGCGGGGCCATTTTGGCCCGGATCGCCGAAGCCCTCGACGTCTCGGTAGACCGCCTCGTTCAGGCACCGCCGGAAAAAATCCAAGAAAATCTCTTCGTCGCCCAAAAATCTGCTTGACGCAGTTCTACCGATATGTAGAATAGCCAGTGTCACAACAAGCTCTGGCACTCTTGGCTCGCCTCTGAGCCGCCCTGGGTGCCGCCCTGAAAAGAGGGAAGGACTCCGATGCACGGCAGCCTGGGCCCTGCGCGCAGCCGTTGCGCCCCCGGAAAAACGCCCCCCGGTTTCCCTGCGATCTGCCCAGGTTGCGGGGGCCGTGGGGGCAACCCTGACAGGTGTAGCCAAAAAGAACGATCTCTGGACCCTACGTCGGCTCACAAATACGATATAGTCAGTAGACATGCCCCGTTGCTCCGCATCATGAGAGAGGATTATGCAGAACCCCACCCTCCTGGGGTACTGCACGGAGGTGTACCTTCCCACCAGAGTCGGACTGAAACCGAGTTCCGCCCAACAGTTGAGATTAGCCGCCAAGCTCTACAATCTGCCGCTCACACGGTTGCACGAGCGGGAATTGGCGGGAGGGTTGGCGGAATACTGCCGCTCACACTCGCCCGCCACGACCAACAGCAAGCGCCGGGCGATTCTTACGCTCTGGGATGCGGCGGCTGGCGACGGATTGTGTCGCAAGCCAGACCGTCGCCGTGTCCCCAAGGCGCGCGAATTTCGCCGGCTGCCCCTCGCGTGGACAGTCTCCGAGGTGGAACGCCTGGTTTCGCATTGCCGAGCCCTGCCGGGAATGGTCGCCCAGATCCCACGATCTCGCTGGTGGACCAGCCTGGTACTGGCCGTGTGGGACAGCGGCGAGCGAATTTCCGCCACGCTTTCCACGGCAACGGCCGATTGCAATCTGGCGGAACGTTTCATGCTCGTTCGGGCCGAAAATCAGAAATGCGGGATAGACCGCCTCTTCTGGCTGTCCGATGCGACCGTGGCGGCGATCGCCGGACACTACGACACAGGCCGACAGCTTGTCTGGCCGTGGCCTCATTGTCGCCGGTATCTGTTCGTCCAGTTCCGATCGATCATTGGCGGCGCGGGACTGACTGCCGAGAAGTCGATGGGCCTCTTTCACAAACTGAGGCGGTCGAACATCTCGTACACCGCCCGCAACGGTGGCCTCGACCTGGCCAGGCAACAGGCCGGTCATTCGTCGGCATCGACGACTTTGCGACACTACGTCGACCCCCGGATTGCCCACGAGCGATCGGCGGTAGATGTGTTGCCCCCGTTGCGGGCAGACCGGGACGTGCAACTGCGGCTCTTTTGATCCTGTATGGCCGGTCATCGGACAAGTCGAGTTTACTGCCCTGCTCGACCCCGGTGGCCGGCCACCTTTCTGTTTCTGACATCACAGCGGCGGCATGGACGGTGACATGCCTCGGCGGCAAGTGGCGCGTGCCCTCGGGCGGTAAGCCCGCTAAGCGTTCGCCGAGAAAACCCTCAAACGCGCCCTCGAATAGGGTAGCCGGTTCGACTCCGGCCCGCTGTATTGGTCCATCCAAGGCCAGCCGTCGGACCCTTGGTTCTCATGCGTCGAGAGCCATTGTCATTGACCCGGCGTTTTCCCGTCGCGTGGAGCGGCGGGCGCCGGTGACCGTTACGGGTCGGCCGCGGAGGATGCCCGGTTGGCGCCGCAGGCATCCGTTGCGGGATCATGGCTCACTGCGCCGCGGCCGACCGTTTTTGCAACAGAGGACACGCTCCGGAGGATCCCGGGGCGGATGGAGTGGCGTTGGAAGCCGCGTTTTCGCATGATGCCTTTCCCGGCCGGATCAAGACGATTTGGCCGGGCTTTATCCATCACGACATTGGAGGATTCGATGAGCACTGAAGTATTTTCGCCGCTGGACCTGGCACAGCGAATACCGACCTTTTCCGTGGCCGACATTTCGGTGCCGGATGTTTCGCCCGACGCTGATGGCGCCCGCGACGACGTGCTGGACACGCTACTTGCGGCGGAGGCGCGTGTCCGGGTGATCGTTAACCGGATGAAGTGACCATCTGTCTTCAAGACCAAGGAGGCCGGAATGTTGGTACTTAGCAGAAGAGTTGGCGAAGCGGTCGTGATGGCTGGCGGGATCACGGTCACGGTTACCCGCCTGGAGCGCAATCGCGTGTCGTTGGGGATCGAGGCGCCGAACAAGGTGCAAATCATCCGTCGCGAAGTTTTGGAGGGCGCACATGATGGCAACGATAGTAAAGCAGCACAACACAGAACAGCGGTTGCGAGTTCTGGAAGTTGACCTGGAGTTAGCCGTTGATGCCCTGGTTGACATCTGGACGGGGATCGTCTTTCCGGCGCGTCACGCTAAGGAGGCGTTGGTGAGTCTGAGTGAGCGCACGGCGTGTCCGTTTTGCGACGGAAGCGGGATGGTACTTTGCGGCCGTTGCAAGGGCGGTGGCACGAGGGAGCATGCGTGTTTTGTCTGCGGCAACTCGGGACAGGTGGTTTGCCGAGAATGTGAAGGGAAGGGATATCTGTGATGAGCCGACAGCAAAAGCGGAGATATTGAATGATCGATCAAGGAGAGAAACCGCACATTTCCGCAACGCAATTGGAAATGTGGTGGAAGTGCCAAGAACAGTGGCGCCGACGCTACGTGGAGCGCGAGGTAATTCCGCCTGGCATGGCCTTGCTGCAAGGCAAGAGCTATCACTCGGCGGCAGAGGCGAACGGGCGCCAGAAGATCGACAGTCACGCGGATTTGCCCGGGGTGGATATCGTCGAGGTGGCCGTGAGTTCATTTGAGGCCGGCGTCATCGAAGGTTATGAACTCACCAAGGCAGAGGCGGCGCGCGGGGCCAAGGTGGTCTTGGGCGAAAACAAGGACCAGGTGGCGGCGCTGGCCGCGCTCTACGCGCTCGAACAGGCACCGGACTATCAGCCGGTTATGGTTGAGCATCGAAGCCGGATCGTGTTGTCTCAAGCAAGCCACGACATCCTGGCGGTCACGGATCTGATCGATGATCAACACCGGGTGGTGGACTTCAAGACGGCGAAGCGCAAGCAGCCGCAATCGGCGGCCGACGAGTCAACGCAATTGACCATTTACGCGGCGGCTTGTCTTCGCGAGAGCGGCCGGGAGCCCGCCGAAGTGCGATTGGATTGCGCGGTTAAGAACAAGACCCCTTCCCGGCAAGTCCTCTCGTCACATCGGAGCAAGGGGGATTACGCCGCCCTGGCCAAGCGGATCGACGCGACGATTGCGGCGATCACGGCGGCGTGCAAGGGGGATGTTCCCTTTTGCCCGGCATCGCCGGGTGCCTGGTGGTGCGGCGCCAATTGGTGCGGATACTACCGGACCTGCGAATTCGTCAATTCATCGCGGCAATAGACAGAAAGGCCCAGAACAATGGCAATGGAAACTATTGATGCTCTGACCGTTAGCGAGGGCGCACCCGTGACGGTGCGCGCTCCAAGCGAACCGGTGCAGCGAATGCAAACGCGCTACGCGACGGCCGTGTCGGTGCAGAAGGCGCGCCAACTGTCTGACGTGGAACGTCGCATTATGGACGAAGCCCGGATTGCCGGGGACGCATTTTACTACGGCTGGGGCAAGGGAAAAGATCGGATTGAAGGCGCCAGCCAGGAACTGGCTTTTTCGCTGGCCCGCTGTTGGGGCAATTGCGCGGTCGAACTTGAGGACGTGCAAGATACTGATTCCGCGTGGGTGTTCACATGTACGTTCGTCGATCTCGAGACTGGCTTCACGCTATCGAGGCAGTTCCGGCAATCGAAGCATTGGACGATCTACGGCAAGCATGATCGCGAGCGGAAGGACGACATACGGTTTCAAATCGGCCAGTCGAAGGCGGCGCGGAACGTGATCCTCAAGGCCCTTCCGCAATGGCTGATCGATAAGGCGATGACCGCGGCGAAGGAAGGCGTGGGAGAGAAGCTCGACGTCTATATCAAGCAGAACGGGATTGCGGCGGCAATTGAGTTGGTTGTCGAAGCCCGGAAAAAGCACGGCATCGGGGAACAGGCGATCGCCGCAAAATTCAACGTTGCGGCGATCGGGGCGCTGGAGCGGGAACACCTGATCGTTCTGCGAGGCGACATCAAAGCGCTCCATAAAGGGGAGAGCACGGCGGCCGAGTTGTTCGGGGAGCCGCCAAGAGAGCCTAGCGTGACGGCCGAGAGTTTGATGCAACCGGCCGACGTTTCAGAGTCCCCGCCCGTCGTTGCACCACCTTCCCCCGAAGACCTGGAGGCCATGCTCAAACAATGCACGCTCAAGCGGGAGTGTAATGCGATCGCGGAGAAGTATCCGGGGGATGCCGGGGTAGCGGCGGCTTGCGCTGCGCGTTGGGCAGCACTGAAGGCAAATCGAGGCCAACGCTCCAATCCGCCGGAGGACGCCGGTCCGGAACCGGACCCTGGGGAAGCGGCTTCACAGAGCTTGCGAAACGCTTATCTTGCCCGGATCGCAAAGGCCATCGCGGATGGCCAGATTGCGGCGATCTTCAAAGAAGTGAAAGACCGGCTGGATGCGGGAGACCTGTATCCGAATCATGCGGCCGAGGTTCAACAGAAGGCCGAACTGAAGCTGGCGGAATTGAAGGCGCGTAGCGCCGGCTGAGCAATATCATGGCTGAGCACACCAAAATCCAATGGGCAGACCACACGTGGAATCCGTGGTTGGGATGCACGCCGGTCCATACCGGATGTTTGCATTGCTACGCGCAGGACTATTTTCGCCGGTTCGGCATTGCGGGTGACCGGCGCGTAACGTCTGCGTCGAATTGGCAGAAGCCGGTCGTGTGGAACTACAAGGCCCGGGAGGCGGGGGTTCGGCGACGCATTTTCCCCTCGCTGTGCGATCCGTTTGAGGATTGGACAGTAGGGCTGGTCGACAGGAAGGGCCAAGCCCTCATGATATCGGCCGATGGATGTGGATCTGGCGATATGTACGTGAAAGGCTGTGGCTACGATCGGCCTGGCGACCGGCCTGTCACCTTGGACTTCATCCGCCAAGACTTGTTTTGGCTGATTGATCGCACACGTTCCCTGGATTGGATCCTGCTGACCAAGCGGCCGGAGAATATCCGGCGAATGTGGCGTGACGGCGCCCGGCGAGAGAACGCGTGGCTGGTCTACTCCGCTTCAGATCAGGGCAGCCTAGAGGCCGGGCTGCTCTCTCTGCTTGAGAGCCGGCATCTTTCACCGGTGCTTGGGCTGAGCCTGGAGCCTTTGGTGGGGCCGATTGATGTGAGCCTGGCTTGCGGCTTGGCAGGCATTGATGATTTGGCCGCTGCGGTGGACTGGGTGATCGTTGGTGGCGAGTCGGGATCGAAGGCACGCCCATGCCAGTTGGAATGGATCAAGGATATCGTGTGCCAATGCCAAGCGGCTGGTGTTAGGTGCTTTGTCAAACAACTCGGCGCAAACCCTAAGCTGTCCCATCGGTCGTTGATTTCCTGGAAGTGGGTCAAGTCTCCGGACGTAGTAAGCGATGGCAACCGGGCCTTCAGGATCGAAACCAAACATCCCAAGGGCGGCGATTGGAAGGAATGGCCGGAAGCATTGCGAGTCCGAGAATTGTGTGAGGCAAAGAAATGAGCACGATGCCCAGATGTATTCGATGCGGCAGTAACGCGGCCGTCTATCACGACGGCGACCGAAACTACTTTTGCCGGACGTGTAAGATCTGTTTCGACGATGACCCCGAAGAGGGCGGCGATTACTCGATGTATGACCCGGCCTGGCGCTTGCAGCGGGAAGAGAATCGGCGGGAACGAATGCTCGGGAGGCGAAGGGGATGAGCCCCCGAAAAATAGAGGTCCACATTTGGTGGATGATTCGTCGCGACATGGATGATTTGAGAAAGGCACGGCATGGCATGGATACACGTCCCCGAGAGTTGTCTCTCTTCAGCGGAGCCGGAGGAGGGCTGCTCGCAACCAAGCACTTGCTCGGCTGGCGAACGGTCTGCTACGTCGAAATCGACAAGTACTGTCAGCAAGTCTTGCAAGCACGAATACGAGACGGAGTCCTTGACGACGCCCCGATCTGGGATGATGTGCGAACATTTGACGGGCGACCGTGGCGTGGATGCGTGGATATTGTCACTGGCGGCGATCCGTGTCAGGCGAACAGCAACGCTCGCGCCTACGCAAGCAGCCACAAATCGCTTGGCGCGGAGTTCCTGCAAATTGTTGGCGAGATACAGCCCACAATTGTCCTGCGAGAAAACCCTGCCCAGGTCTGTGCAAATGCGCCATGGCCAGCAGATAGATTTGCGAGGGGGCTGGAGTATTTGGGTTTTTCCACGACGGTTGTTGCGGTCCGGGCGTGTTGTGTGGGCGCTAAGCACCGCCGCGAACGGCTGTTCGTGCTCGGGGTTGCTGCCGACAGTCACGGCCAGCCAGGCGTACAAGCCATTGCGGCGGAAGGCACCGTGCGAACACCGTGTGATCGCGCCTGGGAGTTGCCTCATTGCCCACCTTGGCGAATTGCATCCAACCTGGCGAGGCCGATATCTGAAGCCGACCTGTGTCGAAAGATTGATGATGTGGCCCATAGGGTGGACCGCATTAGAGCCATTGGGAACGGACAAGTTCCGGCAGTGGTTGCGAGCGCATGGAATTTACTAACCGAATAGGGCATGACATTATGACAGAGCCGTACGACCCAACCCCGGAAGAAATCGCCGAAGCTTGCGCAAAGATGAAGGCCGGGTGGACGATGAAAGCTGTCACTGTCTACCCGACCGGCGTGATTCTCTGTACCGGCCGGCTGATCGCCTGTTTCCGCTACGAAGCCGCCTGGGAGGCCCTGGAACGCGGCCGGGTGCCGACAGAGCTTGGAGAGATGGGGTGGCGCCAATCGCACGTACGGGCGATCCTGGAGCATCCGGAGAGTTTTGGTCCCTTGTGTCTTGTCATCACCGATCGTGTGCGGGTCTATCCGCCAGTCCGAGTGAGGGGCAAACAGGGTCTCTGGGAATGGGGTCAATAGCAACAGGAAGGGATTGATTTGATGCCCAGAAAGCGGCCTCCGAGCATCGATTTTTACTACGATGACTTCCTCTCTGGGGTGGTCGACATGGACCCTTACGAGGTAGGCATGTACATCCGAAACCTTTGCTTTCAGTGGGGGCATAATTTTGTGCCAACCGACGCGCAAAAACTGCTCAAAATCACGGGTGCAACGCCCGAAAAATTCGCCAAACATTGGCCTTCGGTGCGAGAAAAATTCGTGGAAAAAGACGAAAACCAATTGGTTAATGAGCGTGCGCAAGATGCGATGGAGCATAAGCTTGCGCTGTCAAGGAAGCGGTCGGAGGCGGGCAGGAAGGGAGGGCGTCCGAAATCGAAAAGCAAGTCGAAAAGCAAAAGGGTAAGCAAAAGAAAAGCAAAGGGAAGTAGGAAGTTGGAAGCAGGAAGTAAAGAAAAACAAGAAAAACTGTCGGCCGATTTCGAACGCTTCTGGACAGCGTTCCCCCGAGGACGCCGGAAATCGAAAGCAATTGCTTTTACCGCGCTTTCGAAAGCAATTGCTTTGGGGGCGAGTGCCGAGACCCTGATTCGACGAGCGGGGGAGTACGCCCGATCGGAAGAGGGGCAGGGCGAGTACGTCAAGATGCCGAGTACGTGGCTAAACCAGACATGTTGGGAGGATGATGATTATGCTTGGAACCGAAGAGCGAAGCAAAGGGCGAACGGCGGAAGCGGCTCCATCACGGCTCTTTGAAGTGGTCGATCGGGTCGCCGGCCGATTGATCGAGCGCGGTGAGGTCTCCGAAGCCGCCGAGGCGCGGCTTCGGCACGCGGAAGCGTCCCGCAAGACCCGCGGGGCCCGGGCCGAACTCTGGTTGCAGCGCGGAAGCCGCTATGCGGCCTGCCGCCTGAACAACTACCAGGCCGGCACGACGCACCAGAAGCACGTCAAAGCGGCGCTGGTGGACTTCGCCCAAAACATCTCGGCCGAGATCGACGCGGGCACAAACCTGCTCCTGACCGGCCCTCCCGGCACCGGCAAGGATCATCTCTTGGCCGCGCTGGCCCGAGAGGCCATCACGCAAGGGGCAACGCTCAAGTGGACTTCGGGCGTGAAGCTCTTCGCTCGGCTTCGCGACGATATCGAGGCCCACGCCATGGAGCGCGAGACCGTGCGAGAATTCGTCAAGCCGCATGTGCTTTGGATCTCCGATCCGATTTGGGACGGCCAACCGCTCACCCGGCAACAACGTCTCAAGCTCGGTGAGATCGTCGACGAGCGTTACAACTTCTGCCGGGCCATTTGGATAAGCATCAACGCCAAGAACTCGCACGACGCGATTGAGTGTATGGGCGGCGCCCTTGTCGACCGGCTGCGTCACGGGGCGTTGTCGCTGGCTTGCGATTGGCCGTCGTTCAGGCAACCGCGTTCGCAGGGCAGAAACGGAGGAAAAAGCCGATGACGCTGTCCTTAGAAATCTTCGAGCCGGATCACGTCATCGATCCCTACGACAAGAAGCGGCTGGCCATCCTCGAGCCCGATGGCGTACCTCCCGTGCGGCCCTGCTGGGGCTCGACCGCCGAGGAACTAGCATGGTCGATCTGGGAGTACGTTCGGGACCATCAAGGATCGCTCGATTCGGAGCGTTGCTGTCAAGTGATCCGCGAAGCGACCGAACGCGCCGCCAGCGACCCGACGGGCGAAATCGCGAGACTCAAGACGCAGGTGAAGAGGTCGTCGACTCGTCTGTCTAACGCCAGACGCACGATCAAGAAGCTCCGCGCACAACAGTAGCACAGGAAGGAAATCACGGATGTCCAGAACCGAGCTACGCCTGCTGTATCCGCCATCGATCAACCACTACTGGCAATCTAGCTATAGCTTCAAACGGCGGCGGATCTTCGTCTGCCGATCCCGCAAGGGCAAGGCTTACGCGGCCGATGTTGAAGCAGCAGCCTTGAACCAGTTGGGGCGGCCTCCGCGACTTCGCGGCCCGCTGCGGATTACGCTGCGCGTGACTTTTCCCGATCGCCTCAAGAGAGATCTAGACAACCTTCTCAAGGCCCTACTGGATGCTCTGCAACACGCCGGTGTCTACGGCGATGATAATCAGCTTAAGGACATTTGGATCTTTGCGGCGGGCGTAGAGAAGCCCGGACACGTGGATGTCATGCTTGAGGTTCTGGATGATCTGCCATTGTTCAACCAAGTGACCCCCAAGCGGATTCGGGAGCAGACGAAAGACTCGTTCAAACCAACGAACTAGAGGAGTTTTGAGGCAGCCCCCGAAAGGGGACGGGCCGATTGGACGGCCCAAGGCGAGAATAGCTGCGGACCCCGAGAGCCGTGTAGCCCTCGCTTAACACCTGTCGTGCGGCGATCGGGTTCACCACCTGGCCCGGTCGCCGCGACTTTTTACGAGGAAATGATCATGGCCGAATTGACTGCCATGCGGATCACATCATTCGAGGTGGCCAATGTTGATGGTGATTGGGGGGAGACCACCAAGCGGTGGCATCAACTCAGTGATCAGTGCAAGGGCGTGGCAAACTGTTTCTGGGAAACTTGGCTGGTGTGGCACGTTACCGAACAGTCGCGAAAGAAGATGATCCAATGGCTGGAGAAGCGGAAAGTGAAGGGTATTAAGGCGGCCGGCAAATGTCCGGTGGATGTAATGCCCAAGCCTCTGAACTCCCGGATCAACGCGGTCTGCAAGGAATGCTATTCCGAGCTTCACAGCCGCGTGCGGACGCTGGTCATCAATACGATCAATCGAGACCTTTTCAAACACAAAGCGGCGACGGGCAATCTGAAAATGCACACGTCAATTCTGTTGCACAATCAATCGGTCCCCTCGTCAACGCGGGCACACCCGATCCCGTTTGACCGGCAAAACTGCAAGCTTCTCTGGCCGGAGAAAGGTGAGGAAAACATTCGGCTGCAACTCCGTATCGGTCGTATCGACCGGGGATCGAAACCGGGTATCGGTATTCAGGAGACCCTCGAATTGCGATGCAAGGGGCAGCGCGTTCAATCGCAAGTCGCGATTCTCAAGCGGATCATGCGCGGGGACTATGCCTTTCGTGGGTCGAGCTTAGTCTACTCAAAGGCCAAGCGAAAGTGGTTCGCTCAGATCGCTTTTCGGATGCCGATCGAACCGCGGACGGATCTGGACGCCAAGAAGACGGCTGTTCTTCTCGCCCGGCGGGGCTGGCCCTGGACGCTCTTG
>Ga0180432_10003744_pt1 | contig 21444 bp, 14 predicted proteins | sample SS_ome_10_FD_132414 | JGI IMG/M metagenome (GOLD analysis project Ga0180432, IMG submission 132414) | Hypersaline lake sediment archaeal communities from the Salton Sea, California, USA - SS_1_MS_2 metaG | ecosystem: Environmental > Aquatic > Non-marine Saline and Alkaline > Hypersaline >...
ATATCATCCCATTTCAGCCTGAAATCGTAGAGGGTCCCCAGGATCCTCAGCTCCTCTTTAGTCTGGATGATGTAGTTGGGAAAGTAGGGCCTCGCAAAGAAGAGGGGCATCATGATAATAGAAAGCTTCACCCTCTCGAAATATGGGGAGGTGTCGAGTCCGACAATCTCTTCATCCAGCTTACTTTTTATATTAAGATATAGTGACGTGAAGACAATCCCGATAATTCCCAGACCTACCACCATCCCCTCAAGAAAGTTGTCTATAATCCCAAGCGGAAAAGCTATAGCGGACAAGTAAATGATTCCCATTATTCCCTGCATCCCCCAGTTTGTAGCCGCCATGATTTTACCTTGAAAAACACGATAGAAGTAGAAAATATCAAATGCGAGTATAAAAAGGAAGAAGGCAAGCATGAAGCCGAAGAAGACGCATTCGAATTCCCCCTTTTCGCTGTAGTGGTCCGGATTTCCGGCGATGTCGAAGTGGGTCGGGATTAGATCCGGGAGGTGGGGGTGGGCATAGTAGCCGATCAAGGCGACAACCCCGATGATAATCAGCGCCGGCAGATGGTATTTAAACACCTTTAGATACATCGCCTGTCCAAAGAAGATGTTCAATCTTATCAGTAATGGTGCAGCATCTGGATCGAATCTTAAATAGACTACCAAAATTGGAGGTCAATTGCAACCATGCACGGTCTGTTTTCCACGGTTTGTTTGTGAAATGTAAGACGAACACGACTTTACCAAAGGCAGGCTCCATTGAACGGGTGGGAGGAGGTGCCGTATTCATACAGCGGCGATGAAGGTTGCCTTTTAGCCCCTGTACAATGGGCTGTTCATAGACAAGGGGCTTAAGCCCCTTGTCTGTAAAAAAACAAAAAAAGGGGGGCAGATCCTGCCCCCCTTAATGTTTATCCCAACTGTGGGATTTTGCGATTTACGGCGTCAGCACATCGGGCGGCATCGTGAAGTTTTGGAGTACCTCGTTGTTCGGACCGTAGTTTCCCGACCATGCCCCGCCAACCGGCGTAAATCCATTGTGGCCCCAGCCTACATAGTTACCGCCGCCGGGGTTGCCGGAATCGAGATACAGCAAGTACCTGTTTCCTGCGCAATCTATTACCCCGGAGTTATCAACGAAGTAAGTGGCAAGCGATGTTACATCACCTATTATTCCACTACCCGTAGCAAAGTATCCTCCAGCTGCATAGGTTGATGCGGAGAGATCCATGTAGTTGCTTTTGACGACACCGAAGACGTTTACACCTCCGCCGAGATAAGTCCCGATAGCGTGGCTCCCGGTCGAAGTTACGTCAAGCACGTTACCGGATACGACGACCGGCCTCACCGCAGACCCGATGTTTCCGACGGATGAATAAAGGTTAATGCCGGTGGAAGTGGCACTTCCTGTTATCCCACCTGACATGTTGTTTCCGGTGATTGCGGCGAAGATGTCGCTTTCGGCCCAGAAGTTGATCCCGGAAGCAGCCCCACTGGTCGGCTGCACGGTTACGGTATTCCCCGAGACTATAACCGGACTTGCCGCAGAGCCTATGAGGCCGCTGGCCCCTCCTGAATCTTCCATCCACATATAAATGCCGGATCCGTAAGGTCCTCCGACAACGCTTACGTTGTTTCCCTTTATGTTGGCAAATATTTGTGGGCTGGCGCCAATGTCCCTAAAATAAATGCCATAGGTACCACTGGCAGCGCCGGCTCCGTCCATTGAAATGGTATTGCCCGCAATTGTAACGGGGGATGCGGCGGAGCCTATATTGGAGACATATTCAAAACCAATGCCAAATCCCCAACCATTCGCATCTACATTTATCGTATTTTTCACGATCGTGGCAAAGACAGTGTCGCAACTGGTATCAAAAAATATCCCGGCCCCATTACCACTCGAAACTATATCAAAGGTGTTGTTGGCGATAAAGATCGGATCAGTTGCGCTGCCAACCGTCGCTATATCGGCATAAATACCGGCACCTTCCGCGCCGCCCCCATGAGTCAACTTGAACATGTTGTCAAAAATCTTTACGCCGGCGCCATTGGTTACCTCAATGCAGCCGACGTCGCCGCCAGCGGTTACATCAAAGCCAAGCCCCGTAACCATGGGGTTCGCGGCGTTGAGCGTCAGCGTGTCGTTTACCGTGGGGTGGCCCGAGTAAGGCATATTGATGATGTTCGGGTACTTCGGGTGGTTCGCCCCTGATCCCCAGAGGAGAAAGTCCGCTACACTGAGGGTGAGTCCTCCTCCCGCTGCCTCGTCCACAACGGCCACGGTAGAGCTGTTCATCACGTGGATCGTCCTGCACGTCCCTGCAAGAATCCTCGTGTCGTTGATAAGGGCGTAGGAGATTGTCGCGTAGGGATTCCCAATCGTACCGTCCCCCGTCGCGTCACTTCCGGTCTCGCTGACGAATACGACGTTCTCGATCTCCTCGCCGCCGCCCGGTATGTTGTCGTTTTCGGTGTCTACTGTCACCTTCACATCGACGTCACGCCTTACCGGCTCCACCATCCTGGCGGAGAGCTCCCGGCTCCCGGTAAAGACGTCGCCGATCCCCTCGAAGGGATTTTTACCCGTTACAAGATTCCCGACAGAAAATGGAACCTCGAACGTGACCTCGCCGTAGTGCTCCGCCTTGCTGTAATTGTCGTGGTGAAACTCGTAGTTGAGCCTCATGAAGTCCGTCGGGATAATCTCCAGCCTCGCCATGAAGCCGTTGATGTCCCTGACCCGCCTGCCCTTGTAGTGGTAGCCGCCGGCGTAGGCCCAGGTCTCAACGTAGTCGGAGATGTAGGGTATCCTCATTCCAGCCTCGTAGTCGAAGCCGCGCATCGGCTCCTCTACACGGCCTCCGTAGAGGATGATCCCGCTGTCGGAGAGGGCGTACTTGGCGTAGGGAGTCCCCAGCCCGTCGATCTTCGTGTGGGAAAGGGGATAGTAGTAGTTGAACCTTCCCGTGAGACCCAGGTTGAAGGGCTCAAGCGGGATGTCCGCCATCGCCTCCAGCCCCACACCCCACTGCTCGTGGTTGGTTCCCCAGTCTGTCCTCCTCTTGTCGTAATAGGCGTTGAGCCCCAGAATCAGCTGATCGTCCCAGAGGAGACGACGATAGCCCGCCCCCACGTTCAGCTCCCAGCCGTCGTGGTCGTTGGGGGTGTACTTAATGTTTGAAAAAACGATGTTCTTTTCGTCCTGGTAGAGGGGGATCAGAAAGTCCATGATGTAGAGCACCCTCGACTCGGTCCCGAAGCGAACCCCCGGCCTGAAGTAAATGTTCCAGGCTGATCCCGGGTCCGCCTTCTCCTCCGCCGCAAAAGCGGGCACTGTAAATATCGCTGCAGTGAGAATCAGAAACAGTGCAATCGAAACAGACTTCTTTAGCTTCATAAAACTCCTCCTGTAGAGAATTAAACAAAATGCCTTTTATGTTTCAAGTACATTGCGTGAGTTAACCAAACGGACTGAAAAAACGGTTGTAAAAAAGATAATTTTTTTTAACTTCAGTGCAATATTATAGAATTATAATCATTTGTCAAGAAATGTCTGCAACTTAAGGGTAATTTTCGGCTTAAAATCGATATTTTTATCTGGTTAAAACAATCAAGTAAAAATAATTAATGATAATCTTTAACTTTTTAAAGGAAAAAAGATTACAAAAACACAAAGGTTTTTTAGTAGAACTTTTTACGTATATTTGCTACAATTAGAAACATACAAACATATAGACACAACTAAAAGGGGGTAAAAAATGAAGACAAACGTTGGAAAGGCGGACAGAACCGTAAGGATAGTCATCGGCATCGTCGTATTGGCTCTCGGTTATTGGTTCAAGAGCTGGTGGGGACTTATAGGGATAGTGCCCATCCTTACCGCTGCGATCGGGTGGTGCCCGGCGTATCTCCCCTTCGGCATAAATACCTGCAAGGCAAAGAAATAATTCGACAGGCCCAAACGTCTTAATAATAAGGCTGTCAAGCAATTGATGATGTTGGTTTGTAGAGCTGCTCTCCTGTTACTGTTACATATCTGCGCTGCAGAAAAGAGTTTAGTCTTCTCTTAATATTACTTTTCTAGATCCCTATATCGGGTTGAAAGGGTCGCTCATGTCAAATGGAAGAGTCGATGGGTCGAAGACAGGGGAAGTCCGGCTGAATCGCGACGGCGTAAGGGGGGTCGTGAGGGGATTCATTGGGCCCATTTTAGGGCTTTTTGTCCTGCTCGTATCAGCCGGTACAATCGGCTGGATAAACGCGTGGGTTTATGTGGGAATGAGACTTCTATACCACGTAACATACGTGGGGCTTTTAATGACGAAAAGTCCGGGGCTCTTGAATCAGCGGGGCAGGGTGAAAAAGAACACCAAGACCTTCGACAAGGTCATATTGATCTCATTTGTGCCGTTCTCTTTTTTGATCCAGATTATCTGCGGCCTCGACGCGGTGAGATTTGAATGGAGCAGTATGTCTGTTGGATTTGTCGTCTTCGGCGTCGTGATCTGGGTTGCGGGTATATCTTTTACACTCTGGTCGATGGTCGCAAATCCCCACTTCGAGGCGTCGGTCCGCATCCAGGAGGATAGGGACCACAGGGTCTTCGCTTTGGGTCCTTACAGGATTGTGAGGCACCCGGGCTATCTGGGATTTATCATCGTGATACTAAGTATTCCGTTCATCCTCGGCTCCTGGTGGGGCCTTGTGCCCGCAGCGGTTTTTGCGATCACGATTATGATAAGGACCGGGCTGGAGGATCGGATGTTGAGGGTAGAGCTTTCCGGTTATCTTGAATACGCAAAGAGGACTAAGTATCGGCTGCTTCCCCTCGTCTGGTAGCTTCCGCCCGGTTTCTGTCTGTTGGACCTCGGTGATTTTAGATTCGGCCGGTTTTTTAGTTTGATTATAGATTAAGTGCATCGAAGGGCGTTGTTTTAGATCCGTCTTGAGGCTATTTCCGATAGGCTTGGGAGGAGCGTTTTTACATCGATAATTATTAATCTACTATCACTTCAACAAACCCCATCTACGGCTTTCATTCGCATCGGTGTACAGGTAACCTCCTTATAAAAATAATCCAATGGACAGGCAGTATTCCTCGGTTCAGATTCACAAGGTTGTCTAAACATAAAACATCCATTTGTCATAAACAGGGGGATAGACCCCAAGGCGGGGAGGGCCTGCCTTTTACGTTAATAATAAAACCCGAATTTGGGGATGAAAATCGGATCGTTTTAGAAATGGCCGGCCGAACGACGAGCGCCCTCGATATCTCCTGTGCAAAGTCTTGTAATTGAAAACCGGCGCCCCCTGTGTGATCAGATTGAATCCCATTTAATCCGACTCAATCAATTCGAGCCCCAATTCTCAAATGCGCCCTGTTGGGCAGTTAATCTGAAATCAGCGGAGCTGGTTTCCGATCTCGAAGAGCCTCGCTATCGCCCCCGGCTCGTCGAAGGGATAGACCTTCCCCCAGTGGTAGACGACGCGGCCGTTTATGATGCTGGTCTTGACGTCAAAGCCCCTCGCCGAGTAGACGAGGTGAGACGGGTAATCGAACAGCGGTGCCGCGTGGGGCCTCGTGAGGTCGACAATGATGATGTCCGCAGCCATGCCTTTCTTCAGACAGCCTATCCTGTCTTCCATGCCCACGGCCTCCGCCCCCAGAAAGAGTGCGGTTGCAAGAACGGTCTTGGCCTTAATGGACGTCGGGTCTTTCGACGTGACCTTCTGGAGCTTAGCCAGAATGTCCATCTCGTAAAAGAGGTCCTGGCGGTTGTTGCTTGCCGGGCCGTCGGTTCCCAGTCCCACCGGTATCCCCGCATTTATAAAGGAGGTAACCGGGGCGACCCCCGCCGCCAGCTTCGCGCCGCTCCCGGGGCACACGACCACCGATGAGCCGTAGCCGGATAGTATCTCTATCTCTTGCTCGTCAACCCAGTTTACGTGAACCGCCGTGAAATTCTCGTTCAAGACCCCCTCATTTTCCAGATGCCGGACCGGGGTTCTGCCGTACTTCTTCTTGATATCTTCGACCTCCCCCTCCGTCTCGGCGAGGTGTGTAAACAGTCTTGCGCCGCTCTTTGAGGCGAGGTCCCTCGCCCTGTGGTAAGTCTCGGGGGACGCCGTATAGGGAGCGTGGACAAAGAGGGCCGGATATACAGTACTTTCCTCATCCTTCGGAAAACTCTCGAGAAACTTTTCGACGATCTCGAATTTGGTCTCCGGATCTTCCCACTGGGGCGTAGGAAAATCTACTACCCCCTGGGCACAGACGGCCCTCATCCCGCTTTTGACGAACGCCCTGACGGCGTCCTCCTCGAAGAAGTAGGCGTCGCATACGGTGGTGATGCCGGATCGGATCATCTCGGCCGCCGAGACAAGGGTCCCCCAGTAGACCATCTCCTTTCCCATGATCTTGTTCTCCGCGGGGATGACCTGTTCGAGCCACTGGTCGAGGGGAAGGTCGTCCGAGTATCCGCGAAGGGCCGACATGGCGGCGTGGGTGTGGCCGTTGATGAGCCCCGGCATTATCAGGTCGCCGTCGACGTCGATTACGTCCTTGGCCTCGTAGCCGTCGAGGATATCGAACTGCTCGCCGATATCGACGATCACCCCGTCCTTAATAACAACGGCGCCGTTGGCAAATCGGCTGTCGTTTTCGTCAAAGGAGAGAACCGTCCCGTTCTTTACTATCAAATCAACTTTTTCCGTCATACCATTACCACCTCATCCCCCGCGTCCCAGGGGGGATCAACTATACAATAAAAGACCAGCTCCTCGTCTCCGCTGTTCTCGATAAACTGAAACACATCTTTGGGTATGTATATAACGCTCCCGCTCTTTACGGCGCGCACCTCGTCTTCGATGTGCATTACCCCGCTCCCCTTCACTATTATATAGACTTCCGATGAGGATTGCAACTTGTGGGGGTAGCTTTTCCCGCCGGGGGCGATCTTCGCCAGGGCAAGGCTGTACTGTATGGATACGAGGTCCTTTAACGGCGACAGTATCTCCTTGATCCTCGTCCCGTCCCCGGCCGTTATTTCCTCTATCTTATCCGCGTCTATTATAAACATCTGTCACGACCGCTTCAGGGACTTTTTGACCCGCCCGGAGAGCTCCCCCGCCTTTGCCATTATCTCCTCCGTATCCGCCTGGGTAAGCCTTCCTCCCCTCACCAATATCTCGCCGTTTACCAGAACGTCCCTAACGTCAGACGCCATCGCCGCGTAGACGAGGTGGGAAAAGGGATCGTAGACCGGCGTGAGGTGGGGCTTGTTGAAGTCCACCACGATGATGTCCGCCCTCTTGCACGTCTCAAGCGTCCCGACGACGTCGGAGAGACCCAGCGCCTCGGCTGAGCCGACGGTGGCAAGCCCCACCGCCGTGTGGGCGTCCATGTGGGTCGGGTCCTCGTCGTATATCTTGTGGAGCTTTGCGAGGGTGTCTAACTCCCCGAAGAGGTTGAGGTCGTTGTTGCTGGCGCAGCCGTCGGTACCTAAGCCCACCACAATACCCCTTTCTAGATACTTGTGGACGGGCGCCCAGCCGGAGGCGAGCTTCATGTTGCTCTCCGGATTGGTAATAACCTTGACCCCCTTCTCCGCCATGATATCCATCTCCTCGTCAGTCACCCAGACGGCGTGGTCGGCGACGAACCTCTCGCTCAACACCCCCAGGTCGTTGAGATGCTGAAACGACGTCTTGTTGTACTTCTCTCTGACGTGGGTCACGTTCGCCTGGGACTCCGCCACGTGAACGATGAACAGAACGCCGTGATTTTCCGATATCTCCCCCGCCCTGACGAGGAGCTCCGGGGCGCAGGTGTCCAGGGCGTGGGGCTGGATCGTCGGCGTGATGAGGGGATCGTTCCTCCACTTCTTGATGAAGTTCTCCGTGTACTCGAAGCCCTGGGATATCTCGCCGTAGTTGGGCGACGGAAAGTCGTACAGGACCTCCCCCAGAACCCCCCGCATCTTCATCTCTTTTGCCGCCCTGGCGACCGAGTCCTCGAACAGGTACATGTCGCAGAAGGTTGTGGTCCCGCCGAGGAGCATCTCGGCCGCGGCGAGCTTGGTCCCCCAGTAGACGAACTCGTCGTCCAGGTTCTGGCTCTCCGCCGGGAAGATGAAGTCATTCAGCCATGTCTCGAGGGGAAGGTCGTCCGCGATCCCCCTAAAGAGGCTCATGGCGGCGTGGGTGTGGCCGTTGATCAGCCCCGGCATCACCACACACCCGGAGGCGTCGATCACGGTTTTCGCCTCGATGGATTTAACGCCGTCGATCCCCCCCACAAATGAGATGGAGTCGTTCGTTACGGCAACGGCTCCCTTTTCGATGACCTTTCCGTCTCCCGAGCCCCCCATCGTAATAACGGTGCCGTTTTTAATCAGGATATCCGCTTTTTCAGCATTGGAATTTTTGTCCTTCGTCATTTTTCTCCTTTTTCTTCCATTCGGCTTAATACACGAGATACCAGTTTTATCAAGTCGGGCCCCGCCGCCTCCGCCCCGGAGATGACCTCCTCCAACAGGATCGGCCTCATGGCGTCCGGCAGGTTTACGTTGGATATCACCGAGAGGCCCAGAACCCTGATCCCGGCCTTTGTCGCCGCAATCACCTCCATTATCGTGGACATCCCCGTGGCGTCCCCCCCCAGAGCCTTTAGCATCCTCGTCTCCGCCGGGGTTTCGAGGCTCGGGCCGAGGATCCCGATGTAGACCCCTCTGTTCAGCCTTATCCCGAGGGAGAGCGCCTCCTCCTCCGCCAACTCGATAAACTCCCCGTCGTAGGCCCGGGTCATGTCGGGAAACCTGGCCCCTATCTTGTCGCTGTTTATCCCGATCAGGGGGTTTCTGCCGGTGAAGTTGATGTGGTCTGTGATTCCCATGATCTCTCCGGCCTTGAAGAGGGGATCGAGGCCGCCCGCGGCGTTGGTGATAATCAGGTTTCTTATCCCCATCGTCTTGAGGACCCAGACGGGAAGGGCGATCTCTACCGGCTCGTATCCCTCGTAGAGGTGGAACCGGCCGTCGAGGACCACAACGTCAATACCCTCGATTCGGCCCACATCCAGCTTTCCGGCGTGGCCGGTCACAGTCGACGTGCCGAAGCCGGGGATCTCCCCGAACGGGATTGAGACGTCTACCTCCATTACATCGGCAATTCCGCCGAGGCCCGTCCCGAGGACAACCGCGGATCTCGGGCGGAGGTTTGTCTTCAACAGGATGAAGTCCGCCGCCTCGCGGATCTTTGCGTAGAGCGATTTCTCATCTATCGGGATTCCAAGCGTCATCCGGCCCCTCCCCTTTAAAGGCAAAAATTTTATCTATAATTATCCAACTTAAGGGAAAAACACAAGCGAAAAATATGATCAAGAAGCCGACGAGAAGATCTGACTATTTAAATAGCCGGCCGAGTGCTAAATCGCTTGAACGGAGTAGCTTCGGAGAATCCGCGCCCTCAATCCAACAAAAGCGGGATAGTGTCATTCCCGACTCGATTTATTATCCACCGTCCCGTCATTCCCGACCCGATCGGGAATCCACTATTTTGTCATTCCCGGCTCCATCGGTAATCCACTATGCTGTTATCTCCAACTTGACCGGTAATCCAACATGCCGTGATTCCAAACCCGACAGGGAAACCAACATACTATCATTCCAACCCCGATGGTAATTAATTATACTGTCATTCCCGGCTCGATCGGGAATCCAGCAAATCTTCAATCAACTCGATCGGTCTTCTCCCTTATCTCGGCAAGGAGTCTCCTTATCTCCGCATCGTCCGGGAGCTTCTGCAGGGCGGCGGTGAGATACTTCTTCGCCTTCCCGTAGTCTTTCATCTTGAAGTATATATACCCCTTCGCCTTGTACGCCGGGCCGTTCTCGGCCTTCAGGATAAGGGACTGGTCGGCGAGCTCCAGCGCCCGCTTGAGCTTTTTGTTCTCCTTGGCGTAGACGATCGCCGTCACCGCGTAGAGGAGGTAGTCCGCGGGCTTCAGGTCGATCGCCTTCTCGTAATATCTCAGGGCTTTGCCCACCTCGTCTTTTTCCATGTAGAACTTGGCCACCGTGACCAACGGCCCGAAATCGTCCGGCTTCAGACCAGGAAGCATTAGATAATACTTTTCGGCTTTGTCATCGTCGTGCCGTACCTTGTACGTCTCGGCGAGCCCCAGATGCGACCTGTAATCCTTCGGACTCTCGGCGATCACCTTCTCATAGTATTCGATCGCCCTGTCGTAGTTCCCCGCCCCCCTGTGGGACTCCCCCAGAAAGTATAGGACGTCGAGGTTCTCAGGAACCATGTTGTGGGCGGTCTCGAGGTACTTTATCGCCTCGGAGTACCTCCTCGCGATCCTCAGCCCGTCGCCCAGGTTCAGGTACGGCTTGTAGTCGTCCGGGTAGCTCCTCATGAGGCTGAGGTTCGCCTCGACCAGCCTTTTCACCGCCACATCGTAGTCCGGCTTGATCGATATCGCCCTCTTTAGCGCCAGCATCATCTCCTCATCCCAGCCCCTCGTGGAAAAAGCCTGTGCGAGGTTGTAGTACGCCTTGTAGTTCTTGGGGTCTATCCTGACCACGTTGTTATACGCCGATATCGCCTCGTCGAATGAGCCCATCTTGAAATAGTTGTTGCCGAGAACGAAGTAGAGATTCGGCTCGTCCGGGTCGATCTCCAGCGCCTTCCAGAGGATGTCCACGGCGAGCTTGTACTGGCCCGTTTCCGAGTACGCCTTGCCCAGGTGAACCATTGCCTCGATGCTTTTGGGATCAAGGGCGAGGTAGTCGTTCAAGACCGGAATGACCTTATCGTAAGAGCCGTTTTCGAAGTAGCATACTCCAAGAAGCAGGATGGCGTCTTTGAAGTCGGGTTTAAGCTCTATGGCCGTTTTCAGGGCGACGGTTGCATTATCGTACATGGCGAGCTTGTGGTAAACCAGTCCGAGGTAGTAATAGCCATTCACGTATTCGGGGGAGTATGTAACCGCCTTCTTGAACTCCTCCAGCGCCTCCATATCTTTTCCCGCCTCCATCTTCAATCTTCCTAGCTTCGTGTACGCCATATAGTTGTCGGGGGAGAGGGAGATCGACTTCTTGTAGTATAACGTCGCCTTTTCCGGGTCCTTCAGCCTGTCGTAGACCTCCCCCAGGCTGTAGTAGACGAAGAACTGGTCCGGGTCGAGCTTGAGCGACTTCTCGTAAGACCAGATCGACTCTTCATACTCGCCCTTGTAGTAGTGGACCTTTCCTATCCCCTTGTACGCCCTCGGATTCGTGGGATCGGTCTCAAGGGCGCGGTTGTAATACTTCATTGCGGGCTCTAACTCCCGGTTGTCGAGGTAGGTCTCGGCAAGCAGGATCAGCGCGTTGTAATAGCGTGGGTTGAGCTCCTCGGCTATCTCCAGCAGTCCCACCGCCTCCACCTTCTTATCCCTGGCCAACAGTATCTCCGCCATCCTGTAGTAGGCGACGTAGTTCTTGGCGTCGATCGTCACCGACTTCCGGTAGACCTCCAGAGCCTTGTCCCCCTCGCCCAGGAAGGAGTAGAGCGCCCCGAGGGAGAGGTAGGCCTCGATATACTTTGGGTCGGTCTCGATTGTTTTTTCGTAGTTTATGACGGCGGAGTCGAAATTCCCCGTCAGGGAGTATATCTTCGCCTTGGCGAAGTAGCCGGGGGCGTAGTCCGGTTTTTTCTTCAACACCCGATCGACGATCTTTATCGCCTTTTTCGGCTCCTTGTTCAGAAGATGTACCCGGGAGAGCTCTATGTAGGCCTCGGTGTAGTCCCTGTCGAGATCTATCACCTTGTTCAATATCTCTATCGCCTCGTCAAACCTGCCGAAGGAGGCGTAGGCCCTCCCTATGTGGAGATAGGCGGGATAAAAATTCGGGTTTATCTTGAGGACGCCCTCGTACACCGATATGGCCCTCTCCAGATCACCCAGGGCCATGGCGGCAACCCCGATATGGTTGTATCCCTGAACGAAGTCCGGCTTTATCTCAACAGCCTTCAAATACGCCTCCATCGCATCCTTCGTCTTTCCCCGGGAGTTGAGGACGTTTCCGAGCTCGTCGTACGCAAGGTAGAGGGAGGGATCGAGGGATACCGCGTCCCTTAAGAACTCCTCCGCCATCATGTACTCCCCCTTCTTGTAGTAGGCTGAGCCGAGACCGTAAAACGCCTCGCCGTTTTTGGGATTCAGCTTCATCGCTTTAGTGAAGACCTCGATCGCCTTGTCGTACTCCTTCATCGAGAGGTAGCTTTTTCCCAGAAGGGTCAACACGGTGGGGTCTTCCCCCGCAAGCTCCGAGGCCTTTATAAGGGCCTTCGAGGCGCCGGCGTAGTCTCCCTTTTCACTCAGTATCTTGCCCACATAAATATATACGTTGGCGTCACCGGGCCTTAACCTGCTTGCGCGGTTGAAATAGGTAAGCGCCGTGTCGTAATCCTTCAGCGCCGTCGACGACTTCCCGTAGAGGAGGAGGCCCTCGAAGTTGTTCGGCGATGACAAGAAGAGGGTCTCGAGGATCGACTTTACCTTCTCGTAGTTTCCCATCTCGAAGTGGAGCCGGGCCGACAGGATCAACCCGTCGGTGGAGTCGTCGGCGGTCTCCGCCCCCTTGCCGTAGGCGACGAGCGCCTCGTCGTTTAGCCCCTGGCTCTTCAAAAGGTCCCCGATTCTGATGTAGACCTCGGTGTAGTCCGGTTTAAGGTCGATCGCCCTGTTGTAGGCGATAAGCGCCTCGTCGTAGTTTCTGTTCTTCGAGTACGCCTCGCCGAGGTAGAAGTAGCTGATGAAGGATTTGGAGTCGACACCCACGGCCTTTTGAAGGGCGTCTATCGCCTCGGGGTACTTTCCGATTTCGAGATAGGTCTTGCCGAGGTTGAAGTACCCCTGAAAGAATGAGGGGTCGACCCTTACCGCCTCCTTAAAGGCGGCTATCGCCATTTCGTTATCGCCCATCTTAAGATAGACGGTGCCGAGCTTGTTCTTCGGCTTCGGGTCTGCTGGGTAGAGGCTTTGGGCGTTTTTGTATCTTTTTATCGCCTCGTCGTACTGCCCGTTTTCGAGGTAGAAGTCCCCGCGGCTCATCGATTCGGTGTACTCCCTCTCCTTTTTGTTAATTTCCTCTCCCTCCTGAAAGGCGAAGAGGGGTGTCGAGAGGAGCAAGAGCCAGATTGCTATCGTCAAAAAGCTATTTAAAGACCTTTTCATTTTTCAGTCCTGTTATTTAAAACCGCACATCAGGGGTAAGTTGACCCAGCCCAACGTCCCTTCATCCCCGTATCTTGCCGCCGACTCCCTTATCGTGGAGAAGTAACCGGATAAGACACCCCCCTCTCTCATCCTCGGGACCGCCGTCTCGAAGAACGCGGTGGCCTCGACCGCCCCGACGGTTTTAGGAACAAAGATGTACGGGCCTTCTTTGTAGGACGCGAACAGCTCCATGGTGAAAAAATCATTTCCACCCATTCTGTCCGCCCCCGTATCGAAGACGAAAATCAGGGGAGAGCGCTCCTCCCACCATCGGCGAAAATCGGCGTCGTTGATCGCCGGGTCGTTGCTTGCCGTGTTGTTGATTCCCTTGTTGTTGATTACTATTACAGCCTCGCTCCCCACAGGGATCTCATCATCCCCGCCCACCACCTCGTAAAAGAGCCACCTCACATCGACGGGGGAGAACCTCCCCTCTCCCACAACTGTTAGGTAGTCGAGGGGCGACCCGGTACCTTCTGCCGTCGATACCGCCGCAAAGAGGGAGGGGACAAAAAACATATCGTACTCTTCTACAAGAAACGCGAATTTGCCCTCACCCCGGTAGTCGCCGAGGGCCGTTAACGGCAGGGAGCCGAGGGCGATGCCAAAGGATACGCCGATCCTTCTCACGCCCGGATATTCGCTCAAGACCGGCGTTATCAGGGCGGCGGAAAGCAGTCTCGACGTCCTCTCGAAATTAAGGGAGGAAGAAGGCTCTTCCGTCGCTGTGGAAGCGGTCTCGCCGCCCTCTCCCGAGATGATCTTTACAAGATGATCGGCGTGGGAGATTATATTTTCGGGGGTCGTCCCGAGTCTCACTATCTTCAGGTTGCTCCTCGAGGTCACGAGGGCGAAGGCGTCATCCCCCCCCAAGAAATATTGAACGAATATTGAGTCTTCGCCGATCCCCTTGGCCAGACGCTTCGGCTCCCTCTGCTCCATTCCAAGGAGGGTTGCGAGGCCGAGGCTCTCTCTGACAACCCTCTTTTTTAGCTCCAGGCTGGAAATGTTCAGCTCCTCCCTCCTCCCCATCAGGATTTGGGCGGAGGACTCGGAGTAGTGGTTTTTCTCGGTCGAGAGCAATATCCTCTCCACGGCGAGGGATTCCACGATATTTTTTCTCCAGGGCGATATGAGCTTTCTTCGCCCCCCGTCAAAGAGGCGGTCCGACGCATAAAGTCTTTCGGCAAACCATATGCCGTGATAGGAGAGGAGGGCGGAGAAGGCGGCCTCCTCTTCGCCGAGCTCCACCGAGAGGAGTATTATATCCGTCAACACTTGGGACAGCTTATCGAGATCAAGCGTCTCTATCGGGAGATAGACTCCGCCGAATTTCGTTGTCATCGTATCCGTGGAGTGCCTGAAGACCTCGGTGAGCGAAAAAAGCGCCTCCATTTTTTTGCCGGCGTTAAGCTTTGCTAGCCCCAGCGCCCGGTGGGCGGAAGCCTTCAGGACGGGCGAGCCTATCGAGTTTGCAAGCTCCAGCGCCTCTACGGCTGTGGATATCGCGCCACCGTAATCCTTGTCGGTGGCCAATATCCGCGAAAGCTCGATATTAGCCATCGCCTCCCCCTCGGTCCACTTCGCCTTTTTGGCTGTGGCCCTGGCCTCCGCTGCGTATATCTTCGCCCCGTTAAGCTCCCCCGTCTCCCTCATCGCCCGACCCAAGAGAATAAGGGAGACAATCCTCGATTCGTCGTCCTTCAACGCCTCCGAGATCTTTTTAACCAGCTTTATCTCCTCTACCGCCCCGGAGGCGTCCCCTACAGATACCTTCATTATACTCAACGTTATGAGGGCCTCGTTGAGCCTCTTGAGGTCGCCGTGCTTCTCAAATACGTCGGCGGCCCGGTCGACTCCGGCTATTCCTTTATCCAAATTACCGAGTAGGTAATCCGCCCTGCCGATCGATAGGTGTGACTCACCGGAGAGCGCCCCTGCGAGATCTGCCACGGCCGGCCCTGACGCAATCTCTAATGCCGAGGAGGCGGCCTTAAGCGCCCTCCGGTATTCCCCGGTCAAGAGATTGAGCCTCGCGGTCTCCAGGAACGCCCTTATCCGATGCTCTTCCACCCCAAGGGCCTCCGACAGCTCCGTCGCCACTTTGAGGTCGGCCCTTGCACCCGATATGTCTCCCAAGGCGAGCCTCGCCCTGCCGATGGAAAGGAGGGCGTTAAAGACCCCCTCGTCGTAGTCCGCCTTTTCGTAAAGCTTCTTCGCCTGGCCGAAGGCCTCCATGCCTTTTAAGTGGTCCCTGACAATGTTGGACGCCACCTCGCCCTGGATTAATATCTCGTCCCCCCTCGACTTGAAGCCCTCCTTCTCGCTGGTTGTCGGCGGGGTGGGTCCCTTCGGCATCGGCTTCAGCTTCCTGACGTTCTCTATATATTGATCTAAAAGAGCCGAGTTCAGCGTCACCTCCATCTTCACTATCTCGTAGCGTGCGGCGGGGAAAACAGAGGAAAAAACCACTTTTTTGTTCAAGACGAATTTGTCAGAATTTGACAAGATTACAGAATCGATCCCCTCCTCCAGCCACTCGAACTCGGCCCCGCTCAACGCCTCGAGGAGATACATCAAAAGTGCGTTTTTTACGGCCGACCTCTCGATCGCCCTCTCGTCGACCGACTCCTCTCCCGTTTCACCCCCCTTATACTTCGGCCTTTTCACGACTGGGGGGGCTTTAGAGCCTGCCGCCGCCTTCGGCCCACTTCCCGTTGAGGTGACGACGACTCCGCCCTGAGGCCCCTCCGTCTCGGCCGATACGGGAAGGCAACAAAAAGCTGTGAGGAGAATCGGGACGAGGAGATATGCTGTTTTTTTTAAGACCATTCTCAAAAGAGAGCAGGCGATTATATCTTTAAAAAACTTGGCTTTAAAAAAACTCGGCCCTTTTTTCAGCGGGCCTTTTTTCGTTTGCCCTCCTGGGGATTTTTCTCTGGTTTTATCGAATACAATTTTATAAAAAATGTTTATAAATACCGCCTTCCGCCCTTGACAATCCAACCGCCTAAAACCGCTAAACCACACCCTCCAGACTTGACGTTGAGGGGACCTGTGGGCAAGCCGAAGACAAATTGTCCTGAGTCCCTAAAGCCCCAGTTCGTCCGAGATTCCGCCCATGGCGGAGAGGCTGATCTCGACAAACTCCGGAAGGGGTATATTTATTTCTTCACAGAGCATTATCCCCTCCCGGCTGACGGCCCTCGCAAAGTGTTTTTCCTTCATCCTCTTTGTGACCGATTTAGGCTTTACAGAGGCGATCTTCTTGTCCGGCATCACCAGTGCCGTGGCCACAATCAGGCCGGTGATGTTTTCCGCGCATGTTATCGCGAAGTGGAAGTCGGTCGTCCTCGATATCCCGAGCATCTCCGCATTGTGGCTTTTAATCGCGTCGATAATCTCCGGCGAGACTCCCCTCTCCTTCAAAATCTCCTCGGTCTTCAGGGTGTGCTTTTCCGGCGTCTCCTTCGTCTCGTTGTAGTCGAGGTCGTGGAGGAGCCCGGCGATTCCCCAGGCTTCCGGGTCCGCCCCCTTCTTCTCCGCCAGGACCCGCATGATCGCCTCTGTGGCGAGGCAGTGCTTGACCAGCGCCTCGTTTTTGAGCCGCGATTTGACAAGATCGAAGGCCTCTTCCCTCGTGATGCCGATATCCGCCATTTTTTTGGTACCTTTCTTTAATCCACTTTATATTATTGCCATCCGGTCACGGCAGCATCTCCAACGGCGCTTAAATATATTATAGACGCTTCCCTCCAGCCTCTCTCTTCTCTCTCCACCCCCTTCCCCACAGCCCCGATCCCCTTTCCGCTTTGAGACCCGCTTCAGCCCCTCATCCCTTGCGCGCCATTAAAGAGCGTTTTGTTCACCATCCCCCCCACCCCCCCCATCTCCCACGACATGGGGCACTCCCCCTTTACGATATAAAATCGATCGCCCCGCCCTGTGATGAAAAAAATCTCCGCCGACCATCGCTGTTTCAACCGAACGCCGCCCTTCAATCGCATGGAGGGGAGACATTGTCCCCGGATGCCCGGCTAAGCTATTTCCACCACTTCTCCTTTTCCTTCTTCTTGCGCTTTTCCTCCAACATCTTCTCTTCGCAGTATTTATCGTCCAGCTCGCAAGCCTTGTAGTGATCGAGCTCTGCGTTCTTTTCGTCCCCTATCATCTTGTAGCAGCCGGCCCGCTCGTAGTAGGCCTGGGCGTCCGTCGGGGAAAATCCGATAATGAGGGAAAAATCGTCGAGGGCCTTTTCCCAGTTGTGAAGCTTCTTGTAACAAATTCCCCGCTGAAAATAGACTGCCAGTATGTTCGAGCTGGTCTTTTCGTCCCCCTCGAAGCCAAGCTCTATAACCTTTGTAAATCCCTCGAGGGCAAGCTCATATTTACCCCTCTTGAAGTATCTCAAGGCCTTGTTGTAGGCATCCGATGCCTCTGAGGCTACGGCCGTCGAATAGCCTGTTAAGAGGAAGACCGCAACGGTTAGCAAAAAAATTCGTTTCATGTAACGCACCCAAGTAAAAAGTTCCAATAAAATTAAATACTTAACTCTACATTTAGTGGTTATCCACAAATCTATGCACAACATGTGGAAAAAATATCCTCCTTAAAAGAGAGAGTCGTCCAATAAAAAAAGGGGCATTAACGAGACGGATAAATCCTCCTCACCCCCGAAAAGGGCCCGAAAAGAGATATTTCCCCCTTTACAATCCTTATCCGACTCCTTATCCTTTTTGCGAGGCTTATAAAATAATACTGTATCACACCTTTTTAGTCAAGCTTTTCTACAATGTTTTCTCTTGACGATAAGCAATATTTATGTTATTTAAGAGGTTTTAAGGGGTGATTTTCCCCTTGTTTGGAGCCCCTTATATTGGATCATTCGGCAATTATGCGCCGTTTGAGGGGATTTTGAAAGCTTTCTTAAATAATGGAGGTAAAGGTTAATGAAAAAGTTACTGGTAATTTTCTTGGCGGCGGCCGTAGCCGCAACCCTGGTTGTCGGGCTTACGGGTTGCGCTTCCGAAAAGGAGCCGGTCGTCATCGGTATCTCTCAGATCGTCGAGCACCCGGCCCTGGATGCGGTCCGTAATGGATTTATCGATTACCTTAACGAGAACGGTTACAAAAAGGATAAGGATGTAACATACGACGTCAACATCGCCCAGGGCGATATGAGCACGGCAAAGCTCATCGCGGATAAGCTCGTGGGTATGAATCCGAACCTCATCCTGACCATCGCGACCCCCACATCCCAGGTAATGGTGGAGGCGACAACGGAGATTCCCATTGTATTCTCGGCCGTCACCGACCCCGTGGGAGCAGGCCTTGTGGAAAGCCTCGAGGGGGGCGGAAAGAACGTCACCGGAACTACCGATTTGTCTCCCGTCGACAGGCAGTTTGAGCTCATAATGGAGGTCATCCCGGAGATAAAGAAGCTCGGCTTTATCTACAACGCCGGCGAGGCCAACTCCCTGACCTCCCTGAAACAGGCCAAGGAGGAGGCGGCCAGGCTCGGCTTCGAGATCGTTGAGGCCACCGCATCCAACTCCGGCGAGGTGCTCTCCGCGGCCGAAAGCCTCGTGGGGAAAGTGGACGCCATTCACATCCCGACGGACAACACCGTTGTCTCCGCCTTCGAGTCGGTAACCAAGGTCTGCAAGGACAACGACATTCCGCTCTTTGCCGCGGACGTGGATTCGGTCCCCAGGGGAGCCGTTGCCGCCATCGCCATCGACTACTACAGACTCGGTAAACAGACCGGCAGGATGGCCATAGAGATATTGAAGGGGAAAGACCCCGGCACGATGCCCACCGAATCGCTCGAGGACTTGCTCCTCTACGTGAATCCGGGTGCCGCCGCCGAGATGGGTATAGAGCTGCCTAAGGATCTGGTGGACAGGGCCGACAAGATCGTCGAGTAACGGGCTGCACCAACTTTTAAAGCGGGCTGTTTTCTTGGACATTTTTTCGGCCGGTTGGCTTTGGTCAGCCGGTAGTTGATTTTTGGCTCGTTGGGTATGAAAAGGCGGGCACGATTACCTGGCTATGATTGGTTGGCTTTAACCGGTTAGAAATGTTGTGGGTGGGGGGAAATCCCCCCCACCCTTTGTATTCGCAAAAAGGGGGGCCATCAGAAATTATATGAGAGTACCTTGATAAATACAAATTGTCTATCCATTGTACTTTATATGTTTCAGTATTTCCGTTTATCTGCTATATTATTTTATGTCTTACTGTCTGGCATTTACTTTAAGGATTTAATTTGTCTCTCTATGCCGCATTAGGAGCCCTCTCTCAGGGTTTGGTCTATGCCCTGATGGCGCTGGGCGTCTATCTTACCTTCCGCGTTCTCGACTTTCCCGACCTCACCGTGGACGGGAGCCTCCCCCTCGGGGCGTCGGTGGCGGCGGTCATGATTACAAAAGGTATAAATCCCTTCGTTACCCTCCCCGTAGCATTCGCCGCCGGGATGGCCGCGGGATTCGTCACCGCGTTTCTATCCACGAAGCTGAAGATATTGAACCTTCTCGCCTCGATCCTGACGATGATCGCCCTCTACTCCATAAACATCAGGATTATGGGCAAGCCGAACATCCCCTTTATCAACCAGATCACGATTTTCGACCTCTTCCCCGAGGCAACGAAAATAATGAGCTCACTGGGGGTAAGCGATAGATTTTTGGGGATCGCCCTGTCGCTGACTATTTTTACACTTATAGTTGTAGGAATAAAAATAATTCTCGACCTCTTTCTCCACACGGACCTCGGGCTTGCGCTGAGGGCCACCGGCGACAACGAGAACATGATCCGCGCCCAGGGGGTGAACACCCACCTGACGATCATGCTGGGGGTCGCCCTCTCCAACGGGCTCGTGGCCTTATGTGGGGCGCTGGTCGCCCAGGACCAGGGGCTCGCCGACGTCACGATGGGCGTCGGGACGATCGTCGCGGGGCTCGCCTCGGTGATTATCGGGGAGGCGCTTTTAGGTGAGATGACCGTCTTCAGGGCCACGCTGGGCGTCATCATAGGCTCCATCATCTACCGGCTGGCCATCGCCTTTGCCCTCTCCCTCAGGATAGGAGGATTCGTTATAAGCCCCAGCGACTTGAAGCTCATAACGGCGATACTGGTCGTGTTCGCCCTTATGTTTCCGACCGTGAGGGGAAAGGTGAAGATAGGGGCCTTCAAAAGGGGGGGGAGCGAGAAATGATAAAGGTCAGGGGGTTGAGGAAGGTATTCAACAAGGACAGCGTCAACGAAAACCTCGCCATAGACAAGATCGATCTCAACATAAAGAAGTCCGATTTCATTACGGTGATAGGGTCCAACGGGGCGGGAAAGTCCACACTGTTGAACCTGATAGCGGGTGTTTATCCCCCCGATTCCGGGAGGATCGTAATCGACGGCCTTGACGTCACCCCCTTGAGGGAATTCAGCAGGGCGGCATTTATAGGGAGGGTCTTTCAGGATCCGATGATGGGGACCGCGGCCTCCATGACCATCGAGGAAAACTTCTCGATGGCCCTCTCCAGGGGGAGGATGAGGGGGCTTAAGATGGGAGTCACAAGGGCGAAGCGGGAGCTTTTTCGCTCACACCTCAGGCTCCTTGACCTGGGGCTGGAAGACCGCCTCAAGGACAAGGTGGGCCTCCTCTCCGGCGGTCAGCGTCAGTCGCTGACGCTGCTGATGGCAACCATGAACGAGCCGAAGGTGCTGCTGTTGGACGAGCACACGGCCGCCCTGGATCCCAAGACCGCCCAGCAGGTGATGGATATCACGAAGATGATAGTCGGAAAATACGGGCTGACGACGATAATGGTAACCCACAACATGACCCAGGCGCTGGCGATCGGAAACCGCCTTGTCATGATGCACCAGGGAAACATAATCCTCGATGCGAAGGGGGCCGAGAGGGATAAGCTCACGGTGGACGCCCTCTTAAACGAGTTTCAAAAGGTCAGGGGGAGTCTGAGAGACAAGTCGATGCTGTCAATAAGCACCACCGATGCCCCTTAGGATTTAACGAATTTTCGCCAGAAGACGTTTCGACCCCCATCCTTTGAGATCGTAAAAAACGGAACACCCTGACCGAAACCGCAGCTTATAACAATATAACAATGTTCCAATTGGGTTTTTACCTGTTCCATTTTGAGTGCACAAAGG
>Ga0180432_10003745_pt1 | contig 21443 bp, 44 predicted proteins | sample SS_ome_10_FD_132414 | JGI IMG/M metagenome (GOLD analysis project Ga0180432, IMG submission 132414) | Hypersaline lake sediment archaeal communities from the Salton Sea, California, USA - SS_1_MS_2 metaG | ecosystem: Environmental > Aquatic > Non-marine Saline and Alkaline > Hypersaline >...
GTCAATATATTCACCAGAATCTAATATCATCGAGGATGCTAATGGAGTTATCAGCAATAACAACACTAATACTGATATTATTTCTTTTCTCATTTTTTCCACTTTGTCCTATAACATTTTTCACATAGATAACAAGAGAAGTATTCTGTCATCTCATTACCACATTCACAAATCATTGTATATAATGACCCGCCTTTTCTTTTTCTCTTAGATGTTTCCAAGATTCATAATTAGGATAAATAACTACAACTAACTTATCATAAGTTGGGCCTTTTAATGGTATTGAGAATTCCCAACGATTAGTTGTTAATCTATCATCTTTCTTAATTGCATCAATTAACTCTGTTTTTATTTTATCAATTCCATCTTCATTGATATAGTTATCTAATGCATTTTCTATTGTATCTCCAAAGGATGGTAAGTGTAATTCATCATCATTAGATGTTATGTATAAGACAATTGCTTCTTCATCATCTTTTACTGATTGTGGTGAATCATAATCCATAGCTGATGTAAGTTCTCCACAGGCTCCTCTTTCATCTTCTTTTTCATTATATGTCATTAGCATCCCTCACTTATTAATATAATAATTATTCCTATTAGTCCCATAAGAAATAAAAATGCCCCTAATAGAATTGAAGAGTATTCATCATCACTTATTCCTACTCCAAATATAAATAATCCAAGTATTGCTCCAATTATAGATACTATAAATTCAATTTCATACATTCTTATTCCTCAATAAATAATAGTATATAATAATTCTTCATCTACAGGTTTACTCCATTCTCTTTCTAACGCTAAACTACATGGATATTCTTTACAAGATTTACAATCATCTTCATCTAATGGAAAGTTAGTACATTCTACCATTATTTCCACCTAATCCAATTTTCTGCACTAGTAGAGTAATCTATTATATATATCTCAAAATTCATTCTTATTCCTCAACTCTTATGTTCCTACCCAACATCCTTCTAACCAAAAATCACCATCTCCATCTATTCTTGCTCCACATAATGGACAATACTTAAAATGTTCTGATGTTGGATACCATTTTTCACAGTTCTTACAAATTGGCATTATCTCCACCCATATATTTCAATAAATTCTGTTAGGTGTTTATTACATAAGAAGTTGTAACTTCCTTTCGGCACTACAAATGCTGGTTTAGATCCACACTTCTCACATTTAAATGGGTTTATGTAATATGCTATCTCTTTACTCATTAACATCCCTCATCATCAAATGTTGTTTGATAGTCACAATTAAGACAGATCCAAATACCTACTTGGTATTCCATGTTTATATTACACTCTGGACATTTATGCATTATCTCTCAACTCCTTTTAATCGTAAGTCTCTTCTATTCTCCAAATATCATTAATTGGGTATTTATGAACCATCTTGTTGTAATATATGCAAAACATTTCTCCTTTTTGATATGTATTATGTACATCAGTATATTCTATGGGTTGTGATGTTTCTTTCAATTTAATTCTTACTATTTTCATTTTGACTTCTCAACTCCTTCAAATCTTTATTGGGTATGTAATCTGTATGACCATCTTCTCCAAATATTCCCATATCTGTAACTACTCCACCTTTCTGATACCATTGTTCTCTAAGTGGTAGTAAATCTTCTAGTAATAGTGGGTATATCTCATAGACAATATCAAATATCTTACAAGCCATCTCTCTGATTTCCCATTGTGCTGACTTGTGCAGTCTTAATTCTAAGAAATGTCTAAGACTCCTTGCATTTACGGTAAACGATATATGAGTAAAGAATGCTGGTGGTAATACATATCTAGCATCTTCTACAGGAACTCCTGAATTAATTAATTTATTATATAACTGGTATGAATTATCCATATGATTTTGAAACCACATTGTTCTCTCTTCGTCATCCATTAAAAAGGGTATCACATATCCATCTCTATTAGGACGAGCATGTCTATTAGACATTTGTAGATATGAGAATCCAATACGATGACGGACTAATTGATGAGTTAGACATCGACTAATTTCTGATACATGGAATGTAAAGTTAATATGTTCTAATACTCCATAATGCTTTACTTTAATAAGAGCCTTTACAAACTTCTCATCTTTGTCTGTTGGTAATACTGTAATATCACTTGCACCCTTAGGTCCTTTCTTCATATACCAACCATCAATATCTACTAATTCATTCTTCCTAGTACTTCGTGCTAGTCTTGCTATCTTCTGTATTCCTGCTGGGGTGTAATCTATAAGCTCTACTTTCATTCCAACTCACCTATATCATCCAGATAAAATTTAGTATTCCATCCAGGTTCACATGACTTGTGTGATAGTAATATATTTCTTTCTTTATCTGTTAATGGTTTACTTGCATCTGTTCCTATACATACTCCACAATGAGAGCAAAATGTAAATGAACCTTTCTTGATATTATATTTTGTATCTCCACATTCTGGACACCAACCAGGTTTTATAAGCTCTACTTTAACCATTTCTTTCTCCTCTTACATCTATGACTCGGTTCATCCATTAAACTTACTCCACAATTTTTACACTCCAAATGACCTAAAATAATACCATTGTACGGTTTTGGTTGTATTTCATTTCTAACCCAAATATATTCATGTCCTTTTGATTTTAATAATATCTCTCTCATTTCTACACCTTCTTAAATTTATTCTACATTTACTCCTAATGTATCTATCTTTAGACTCCCACCACAAAGTGGGCATCTTGTCTCGTGGTCCCAACTTCTAAAGTATTCACCACATTCTATACATTGATATCTTGTACCTGGATAACTCATCTTTCCCACACTCTTTCGAACACTACATGTATTAATGTAGCTAATGCTGCGAATGCCAATGATACCTCAGTTGCTAGTTTTAAGTCACCATATGCTACATATAAAAATATAGCTTGAGATGCCATTATAATTAATCTATAAGCAATTGCCTTCTTAATTGTATTTATCATAATCGTTTCAAATAATCTAAAAGTCCTTTCTTTCTAGTTATAGGAATTTTATATTTGTCTCCATACGATTCTGGAATCTCTGGATAAGACATTGGCATGTCTTTTCCATCTAAACATTCTTCGTATCCTACTACATGAACTAAATCATTTTGGCAAGATTCACATCTCCAATTATATCTTCCAATTGGAGTGCAATATAGATTATCTGTGTGCTTTCCACATGCTTCACATCTGTCTGGTTTCTCAGCTATAGAATGAAATCCATATGGATGTATATTATCACTTGCATTCATTTTTTAACCTCTTCAACGCTTCTTTTTCTTTTTTCTTAGCTTCTTTAGCTAACTGGCGTTTATATTTCTCAACTTTTTCTTGTCTTTCAACTTCTTTTTTTGCTTTCCAAACAATTTCATTTGTTTCTTCGATATTAGGAATCATAAATCTTATCTTTTCAAATAACTCTTTAGATGTCATATCAAAGAGGCCGTATATCTTACCAACAAGATTTGCTTTTAAATAATTCTCATAGTCAATTTTATAATGTTCTGGTAATTCTCCATCTACTGGAAACGCCATTTCAATTTTAGATCTCTTAATCACTCTCTTACCAGACCATTTGTTTGTGATGATTGGTAGAATCATAAATTTCTCACCAACATTTAATTCAAACCCATATTCTTTATTTGCTCGCAAGTAAGCTTTAATGTGATAAGGTATTGGTATCTTTCTACCACCTTCACCCTCACCACCATATTTAGATAAATCCTTATTCAGTGGTTTTATTATTCCCAATCTTGATTGTGGAACCTTATCTAAGTCACTTATCCTACTCATCAAATGGTCCATTTTTTCACTAATTGATTTCTTTTGTAGTGACATCATTACTAATTCTTCTTCTATATCAGCGAGTTCTTCTGGAGTTTCTGAACGCATAAAATTCATTCCAGTAACTTTCCAATTTTCTCTGTCAGTTATTTCTACTCCTTCAGGTACAAGAACATTTCTTGCTGGTGAATGAATATAAACAATAGGATAATATTCTTCAAATTCCAACTCTGCTGGAATTCTATATCCTTTGTTTTTACAATACTCACTTACTGTGCTATTAATTAATTTTACTAAATCATTTTTCTTATTCTTTGGACATCTAATATAACAACTATCAGTGTGTTCATATACCCAAGGATATCCATACCATTCAAGGACTCCCATTGTATGAAATATTAAATCTTTAGCTGTCTGGGTTATTGCTTCAGCAACACCATAATTCTGCATTCTTGACCTCCAGTAGCCAAATTCACCATGACTAAACGCTGCAGCTTGAGTTTTAAGAGCAAAATCAATATGTTTGTATTTTTTAAATGACTTATCATTTCCTTCTTTCTTATACTTCTTCATTTGTTTCTTTGCTTTAGCACGTTCATTCATAATGTTTTCTAATGCATCAACAAATACAGATTTGTTATTATTAAATCTCATACCATTTGGTGCTAGAAATTCACCATCCTCATCAACTGTTTCTGCAGTTGCATTAATTGCCATACTTGCCCAAGGATAAGCATGTTTTAAATCAAACGCCATCACATCATTATAAACACCAGGTCTTGCCTGTGGATCTGCAGCTTTGTAAGCTGCTGCTTTACCAGTTGGTTTATCTTTATAAGGTGGTTTAGAATTTAATACTACACCAGCTTTATGATACACATTCAATAATTCGATATCATCAATTTTTGTGACCATATCAGTGTTTTCTAGTCTAGTATGTGACATCCATCCAATTGTAAAGAAACACTCAAGACCACCAGTGATGTCATCTATAATCTTTGGGAGTACAACATCACGGTTATTATACTTCTCTAACTCATCAGGAGTTAGTTCTCTTGGATGTTTATCAATCTGAACTTTCTTTTCTCCAGCTATACGATAGCCAGTGTTATCTAAAGACCATGAACCTTTAATTTGTTTAGGCCACATGTATTTAGTAACTGTTAATAGGTCAATTACTGCAACATCGTGATGTAATCTATATAACTTATCACCAGTTAGTTTTTTTATTTCATTCTCTGTGTGGCTCACATCGAACCCTACATTCCATCCTGTTACAACATCAAATGATTCAAGTCTTTTCTTTAAGTCTTTAATTAGTTTATCATGAGGTGTTTTATAAATGTTATTATGATATATATTAGACCCATCATTGATAGAGAAAGAAATAATACTTTCATCAACTGGGAAATTCGTTTCAATATCAAAGATTCCGACATTTAGTTTAGGCACCTCTTTTGGTTTGAAGTATTCACCACAGTCAATCAGAAACCTATCAATATATAGTACATCTGCTTCATGTGGCTGATTTTGTTTCTTCTTTTCACATTCCTCTCTGAACATCCCAACTGCTATTGGACTACATTCAAAGTACACTTTCTCAACTGGCGTACCAAGATATGTTTTATAGTCTCCATATTTATTATCAACATAACAATAAGGAAGAAAGTTTTCTACTTTAAATTTTATCTTTCCTGACCTTTTGCCTCTTGCTAACAAATATAGAGTTGGTTTGTTACATTCTTTAATCGCTTCCTTATACTTCTTCCATGGTGGTATTGTAGGTTCGTAATACCCTGTCAAGATAAATATCTCTCTGTTCTTTATATCCTCTATCAGGGTCTTCGGGACTGCATGGTTGAAATAGAATGACTCGTCGTCCTCGTATATAAGAGAGTCTGGGTCGTACTCGGTACTTAATTGCGAAGGCAAAGGCTTCAAATTCATTAATAATATCACCTACATTATTCCAAAGAATTCCATATCGTCATTTTCTTGCATCATAGCAGACATACAATTTAAACAAATTCCATTAACCATGTCGTACTCATCACATTCTTTACCACATATGCTACACGTCATCATTATACTGGCACCACTTGTACGCTTTTAACTTTTCCTTTAATAAGTTCTAGTTTTACGTATCCAATTGGCAATGGACTGTATCCTTGTACTTCTGCATAATTCTCAGTATCCAAGTCATAGTTTCCTAAGAATGATCCACAAGAGCATCGATATTGTACATTTTGTTTTATTTCATCATCATCTGTTATGTTAAGTGGTCCACACGAACCATTAACTGTTAGTTGATGTGTGTTCCCAGCAACTATTACTTTACCATTTCTTCTAACAACAACAGTTCCATTATCTACACTTGGACACCAAACTACTCCATCATATTTTACTTCTTTTGATGAATTATTATGTAAATAAGAATATCCTTTAGTATTTATAGTTATTACATTTGTATCTACATTATACCTTTCATCGTGTCTTTTAATTAGTGAAGATCTTAAACCATTAAATGCGCAAAGCATTTGCATCATATCTGCTTCATCATCATATTTAGTACAATATTGCATACTATTATAATCATTAGAATATCCATCTGCTAATATTATTTCATCTAGGAATAACCTAAATTGTCTATTAGATAATTTAGTTAATTCTTTAGTTAATTTTTTATCTGGAAAGTTTTTCATTATCATATCTAAAAATGGTTGTTTTTGTATAGAGATTCTAAATGCTCTATAATTTCTTTTGTCATTTCCACTTCTTTCATATACATTATATTTTATATTAGCATCGTCAAGTATTTTTGTGATATGTTTATGATTAACTTTTTCTTTATCACTTTGTGATATTCTAATATATCTATCACTTTCATAACATCCTTCTGTTAAAATCCATGCAATTGCCTTTAGTTCACTATCACTATATTTTATATATTCATTGTTTGAGTTGTTTCCACCATTCAACATAATGAATCTCTTATTTAATATCTCATGTGCTTTTTTCTTCTTTATTGGGTTTGTAGCATCAGTTTTTCCTATAACAGTGTGATCTGGAGTTACCATTAAATCGATGACATTGTTTTTAAAATGTATTAATTTTTTGTAATGAGTATATTTATATAAATCATTTATTTTATTCCACTCTGATGATTCATTGTCCATATTATATGTTAATACAATATCTCCTTTACTTATTTCATTATGTTTTTTCCATCCATCATTAGTTAGTATCTCTGTTTCTTCATCAAAACAGTGTCCTTGTGCTATTACATCTACTTCATTTAAGATTCTACTTGCTGAGTCTAGTTTCTTCAAATGGTATCCTATACTTGTTCCACCACCACATCCGTGATTAGTAAGTAATGTAGTTTGGTTATCATTATATTTTAATCTCCAATATACATAATTACTTCCAAGATATGGTACTTCATTTCTCTCACACATCATTTGTAATAGATTCACACTGTTCCTTTTTCTATATTGATATTCATGATTTCCCTCATGTAATCCAAGAATCTTTCCTTGTCTCATCACATCAGCTATGTCATTTTCAAAATCCATAAACTGATTCTGTACCATATTAACAGCGTCACCATATTTCTTAATGTAGTGTGCCATTTCTTGTGGGTCATATCTAGGATCACCATCCTTAATATACTCACAATAATCTCCAAGCCCAACCATGCGTGCGTATCTATCTTTTTTGATTTCATTCATCACATTTTGGAACTTTTCTCTTTTTCCTCTAGGATAATGTATATCACCTAATAGATAGATATTACATTTCCTTTGTATGTCAACATTTCTTATTTTCATTTTCTAACGCCTTCTTTAGTTTTTTTAAATCTAATTCTAATTCAATCGGGTCAAACCCATTTTGATAAATTCTAACTGCTCTGTCTAATACCTCTTGACATCGCTTACACCTTACATGCCCAGACATTGGTTTCTTACCACAGTTAGGGCATAGTCCTTGTTCTCTATATTTTCTTTTAAGTTCTCTAGTTTCGTCATTATGTATTTTTAAACACTCTTTACAATATATTCCTGATATTCTATCCATTGGTTTTTGACACATTATACATAGTCTTTCATCAGACATTCCTGATTCCTTTCCAGGGTTTATAGTGTGGACATTCTTCACCTATACAAAAACCCATATCTTGTAGAGTCTCACATGTAGGATGTACATAGTTTCCACTCTCTATGTGTCTAATTTGATATAAACAATAATCTGGATTATAATCTATCCAATACTCCTGTGCAAAGTCTAACATATCCTCTTCAGATACTTCATCTTTTAATTGTTCAACTACCCAAGCAAATCTAATAATTTGCCTTGGTTCTGGATCTTTGATATGTAACTCAACACATGGATAGTCATGATAAATTCTACCATTTTTAGATTCATATCTTTTAAAATCCTCTGGTGTGTATTCATGTTCATCTGGTGATGAGTATTCTGATATGTCAAATTGTTTGTGTCCTACATTTTGGAATATAGTATAACACATTGTTCCTTTCACATGATATGTGCCAGGAATCCTAATTAATCTTCGCATGTCAGACATTATATGCTCATCTGATGTGGTGAGCCCAAGTGTTTTCTTAAAAAACATCTGTATGTTTCTTAGTTGTTTCTTACCATATGTCTTTGGTACTGTCTCAACAAGAACATGAAATCCTTTTCCACCACTTGAGTTAAGCATACAGTTATAATCTGATTCACTAAAAAATTTATATAGTTTGTAAGCATCTTCAAATGCTTTCTGAATATCATCAGAATCAAAATCAAATGGAAGATAAAGTAATTTTGGCATACCATGTACAAATGTTGATATTGATATGCCACAGTTATCTCTTCCATTATGTTCTTCAAGATATTCAATGACTTCTTTTTTAGATCTTACTTTATATTGATTTCCTCTCTTTTTATTACTTGACCAATGGCCAAAGTATCTATATCCATCAAGGTATTCATCTATAAAGTCCATATCTATTCCTTAAATACTTTGCCCCAGAGCCATTTCTTACCTTGACACTGTTGACATACTATCCGTCTGTCATCTTGTTTTACGTAACCATCACCTTGACAAGCTGCACATTCAAGTTTGACATACATCGGATTCTTTTCTAATTCACAATCCATTGCTTCAAACATTTCTTCAGTCAGCTCTTTTAGTTTAAGGTCCGTCTTTTTCATCTCTTCTTGTATCTCTTCTATTGCTCTCATTAGAACCACATCGGTCTATAAAGATGGTATTTTATTCCTTTTCTTGGTTTAAAATAATGGTCTTTATCTTTGTTGTGTTCGCATTGAGAACACATATTAGGATAATCAAGACAAACATCTTCGTATTCACATTTCATATTTTATCTACCTCTATTTTATTTGAAAAATTTCTTCCTATTCCGTATTTACTACCACGGACGTTGACTACAAGTGGTCCCCATCCGTTATTGGATTCGAGTACAATCTCTTCTCCAATTGTTATTCCATAGGACATACATCTCTCCCTGAATCTTTTTCCAAGTCCAAGGTTAACTATTTTATATTTTCCTTCTTCACATTTATCTAATGTCATTATATATCACCAGACCGAGGAGTGGATTTGAACCACCATTCCTAGGATATCTCAACCTGCATATATTCTCGATGGATTAGAATATAAAAAACTTGAGTTATTTATGAACCATCGTACTCATTAGTCAACCATGACCAGAGATATAAACCATAACCCTCTTAAGTGGGATAAATGATAGCTACATACATTTCCAGTGCTCTTCTATGAGCTACTCTATCTGGATTTGTATATTTTTTATGCAACCATCTAGGTATTGCTACTACATCAACATCATTGATATGATGCCAATCTACCTCAACGTAGTCAGGATATGGATTAGGATATAATTCATTATATCCAAGTTTACTCCTTCTCGAATGATTATTACATCTTCGAGTTTTCCTATCTTTAGACCGATTATTTTTTCTCCACATCTGTTTCTTCTTGTTGTTACAAGTTTTGCAGATATAGTATTTTTTCCTCAGTCTCGCTTCAGTATAGTTTTCACCAATAACTAAATTGGTTCCACAGTAACTACATTTCATATTCATCTCTTAATTAACAGGTTTATGAGTCCTATGCCTGTTTCCTTTTAGACTACCTCGGTAGGAGATGGTAGGATTTGACTCACTACCATCCCAAATGTCCTACAGTCCAGGAGGGTAAACGTCACAGTTAGCCCATATTGCATCGATATCAGATGTGTCTACACATCCATCACGATTGACATCATAGAGCTTTTCGTATGGATTGCCATACTTCTGAAACACCCACTGTTCTGCTAGACTTTTACCATGTTTAATATACCACAATACTTCGCAAGTATCATAGTAATCAACAACTCCATCTCGATTGACATCGAAGATAGCGTTGTCTATATATATGGTTTTATTTTGCCATATTGTTTCATAGACATATTCCGTCTGATTGTTCCACACTATTGTTGCAGGTGGACATTCAGGTATCTTTATGTTATCTAGAGATTCTTTGATGTCGTCATATTTGTTTTTCCAATCTTTAATATCTTGTTCTAGGTCTTCAATTTTATCTTGTTTCTCACCCATAGACGTTGCAGAGAACATAAATCCTGCAAACAATGATAAGAATATAATTCCGACCATTACCTTATTAATTCCTTCTTTATCTATTTTTCTCACCTCAGTGAAATACTTTATATATATTTTCTGCTAGGGTCTTTCCTATACCTTGACAATGTTTTAGTTCATTACACCCTGCTTTTGCAATTGCTTCTACTGTACCAAAATGTTCAATAAGACACTGTGCTTTTTGAATTGATACACCAGGTATTGCACATAGACAATTCTCTCTCCTTTCTTGATCTGTTTTTGCTTTTCTTATTAGTGGAGATGGTCTTGTCGATTCTTTATCTTGCGTCAGTTTTTTCTCCATTGTCTCTAAAAAGTCAATGAAGTCATCTTCATCTTCAAAATCTATAATTGATATGTTGAATCTTGTTGCTAGTGTAGCTTTTGCTCCAGTCAATGATTTATGCATCCACTTTGATCTTCCTAAGTAGAGGCTTTTCCATTTCTCTGCAGGTGTACCAATTACTGCTATGATAGCATGCTCATACTGTTGTAAATTACTTGCTTGTGTCCAAATTCTTCTATCTTTTATAGATGAGATGAAGTCTCTTATTGTCTTACGTTCAACACATACAGATCCGTTTAATAGGTAATCTCCTATTTCTAGGAAATCACCTTTAACGGAACATTTCTTTTCCAACTTGTTCTTTATTCTTGTCGGCTCTCTACTATCCACTACTATCGTCAAGTTTGTTCTTCTCCGATAACGTAAACACTTCGTTACGTATTGAAGGATCAGTTACGCCATGATATCCTTCAGAGTCAATCTTGGCTACTGCACATCTGCTGAATTCGGGAGCATTCTCAGAACGTACTAACCAAAACCGTCTGTAATCTCTGTATGCTGTGGCTTGTCTCTTATCAAGATACAATAATCGTTTCACATAATGATGTAGTACAATGCCACCAGTTGCATCAGCCATAGTTTCGTATGGATTTGCTGGATTAAAGCTGGCATGTGCTGTCATTAGACAACCAACGTTGTGTGTCTCCTGGGCTCTAACAAAGCCTCTCAAGATGAAAGCCGTAGCATCTGCTCTAGCTGGATAGTTTTGTTGCTCTTTAGTAAACTCTCTAAGAGGAGATGTGATACTATCCATGATTATGAAATCAATATTGTCTTTCTTAATCTGTTTGTCCATCTCACTTTCATCTACAGTTTGAATAACTGAGAACTCAAGTTTACCAGAACTACCAGACTTGTCTTTAGACTTATATTTGACCTTGACCTTGTGACCAAGATATTCCATAAGTCCTTCAATGTCCTTTTTACTCTCAACAATAATCTTACCTTTTCTTTTACCATATTTTTTCTCAAAGACAGGTACCCATTGCTTGAGCATAGGAACAATAGATCCTTCTGTGTCTATAAATAAAACATTCTTGCCGTCTGCAGCAAGTTTACATGATTCTTGAATACACATTAGGGATTTGCCTACTTTTGGTTTCCCATAAATTCCTGATATTTCATTGCTGTTAAATGTATGTCCATCAAATATTCCATTGATTACATCTAAACAACTATTGAAATACGTTCCTGCTTTTTCTTTTAATATATCATCAATACTATATGCTGTCATATCTTCTACCAATTTTTTTAAATGTTTACATTTCTTACGGACTTGAAATCCCATACATGAGCAATACCATCCACCATTAATCCATATAGATGTAACGTGTTGTGTATCACTAATTTCATCAATATGTCCAATCCGTTTATACACATTCATAATATCTCCATTAAGTCATAATAGAATTTAACTGCACTACCATTTATTTTACCACCCATAAATCCATCATGACCATCAAAGGTAATATAGTCTAAGTTGTGTGCCTTACATAAACCTTTGAAATAGTTTGCTAAGTCACCTCTAACTGATATTGAGCCATTTTCCTCATTGATTGCTATGTTTGTAATTCCATCTCTTGAACCACCTAAGACTGATGCAACCCATCCTGATACTCTCATATTTTTTGAGCTGTATACAATTATTCTTAAATTAGGTAGTTCAAAAACCTCTGCATCAGACATAATACCACGAAACATAGTATTATTATCTTTCTTCTGCTTCTTAACTGCTGGATGTTTAATTAATTCCATAGGAGTTTGAACTTGCTTCATTATTTCTAATGCTTGGTTATATTTACCAACTCTACAAAATGCATTAATTGGTGATGACAAAGATTGATATACAGGATATGCACCATAGCTCCAATCCATCTTATATTTACTAACATAAGTTGAATAGTTTTTCATAAGAGGTACGCAAGATTCCCATACTTCATAAGTAAGTTTCTCTGGTTGTCCATCTCCTACAACACCCACAGCTACTTTCCACCACTCTTCTTTTGGAATCTTATCTTTAAAATGTTCAAAACATACGAGTGATGCTGGCTTGTGGTCAAAAATTAGTTCGTATTTCCTGATACCTAATGGTGGATGACCTGGATGGTGATCAATAACAAGACCTTCTATTTCAGGATTATCTGGTCGCATGTCAACCATGATGTCTCCTTTCTTCCATTCACTAGTGTCACCAAACTTTTCTACTATTCTGACTTCAGCATCGGGATATCCGAACTTTGTCATATATGCAGAAGTAATACCATCGGCATCGTGATGTGCCCATATCGTTTTTACCATTGTATAACCTTATTTAAATTTGATTTTTCCATCATCGATTTCGATTAAACCATCAATAACAAGTTTTGTTAAATGAGTTGATATCTCAGTTTTTGGGATAGATGATTTAATTGCTAATATAGTTAAAAATTCTGCTTCTTTCAGTCCATTGGCCAATGCTGGGTCATCTTTAACAGATGCAATAGTTTCCTTTATTTGCCCATATGAACCATCTTCTTTAAGCGTATCTTCGAAGACTTCCTTGGGAGCAGAGGATGAATTATCATCCTCTTCTCTACCAAGGTATTTGATATCATAGTCGTACTGTCCAGTACGTTTGATATACCACTTGGTACCGATCAAGGTGTCAGGTGTCATATTGTTCTCTCGCCACTTTCCAATGAAAGTTCGGAGAAAAGGTGACTTGTTTCCACCAAGAGACAGAACAGCAAGTTCACCATTCTTTTTCCTGACCTTGATTTCGTTCTTTGTCCAGTCCTTATCCCATACTTTTCCAGACAACTCAGTGTCACCAGGTTCGATGACGTGATGAGATGTCACAAAAGTACATTCAGGGACTTCGTCGCCTTCGTCTAAGATTAGCCAACCAGATGAAGAAGTCTCTTGAATCTCCTTCCAAAGGTCGGCTCCTGCTTTTTGTGCCATGTTTTTCTTTTTTCTCCTTTATATATTTTTTGTTACTTAGTAACTCTAAAATGCCCCCGTCGGGGTTTGAACCCGTTTCAACACCAAATTTATTTATTCCAAATAAACATTCTGTTTTCAGAGCTAACCGACAAGCTCTAATAAGATTTGCAGTCTTATTAGCTGTATCCTTACTGGGAATCGAACCCAGATTGACGGTTCCATAGACCGTAGTGATTTCCTTTACACTATAAGGAGCAGGTAATCACCTGCTAAGAGTCGGTTTATAGGTTGAAAACGACTCCACATGGGATGTTAGTTTTTCTTGTCGCTCCAGGGGCGTGGGGATTGGTGGGTTACGCCCACCACTCGTCTCGGAGGTGTCCAAGATGGCTAAATACTGCTTTAGAGTTTAGTCTGACTTAGCTTGTTCTTTAGATACCTCTTTAAGATCATTGATACCTTCTTCGATGTCTTTAATGACTTCTTTCTTGGTCTCAATTTTCTTATCATAAATATCTGTGAACCTAGCAAGATCACTCTCAAGATTTTTAATCTGAGCTTGTTTAGCTTTGACCCAATCCTTATGAGCTTTTTTATAAGTGCTCTTCTCTTCAGCAATCTCGTCTTCAAGTTCATTGATGACGCGTTGAACATCAGCTTTGTAAAGCTTAAGTTCTGCTTCAAGATTTCTAACCTTGCACTTATGATCGAATTCATAACTAGATTCTCGATCTTTAATCTCTTGCTCGATTTGAGCCATTTTCTGTTCGTCTTTGAAGGTTCTCTCATCAAGTTCCTTCTCGATGTTCGCAAGCTTCTCGCGTTCTTTAATTTTACGGTTCTTCATCTCTTCGATGATACCGTATCGTGACTGCGATTCGGTCATTTTATTTTTCTCCTATAGTTTGTTTATAATATTGTATCCAATCGTCTCTATTATAATTAGTCTTTGCATGACATGATTTACATAGAGAGATTAAATTACTCTCATTTAAATTAGTTTTATCATAGTCTATATGATGAATTGATAATTTATATCCTAATTGTTTTTCTGTGTGTCTGCATTCTTGGCACGTTCTGTTATCTCTTTTTCTAATACTTTCTTTTAGCGCTTCATTAAATTCTTCTGGATAATCTTCAAATGAGCTACCATTTACATATGAGTGACTATTTTTTCCAACAATTCCTTTATTCCAAGTAACATATCCATTTGAATATCTTTCATTCATAATTGATTGTTGTTTTTTTCTAAATTCATTATTATAAGAATGACGTGGAGTTTTGAGTACTTCACAAGTCTTATCTTTATTCCAAGGAGTTGAGCCTTTTTTAAATCCATATTCTTTATCTTTATGGGCTCTTTTATTTGACAAACTAATTTTTTCTCTTATTTCATTACTATGTTTTTTATGGCTATTTGGATTGTGTCCTATACAATAATCTGATCCTTTTGTATATTTCCCACAACCACATTTACATAGTCTTTCTGTCATGATTTATCACCTATAATGACTTGTACATAATCTCCTATAATATTTTGTATTTTTATATCCTTTTGGTAAATTTATTTTTTTATTATCATAAAGTTTTTTAATTTTAGATTTTTGTTTATTATAACGTGGTTTGTAATATCCAAATTCTATATTGTCACAATCAAACCATACATTCCAGATGGTGTAATCTGGAGGGAGTTCAATTGGACATATCTTTCTTACTTCTTCAGGAATCATATTAACACCAATAATGATTTATGCACCATTCTTTTACTTTAAGATATAATCTATAGAATTTGTCCTTTTCTAAATCATACATCTCAACAATATCAAATGGATTATATTCATAATTATATTTATCTAATACTACACACGGGACGACATACTGCATTAATTCTAGATTGGTACCACCATGATGGTCTATATGTTTTATATATTTATTTGCTATCAAGATACATTCTTTTTTCAATATGACATCTTTATAATCTAATCTTATGATTACATCGTAAGCTTTGATTCCAATTCTTTCCCCGTCTATTAACTTAGCTATTTGTTTATTGATATCACTGATACGATTGATGTATATTGATTTCAAATGTTGTAGTTCATCATAGCTTAGTTTTGAGAATCTGTATTTTTCATGTTCATCCATTTGTATAATTCCAGTCCTTATATATATCTTTGCGTGATTTCTTCTCATTGTCTTCTTCGTCTTCATTGAAGAAATCGTCTACATTGCTACATTCATAATCTTCTTCATATATGATATATCCATCTTCATTTTCATTAAATGCAACAGTACTATAACTATCATTGTATCCATCATATACTATATTATTTGTACTATCAAATTCAGGTGGATCAAGTTCTGTTAATGTTGCACTATGATTCATAATTCTTGTAGTTAGTTCTTCATCAATCATTTTCTTTCTCTGTTGTAAGAATCTATATTCTCTCAGATTATCTGATTCATCAAGACTATTGTTCTTTTTGAAGTAATCTAATTTATTATCATAATTAACTGAGAGAAATCTAAGTGATGATATATCACTTTCTGCAAGTAATCTATCAAATGCTGGTTGTTTTTTATAAGATGATGTTCTTAATTCTGAATTATTCATATTTTATTCACTCTTCTCACTATATATATACGGGTACTTTTCTTTAAATACTTTTCGGTCAAAATGTTATGTTATTCTAACAATTTTAGTATTTTTTCTTTATCTCCCTCCAATGACCCATAGCTTATTATTTTTATTTTCTCTTTACCAAAGACCTTTATGAAGTCTTCAAGGTACTGAGGTTGGTCTTCTCCGAATCTACGTGTCCACTTTGTAGTAGTAGCAATGCCACGTAATCCAATATCATAATAATCGTTGTTTTCTATTCTTAAATGTAGTCTCATTTATTCACCCATACTTTACTATTCGTTTTCTTATTTTAGTTAAAAATCTAGTTCTACAGCCGTTTTTCTCTCATAAAACTAATCCTACAAGGACGATTTATGAAGTTAGGATGTCTATAATTTTGTTCAATTTGTCTACTCCTTCGTTGTATTCATCATATTCTATCTCTATTGTAGTATATTTTTTACCACACTCCTCACATGTTCTTGTTCTTTTAACTACAAAATTTGTAGATTGTTTTGAAATGTAAGTTTGATAACATAATCCACCACATTTACATTTAAAGTAATCTATCTGTCTCATTTCTTTACCTTCTTAACTTTTTTTAATAAAGTCTTTGGCTTATGTTTCTTGCTCCACTCTTCTCTTAAGGTAGCAAGTCCTTTAATATTATAGTCACCATATTTCATATCACATTCAACTTCGTCTGCGTACTTCGTACCTCTTAGATAATATCTATATTTACCTTTGTCATCATCCCAACGCCAATGCATTTCTAAGTTGATACCATTGTATGGAACCATTTGAATGATGGACTTATCTTCTTCATTAGGTACCTTATGTCTTGGTCTTTTAGATACTGTTGTATTCGTTCCTGAGAAGATTGAGTGTTTGTCGGCCATGTGCTCTCTAAGCTCATCTGCATCATCAGTTCTAAATATACATTTATTACATTCGTAGCGTCCCGCATAATCTTCTTTCCTCTTTCGTGCCATTATTATCTCCTATATAAAAATTGCTGTAATCTTAGGAATATCAATATGTGCCTCTTTAAATCTAAGTATAGCACATTTATTGAAATTTCCATCTTTAGTTCTTTTGTAAAGATAAACTTCCTTTCCTTTCATACATGATATCCAATCTGATATTTTTTCAATAGTTACATCTCGTATAAAAAGATTCTTACATGTTTGTCCTGTCACATTTATAGTTAAAGATTTATCGTCATCTAAATAGTTATTCATTCTAACAATTGCTGATAATATCGAATTATTATGATATCCTTTCCACCAAGGACTCTTTGTTACTTTTCTTAGATGATCGTTCCATCCTTTATAACTCTCTGGTATAAAAAATTCTCCAACGTATGAACCAAGATCTCTAAATAAATAACCATCTTTAACATTAAGTGCTATGTCTAATTCAGATTTATAAGATTTTTCAACTTTGATTGGATTTTTATATGTTCGTGTCTTGCCATTAGTTTTTTCTATTTCTATAACATAATGTCCTGCTGTAATCATTTAATCAACTCAAACAATAGCTTACTATTTTTGCATAAATATCTTTGTTTAGATGAGGATAGTTATACATCATCTTCTCAGCTATTACATCATGCCCATTTATTTTATAAATTGCTGCAGCTATTGCTGGACTTCTTGATAGACCAGCATCACAAGCAACTATAAGTAAGTTAGTTTCAATTCCTGCAATATCTTTAATTGTTTCACATTGTTTATTATTTATAAATCCTTCCTCTCCCCATTGAACATCAAATATTTCAATTTTGAAAGCAGGGAAATTATAATAATATTTGTTCTTTGTTGCAAAAACTACAACAACTTTCTCAGCTCCATTGACTAATTTATCATAGTCATTTATTACTTCATATATTGGTTTTATTATACATCTCATTAAATCACCTATGGATCATTCTGAACTTTTGCTTTGAGTCTAAATATTTCACACTCCTTTTCGAGTTGTTTCATTTTATACTCGTGTTGTTTTTTGATATATTTAAGGCTACGTGCAAGTCTCTTCTCTTCGTAAGAGTTTATTTCTTCCCAATAAGTCATGTTACCAAGTCTCATATGTTAATTTTTTTATATTGTTTTTCTTCATATAATTAATACCATCTAATATAAATTGTTGGTGTTCTTTCTTAAAGTCCATTGCTTTACCACTACATCTAATCTTTTTAAACATCTTGTAAGCTCTTTCTAATTCTCCTAAAGATACTTCTTCAAAACATCCACCATATGGATCTGGTATGTTAGTAGGAGTCATATTAATTGATCTCCATACATTCCAAAATATAGGGACAAATCTTCCATCATAATAATAACTATTAAACGACATCTCTGCCACTTTATTTCCACATTGAGACCTATCATTGTGGTCTTTTAAATAATGAATTACACCCATATTAACTCTCCATTTTTATTAGTTTGTCGCCTTCTTCTTTAAGTTTTTCCCAATATTTTACGTCAATCGTCATAGTATTTTTAATCCAATATTTATTTTTGCCTATTTTGAAATCTTCTTCTCCACTGCCTTCGTCATCTATTCTTAATATTGTAATGTTTGGATCTCCATGTAGTTTAATTGCCTTACCATAAAAATTTTCTGTTGGTTCTTGAATTATGACATAGTGACTTTCTATTTCTTCTGCTTTTGTTAATATATCTATCCATTTCATTTTATTGCCTCCGAAGGAGGAGTAGGCAAATTGCCTACTTCAATTCTTTAAATAGTGGTACGCCACCTGATCCAACTGGTACGTAAAGAACAGATTCATGTGAATCAAGGTTCTCAATCCAATACCAAGTTAGGTATTCAGTTGACAAACTTTCTGCGATAATCTCATTAGCAGATGCAATACCTTCTGCTTCAATTATTTTTCTTTGTTTTTCTTGTTCTTCTACTTGTACTTCAAATTTTCGTTTCTCAATGTTTTGTTCTGCTGTTAATTTTTCCTCAATTGCTTTAGTTAATTGTCCTGGCAACTGAATGTGTCTTAACAGAACTCGTTCAAGGATTACTCCTCTATCATTGAGAACTGGACTTAATTCTTCAGAGATATCAATAGCAACTTGCTGTCGTTCTTCCGAATATAATTGTTTTGCTTCATATCCAGCAACAACTTCTCTGATAATTGTCCTAACTTGTGGACGTACAATTACACCAACATAATTTTCACCAATGGTTTTATACATTTCATTAGCATATGCTGGTGTTAATTTATACCATACAGTAATATCAATATCAACAGTTAAACCTTCTTTGGTAAGTGCTGATATAACATCACTGCCTTGTTTCTCTCCCTCATCTGGGACAAAAGACATGGTATATGCTTGTGTTTGTGTGCTCATTTTATGTATACCAGCCAATGGACTCTTAAAGTGGAATCCTGGCTGAAGTTCTGTGTCTTCAACATTTCCTAATACGTCAACAACGCCTACATGTCCTGCTGGTACAACAGTAGTACATGTAAGAAACACAAGTACAGCAACAACAATTGTACAGATTATTAGTGCTGCTGCTCCCTCTGCTGACGCATTTTTGTTTCCTATTAATTTTTTCATGTTTTTCACCTATGTCGACGAGGTGGGATTCGAACCCACACCTTCAGAGCCACAATCTGAAATGCTAACCATTACACCACTCCGACTTATTATAATAAATACATTGCTACTTCATCTATTTCTAATTCTATACAATATGCACCATCAACTAATGACGATTCATATTGTTTTTCATCTAAGTGTTCTTCTAATTTATCTGATACAGATAAAACTTTTAAAAAGTAACTATATGTTTTCTTTCCATCTTTTGTATATGAATTATCACCAGCAACTTTAAATATAATATATTCTGGTTTGTTAGCTCTCATATCCAATGATGCAAGATAATAATGTCCTACTTCTAAATCTTCATTATCAAGAAGTGTCTTTCCTTCAAAATTAATGTAACTCAAAAGTAATGTCACCTCTTGCTTTATAACACCACATACAATCTTCACATTTAAGTTTGCTTCTTTTTCCTTTAGTACATATCTTAGTTTTTGGTAGATTATATTGTGGTATCTTTCCATTACCATTATCAATTACATAAGCATGTAGTCCATCTTTTGGATAGTCCACAGTATCAGGCCAAACGGTCCAATACAGTATCATATTATCTGGTTTCTTACTCCAATCGAGGTCATACATCTGAGAATAAACTAAGAATGTTTTGTCTTTAAAGTGATTTGCTATGGCAATCCACTTATCAAGATACTCTTGATTATACATATCACCAGATTCATGAACTCTAATATAGGGTGACTTTGGCATTATCTTAATCATTTCATCTACAAAGTCATCTCTTTCTGATGCTATATAGTTTCTTGTCCTTGATTCTAATGGATTCTTCCATGTTATTTCTGCCTTTCTTGCATAACAATATTTCCTACAAAGATTTGTAGATCCTGGGCAAGTACTTATTGCTGGTAAACTAAATGTAGGAAATGACATTCTTATATTTCCAGGGCTTATATATATTCCTTTTCTCATAACATCAACTCAGTTACTCTTAATTTTAATTCATCCATATCTTTACATTTCTCAACAAGTTTTTCTATTGTGTATGAACCCATTGGTTCACCAATTTTTGCTGTATCTATAATAACATAGTTAAAATCTGAAGATTGTACAAGCCATTTATTGTGACCATAATGGTATTTTGATTCGTCCACTCTCTCAATTAAAGCTTCATCATCATTTAAAAATCTTGTTTGTACACCAATATTACACATAGGATTGAGGTGAATTATTTTCATTCTACTCAAAACCTCTTATTCATCAAATTCACTCCAAGTATAACCACAATAACATCTATAATAATAATATCCAGAACCCCAATCCTGTTCTAAATTCATAGACCCACCACAACTTGGGCATTCCCAATATGTCTGCGTCACAGTTCTTGTTTTCTGTACTGGTTTTCTTTTCTTATGTGGACAAGCAGTGTGTTGTCTTTTCTTTACATACTTTTCTCCGCATTTCTTGCATTTCATTTTAA
>Ga0180432_10003748_pt1 | contig 21438 bp, 24 predicted proteins | sample SS_ome_10_FD_132414 | JGI IMG/M metagenome (GOLD analysis project Ga0180432, IMG submission 132414) | Hypersaline lake sediment archaeal communities from the Salton Sea, California, USA - SS_1_MS_2 metaG | ecosystem: Environmental > Aquatic > Non-marine Saline and Alkaline > Hypersaline >...
TGCCCAGTACCGTTGATGGCCTTTCGGCAATAGGCACCGTTCCGGTATTAGGCTGGAATATGGAAGTGAAAGCCGGCTGTCTGGCTGAGGAGATTGCTCAAGCATTAAAGCAGCATAATATCATTATGGTTCATGGGCATGGCAGCTTTGCTACCAGTCAGCTACTTGAGGACGCTTATAACTTCACCACGATACTGGAGGAGAGCTGCCGTATCCTTTGCTTGCTCCGCTCTTTACAGGTAACTCCGGCGGAGAAGTAATTTATTTTTGATAGACAGGAGTGCACCATTTCATGTAATCGGGATTGTTACCCCTGATGACGTTAGAGTATATTTCCTGCAGTTTCCCGGTTATTTCGCCAATTTCGCCGTTGCCTATTTTACGGTGGTCTATTTCTGATACCGGAGTCAGGTGGGCAGCGGTGCCGGTGAGGAAACACTCATCGGCAGTGTAGAGTTCGCTGCGGTCAATCGGCCGGTATATTGTTTCCAAGCCCAGCTCGTTTTTTGCCAGCTCGATAACTGTATTCCGGGTAATGCCAATGAGGATATTGTTGTAGCTGGCTGGCGTCACCAGCGTGCCATCGATGACGAGGAAAATGTTCTCGCCACTTCCTTCCGAGACGTAGCCATCCGGCGAGAGCATAATTGCTTCGTCAAAGCCGTTATTAATGGCCTCGGTTTTGGCCAGCCCGTTATTAACGTAGATTCCGGTAACTTTTATCTGGGGAGGGATTACGTTATCGGGCGGTCTGTGCCAGGAAGAGACGCCACATCTGGCTTTATCCATATCCAGATAGGGGCCCCAGGGGATAACAAGGACCAAAAAATCATCATCCAGGTCGTGCAGGCGCACACCCAGAGCCTGTGAGCTTTTATAAGCCAGGGGACGGATGTAAATGTCTTTCTGAAAGCCACACCTGGCTACCAGGTCGGCAGTTATCTGGCACATCTCATCCACGGAATAGGGCAGGTTAATCATCATCACGCGGCAACCACTGGCCATTCTCTGGTAATGTTCTTTCATGCGGAAGATGTACATCTGCTTCTGTTCGTCGTTCCAGTTGCCTCGAATACCCTCGAAGATACTGGTGCCGTAGTGCAGGGCATGGGTCATGATCCCTATCCTGGCTTCTTCTAAAGGGACAAACTGCTTTTGGAAAAAGGCGTATGATGGCATATGTCCGGTTCTCCTTCTGGCTAATTACCGTCTATTATAGCCAGTACCGGCGGGGAAAACAAGCACGGTGCGGCAGTCAGGCTTGGCCGTCTCAGCGAGCAGTTAGTATATGTATGGCTGAGCTATCGTTGAGTGACCGTCCGGTGTTTATCGAGGTAGAGTAAGAGTGGTATAGTGGAGGAGAGGGGGAATAGATTTGGCAATAGACAGGGCAATAATAGACAAAGCGCAGAGCCTCTTTGACGTTGTTGGTGTGGCTTCCCTGTCTGAGGGAAGTTTGCTCATTCTGGGGCTGTTGACAACACCGCAGCGGGATCTGGATGATTTTTACCGGGATAAGCCGGGGGACTTTCGGCTGCGGGGCTTTGAAACTCACGCCATGCCTGGACTGGAGGCGTTAATCCGCTTTATCCAGGAGCGGGGTGTGGCAGTAGAGCTGTGGGGGCGGTGTGGCTATCCGCGCGGTGATGATTTGAACCTGAAGCAGCAGGCGGTAATCGCTGGATTGGGAAGCTGGGGTAAGAATTCGCTGGTTATCCACCCCGAGTTCGGGCCCTGGCTGCGTTTTATGGGAATGAAAGTAAAGACTTCCCTCACGCCGACGGGCCCAGGTTTTGATGCTCATGAAGAAAACCCTCTGTGCGAGGGTTGTACTGCCTGTATTGATGCCTGCCCGCTGGGTATCCTCGAGCCTTATTACCTGCGGGAGATCTCTAAATGCCGGGCATCTATTTCCTTGTTTCCGGAGATGGGCAGGCTGGAGGCCTGTGATTGCTGTCTGGCGGCTTGCCCTCTTGGAAGGTAGCTAATCATCTTCACCATCTTGGTATTTTCAATACCTCTTTATACCCCTTTTTCAGGCGTTTGGTAACCTCACTCCCATAGACTCTATAGTTTATACTATTTTTCAATCATAACTTCGGTAGCTTTAACTATCGCTGTAGCTTCATCTCCTTCTTTAAGTTTCATTCTTTCAGCTGACCCTTTGCTTATGAGCGCTACAACTTCCATGTATGTCCTTAGATAATCCAAATTCATTGTCAACCACCCATAGATATTATTTATATTGCACTAAGATATTGTTTATAGTAGAATGTTCTGAGGTTATTCTATTATATTTACAGCCAATCTCAACTAGACTTTACTTCCTTCTGAGCGGTCACAGGAGGTGTAATTAAGCGCTGAGTATTTGCTGGACTTCAGGATAGAGTACAAGGTACAGACAATAGAAAGGCGATGAATCATCAATCAATTGTGGACACCAAGAACGAAAATCATTCTGGCCGGCCTCATTTTTGGGGCGCTTGGTGCCCTGGCTGTGAACTGGGGCAACCCGCCGAACATGGGAATCTGTGTTGCCTGCTTTTTGCGTGATATAGCTGGTGCTATCAATATTCATCAGGCTTCGGTAGTTCAATATCTCAGGCCGGAGATTATGGGCTTCACGCTGGGGGCGTTTGTCACCGCGTTTGCTTTTCGTGAGTGGCGGCCCAGAGGAGGAGCATCACCGATTATCAGGTTTGTGCTCGGCATGCTCGTCATGATTGGCGCCTTGGTATTTCTGGGCTGCCCGATCAGGATGCTGCTTCGTCTTGCCGGTGGTGACCTGAATGGCGTTCCCGCTTTAGCCGGTGTGATATTTGGCGTGCTGGTCGGTATTTTCTTTTTGAAGAGAGGATTTAACTTGGGAAGGGCTGTCAAAATGCGTCCCGTGGCTGGCTGGATAATGCCGGTAATCATGGTGGGGTTACTGCTTCTGGCTATCTTTAATCCCGGGTTTATCACGACCAGTGAAAAAGGTCCCGGCTCAATGTACGTACCGCTGGCGCTTGGGCTGGGTATCGGCTTTCTGCTTGGCTTCATGGCACAGCGGACACGGTTATGTTTCGTTGGTGCCTGGCGTGACATATTTCTGGTGAAGGACTTCCACCTCATCAGTGGTATTGGCGCTTTCTTCATTGCAGCAATAGTCACCAACTACATCGCCGGCAATTTCGGCGCCGAAGGAATTTATCACTGGGGCTTTATGAATCAGCCGGTAGCCCATACTGACCACCTGTGGAATTTCTTTAGCATGGGGCTGCTCGGTTTAGCCGCCACTCAGATCGGTGGCTGCCCGTTGCGCAACCTGATACTTTCTGGAGAAGGCGATACCGATGCCGGCGTAACTGTCCTGGGTTACCTCGCGGGAGCTGCCGTAGCGCACAATTTCCTGCTGGCTTCAAGCCCGACTGGAGTTGGTGCCTGGGGGCCGGTAGCGGTTATCCTGGGCTGGGTCTTCTGTATAGCCATTGGTTTTTTGATGAGAGAAAAAGCGTAAAGGTGATTAAATATGGCATTTCTTAAGAAACAGAATAGAGTGAAATTTGATGGCGGCGGGCTGGTGCTTTTTGACGAGGTTCAGCATGCCATGGCAGTAGAGAAGGTACTTAAATCTGCCGGGTATACCGTGAAGCTGGTAGCTCCTCCGCCGGAGTTGCGCAAGGGGTGTGACCTGGCCGTGGAAATAAACCTGTTCGAGCAGCCCGGCATCGAGCGCGTGCTCAGAGAAAAAGACATGGCCTATGCCAGTATAAACCCGATAAGGATAAAAACGGCGCCTCTTATTGAGGTGGTCAAGGTAACCGATTTTGGCAAATGGGTCATGGTCAAGGCCGGCAATATGAAAATCACCTATGAAAAGGGAAGCGGCGTTATTGTGAACGTTTCCGGCGGGGGCTGCCCCGACATTCCTTACCTCCACGCCGAGCTACTTGATAAACAGCTTGATAAGGCGAAAAGGCCGAAAGAACTGGGCTTTACCCTTTGCTCGCTTAACCTGGAAAGGGCATTTGACGAATGCCTTGCCCTGTATTCGGGAGGTGACGGGAAATGATGCTCATTGCCGGGACAGTACCCATTAAAGATATGCCTCTTACCATGGGAAGTGTCGCCCTTGAAGATGATTTTCTCCTGGTAGACGGTAAAAGGATACCCTGTACGCAGGGAACCGGGGCCATGGTCAGTGCCGCGCTGGCCACTACCAGCTATCTGGGACTTAATGCGCCACATGCCCTGCTCGTGGGTGATATCGGTGAAGGCAAGGGAAGCCGCGAGCTTTACCAGTATTTGATTGACCATATTGCCGAAATTTCACCAAATGTACTGGCGCTGCACTACTGGCTGCCCGATATGGCCCAGACGCGGCAGCTATGCACTGCTATAGAGAAGTGCGAGAAACGACCAATCATGATCGCGGATGCGGCGTCAATGTATTCGGCGAAAGCCGCCGGGCGGGCCGAGTCATTTGACATCTTCACCCCTGATGCTACTGAAATAGCGTTTCTTGCCGACCTGGAGGCGACACACCCAGCCTATATTAACCGGCATTTGTTTGAGGCTGATATATCACATGCTCCTGAACTGGCACGGGTTGCTTATGAAAATCATGGTGCGGCAAAGCTGTTACTGGTCAAGGGAGCGACAGACTATATTATCAGAGACGGTGAAGTATTAGCCACAGTTACCGAGCCGGACGTGCCAACGCTGGAGCCGATAGGGGGCACCGGTGATACCATTACCGGACTGGTCTCAGCCCTTACCTGCGCTGGGCTGGAGCCGCATGAAGCGGCAATAATTGCCGCCAGAGCCAACCGCATGGCCGGGGAATATGCCCGGGTAACCCCGGCTACCAGGGTAAGGCAGGTTATCGCCCAGTTTCCATCTGTGTTTAAAGACTATCTATGTCAGTGGAGCAAAGTCTGCTATGTAAAAGGGGGGGATTAGCATGGTAGAAGTCGACGTTCGGGGTTTTTCCTGTCCTGTACCGGTAGTTCGGACCAAGAAGGCGATGGAGCAGAATCCTAAAGAAATATTAACCATGCTTATTGAAACAGCTGTCTCTAAGGAGAATGTGTCGCGTCTAGCGCAGAGTCAGGGGTATTCTGTCAAAGTCGAGGAAGTATCCGGGGAATATCGTCTTACCCTCACGCCGCCGGGGAAATAAGGAGATAATAGTAGTTCAAGAACTTGACGCACCAGGCCTTAATTGCCCCCCCCGGTGGTGAGAACCAAGAAAGCCCTTTTCATAAAGAGTAAATTGACCAGAAAAGGCATTGAAGAACCTAATTACGAGTGGTCAAGACCCCGACCTGTTCTCTATGCAAAATTTGGTCTCGACTGTTCCAGAGAGAATAGGATAGAACACAGCTATTCGAATAAAGCTCCTACCAAAAGCCGTAAGGATTTTGAGCCATAGGTTAACTTAAGTTAAACTAATTAATAGAGTAAAGAATGTAAGAACGGTGTATTCAAGCGACATAAGGAAATACGACGTTTAACATACAGATATTTATGCTCAATCACAGCGTATGCCTAGGCTTTCTACTCCGATATTATCAGACTAATACTCGACTTCAGTATCTTTTAGGAACTGTAAAATATTTATCACAGTTTCTACATCCCTCCAGCCCTGGCTTCCTTTTTTCTGACGCGCCTTTTCAAGAGCGCTTATGAACCATCCAGGCCGGTCTGATACAAAATGTTTCAAGTCGTCCTGTATAACTGGCCATAGATCCAATATTGTGCGTCGATGATTCCCCATCACAACTCACCTCCACAATAAAGATTAATAAAACATGTTATCATATTACTATGGGTAGTAAATTGTTTCAAAATTATCATGAAAATACTTGACAAAAAGGATTAAAAGCATTATAAAATTACCTGCTGAACGTACCACGTAGTAAAGGTGCTCGTTATCCTGGTAATTTAATTGTGGTGTGCGGCGATGTTTGGGATAAGGTCACCGAATTACTTAACCGGGCGTTTAATTTTAGCTACTGAAACACAACCCAGATAAATAGTAGAAGATGCCGGTCGGAATTAAGGCTGGCATCTTTTTTATTGCATATAATTATGTTTTATGCCCTTTGGTGACTGGGAAGCGGGAATAGCTTTAAAAATAATAATAGAAAAGAATTCAAGGAGGTCAGCATGACAATGGAAAGGTGGAGGCCTACAGGTGGATTAACTCCGTGGAGCCCATTCAGAGAACTCGAGGAGATGGAGCGGCGCTTCAATGAAGTCTTCGGACACTCATTGCTGCCTTCAATCTGGCGGCGTCTACCCATGGAGCAGATGAACTGGGCACCAGCCATAGATGTCTTTGAGAGAGGCGATAAGCTCGTGGTGAAAGCCGAGGTACCCGGCATGAAAGAAGACGATATACACGTCTCTGTGGAAGGCGATACGCTGACTATCAGGGGTGAGAAAAGGACCGAGTCAGAGGTAAAGAACGAAGACTATTATCGCTGCGAGCGTTCCTATGGCAGTTTCCTCCGCTCAGTCGCCTTGCCTTCAACCGTGGACGCCAGCAAGATTGAAGCTGACTATGAAGACGGCGTACTGGAAGTGACTCTACCCAAAAAAGCCGAGGTGAAACCAAAGAAGGTTGCAGTCAAAAAGAAGGAGAAGGCCAGTAAACAGCCCGCTAAGTCCAAGTAATGCTGCCCCGCTTCCCAGGCACCAAGGCAGAAGGAAAAAACGTATAATGAGGCAAGCAATGACCACGACAAGTGGAAATGAGAAAAGGGGTATCAGGAGACAGATAAAATCTTGGTAAAACAGGCAGAATCAAAGACATTGTAAGCTCCAAGGCTGGTTAGGCCCCATCTGATGAACCGACTACCAGCTCCTGAGACTATACTAAGTATGGTTACGACTTAACAAGTGGTATCACTATGGGGGGCAGGTCAAACCCCTACAAAAATATCACAGGATTTAACAGATAAATGTTAGGAACCTGTTAAGTTTTAATTGTGCCATGCTATCGCTCTTAATTGTTATTGCTTTTAAAGAAACCGTTTAATAGTCTATGGTGGTTACTCCCCGGGTAGGCGGTTAGGATATCTCTCTTCATAGGGTTTAGACAGGTCGGGCCACCATTCCTTGGGAACAGGTTTCTTAAAGGCTTTCATTCTACCGTTTTCCTCTTTCAGCAGCACCCAGGCCAGCCAGTTGGGGTCGTCCCGTCGCGGGTAGTCCTCGCGGTAGTGGCAGCCCCGGCTCTCCGTTCTGAGCAGGGAAGCTCTAAGCCGCATCTCGGCATTGAGAATCATATTCTTCGTTTCGTGGGCGAGGCGGAGTTCGTGGGGGTCATGGGCAAAGAGCATCGGTGCCGTATGGTCTCTGAGGAACTCGACTATGGTTAGCGCCGCCTGCAGGCGGTCTTCTTTCTTGATATACAGAACGAAGTACGGTATCACGGTGTTCTGGAGCACCTGCGTGACCCATCTTGGGCTGAAGCCGCCCTTGCGTTCTGTAGGTGCAAATATAATCTCCTTTAGTCTGGCCAGTTCTTTATCATCTATTGATGGCTTAGCTGCCTGTTTGGCGTATTCGGCGGCGGCTACTCCCGCCCTGGTACCGGTAACCGAAGCACCAGCGAGAGCGCATCCACCGGCACCATAGACAGCACCCATCTGCATGGTGCCAAGGGAGTCGCCGGCGGCATAAAGACCGGGAAGGCTGGTGGTGCAGTCGGTGTCAGCAGGCCAGATGCCTTCGGCTTTGTGCACCGACATTCCCGAAGCAGCCCCGCCTATCACAACGGATTTCTTGCCATCGGGGGTTTCCCCGTATATTGGTGCCCGTCCGGCATGGGCTTCAAACTCCAGCTCTAGGAAAAGCGTGCCAATACCCGGTACCTCATTGCCTTCTGCGTTAATCATTGTGCGCTTCGGCGGCCTGCCACCCTTAAACCGCAGCGGGTGTCCCGGCCTGTTGGGGTAAATTAGGTAAGCAGGATGTTCGGCGCTGGTGCCGTGGGGGTCAACGAATTCTTTACCGGTTATCTCGGCGCCGGCGCGGTAAGCCATGGTGTCGCCATCGGCAGTCAGGGCGGAGATAGGCCACCCTGCCGGTTTGAAGCCACCAGCTCCGGCACACATGATGGTTGCCTTTGCCTTGAAGATGTGCAGGTCATTGCTTTCCATGGCAATGCCGATGGCACCGACAACCCTGCCGTCCTGCTTTAGCAGCTCAATGACCATGATTCTATCAATAATCTTGACGCCGCTCTTTATTGCCTGCTTCCTCAAAATCTCGGCATGCTTGATTGGTCCCATACTAACCCCGCGGCAGGGTCTTAGAATATCCCCCTCCATTCTAAAGAGTTCCCCGTTTTCGTCTTTGGTGAATTCCACTCCCCAGGAGACGAGGTCGTTGTAGCGGGCATAGGAGTCCTTGAAAGCCATTTCGGTCCAGACACGATTGTTGACATACTCACCGACGGTAGTGACCTGGTTCATCCAGGCGTCCAGGTCGTCGCCCCACTCCGGATTGAAAACCATGTAGCTGCCGGCGAAGGGAGACTGTCCAGATTTGCCGGTATAGCCCTTATCAACCAGGGTCACATCCACTCCCTGCTCCTTCGCCTTTATCGCCGCGAAGCAGCCAGCCATACCTCCTCCAATAACCAGGACATCAGTTTCTACAACCTTTTCTGATGGCATCATTGATTCTCCTTCCTCAAACTATATCCTTTCCCGGTAGTAGATAATCTGGCGCTACCTATCTCCCTACCACCGGAGGAATTTCAGGCTTGTAATCACACTAAGAGAAGATGCGCGGCAAGACTTGGAACCTGCCACGCACCTTCAAACCCCAGGGTTAAGCAGGCTTCTCTAGCCGCCCTTCCATATTTTTGACCAGTCTAGGTATCTATCACCGAAGGGCATGAAGTACTCAGGGTCATGAATCTTGGAATCCGGATGTAGCACGTTAATATCGGCATCGGGCCACAAAACGAGGGTAATCGCATCGTCGTAGAGCTGCTTCTCTATCTGGTAGAGCAGCTTGTTAGCTTCGGCATCATCCTCGGTGTGGAGATAGGTGTTAATCAGGTCATCCAAACCCTCCGGTCTTTGCAGACCCTGGTAGAAAATTGAAGTAGTTAACCAGCGCTGCTTAACCGTAGTAGCTATCATGGTTTCGAAAGGGGGGGCATGCTCCCACAACGTTAAGTTAGCTGGTGGAGCTGACATGGTATGTTGCGTCCAGGTAGCCATATCCACGGAGTCTATCTCCATCTTGATGCCGACATCTGCCAGCATAGCCTGTGCGGCCACCCACTGGTCCGAGCGCGGTACATTGCCTACAATAAACTGAAACTTGAAACCATCGGGGTAGCCAGCTTCCGCCAGCAGCTGCTTTGCCTTTTCCGGGTCGTACAGGCGCGGCGTAGTGCCAGAGTCCATGCCTATATCTGGTTTGCCCTTGATTATTTCGTACAGGGGTTCGACTTGACCTTCGAACAGCGTATCCGTTATCTTCTTCTTGTCGATGGCGTATTCCAGTGCCTGCCGCACCCGAATATCGGCAAATATGCTCTCAGGATCTTTACTGTTCCAGACGACTATGTTGCCAATGCCGTCATTAATCAGAAATTCCCAGTCATCTCGCTGAGCCAGCAACTGGTTCCTGGTCTCAAAATCGACTCTCTGCATGAAATCCGCCTCATGGTTCATAAACATGGCAGTGGCGGTCATCGGGTCAGCGGCTGTAATCATCCTGACGCCGTCAAGATAGGGCCGGCCGCCCCAGTAATCTTCATTCCTCTCCCAATCTATAGATACGTTTGTCACAAAGTCGGTTAGAATAAAGGGGCCGGTGCCGATTGGATTAAAGAGAGCCCATTCCTCACCATGCTCCTCAAAAGCTGTCGGGGAGTAGATATAAGCCGTCGGGTCGGCGAAATCGTTCAGAACAGTCCTGTCCCATTCCGTTAGATTGAACTTGACGGTGTGATCATCGATTACTTCTATAGAGGAAACAGCCGAAAAGAGCGGGGACGGCGAACCGACATACTGCCCGAGATTCCACTTCACTGCATCGGCATTGAAGTCGGTGCCGTCGTGGAATTTTACGCCCTGTCTCAGGTGGATGATGTAGGCAGAATTATCCGGTGTCAGCTCCCAGCTCTCGGCAAGAACCGGAACACGCATACCAGGATAAGTTTGATCCAGCGCAATTAATCCTTCGAGGGATAAAGCAGCCGCTTCTCTAAGACCACCGCGTATCTTGGGTGGCCAACCGAACATGCTTGGCATACCCATGGCGAGTTGTATAAAAGTGCCACCGTATTGCGGGGTTTCTTCGGCAGGCGCGGGGGAAGGAGAAGGGCCGGGTGCCGGTGCCGGACTTGGTGCTGGACTTGGTGCCGGACTTGGTGCTGGACTTGGTGCTGGACTTGGTGCTGGACTTGGTGCTGGACTTGGTGCTGGCTGGGCACAGCCGCCAAGAACCAAGCTACTTATCAGTACCATCATTAATACAGCTATAAATATTTTCCTCACTTCTCTCTCCTTTCCCGGGATAAATACTTCAGTTGGATCAATTTGAATAATGATTTTGTTGTTGAATATTCACCTCCTGTAATTTTTCTGTTAAACTGTTTAGCCTTATAAAGGTTAGGGGCTGGTCAAGTAGTAACCAGCCCCTAAACCCAGCCACAGCTCCAGTCCCAGCCCCGATACCGAAGCCAACGTGATAGAATATATTGATTTAATATGCCTTAACATATATTGGCCGTTGTCATAGCTAAGCCAACTGGCATTCAAGTAAATAATAAAGTAAATGTCTCGATTTTCATATTAGACAGTTGTATAATATCGGTTAAAACATTAGTGTTATTATTTGGCGTGTTGGGTTGCTGTTATGTTTATATTTTAATTGTTGACCAGGCAGCTATTGCTTGTATTAGTACGTTAACATGAAATTATTAATTTGTTAACATTTGTAAGATAGGATTTAATGTAATAAAATCTTTCTCATCAGGAATCAAATAGGATATCACGGGGGTTACGCGAATAATGAGATTGTTGGTGGCGGACAACCGGGTGATATTTCGTGAAGGGCTAGCCAGGATACTTGAGGAAGTGGAGGGCATTGAACTGGTGGCTTCCTGTCCCAACGCCAGAGATACTATCAATAAGGTGATAGAGCTTAAGCCGGATATCCTTTTATTGAATCAGGATGTACCCGGTATTGACCCTCTCAAGTTGGTACACCATGTTAAGGAGTTACACCCGGAAATACGCATCATATTCCTTACCCCACCGCAGCCGCCGCCAACCGGGCAACGAATTTCCCCATTGGATATTTTGCGCTCGGGGGTCAGTGGCGTTGTGAGCGCAGAGGCCAGCGAGTCAAGCCTGATTGATAGTATCATCCGAGTCTATGATGGAATTACGGTGCTGCCGTCGCAAATGGGAGGAGCAGCACTGGAGGAGCTTTCTCTTACAAGTGAAAGAGAAGAAGCCAGAAAGCAGACCAACCTGAGCGCACGGGAAAAGGAAGTACTGGGTCTTGTGGCTGGTGGTCTTACCAATAAGGAAATTTCAGAGGCGTTATTTATCACCGAGTTTACGGTTAAAGTACACTTAACCAGTATTTTTAAGAAACTGGGGGCAAAGAACCGATTACAGGCGGCAGTCACCGCAACGCAAATGAAGCTCATACCAAAGGCACCAAGTAGCTCGGGGTATCCTGGATCGGAGTCGAGCCTATTCTAAGCTTTGTATAAAATATCAGCCTCGGTTGTAAGCATGAGCACCACTGGCCTGAAGGGCTGATGCCTTTAATCCGCAATTGGACAAGATACCGGTTCGGATATGCCTGAGACTTCTTATCTCCATTTGTTTATTGAAGTTGAACTGGGCCACCAGCCGTTGCCCCATCCCCAGGCAAACCCGCCTCCTCCGGCTACGATTATCTTAATCGTCTCTGGACCCCTCATTATGAAGGGCACTGGCAAGAGACTCTTGAATTACAGATTAATGAGGTGGACTCCAGATTGGAGCACCTTTATGACGCTCTTGAAAAAGGGACCTCCAGCAGTGATGAACTGGCTCCCAGGATACGAAAGCTTCAGGAACGTGAAAATGAATTACTAGAGAAGAAGCGTAAAATAGCGTAGAAGCTCAGCCGAACTACCTGGAAATGCCAGAGTTAAAGGTTATACAGGGATATGCGGAGAACCTAAGCTCATTGCTGGCTTCATCTTCTATAGTTGAGAAGCGGGGGTTTCTGAAATCATTCGTGAACGAGATAGTCGTTGTTGATGGGACGGTTACGATAAATTATACGCTACCTATGCCGCCGGAGAATTCTAAAGAGGAGAAGCTATCAGTTCTACCTTTTATAAGGAAATGGTAGACCGTGCATGTCAAAAGGTAGAACTAAAACCTTCTCTCAAACATTCGCGCTTTTTGTATAGAAAATAGTTCTTCGTGTTTCCAGCCGGAATCAAGCGCCCTGTTAAGAGGATGGCCGCTTTATTTGAGAGAATAATAGGTTTAGGGATATACTTATGTCAGAATGAACGAGAACAAGATCCTGATTGTAGAAGATGACACTAGCCTGCTAACCACCCTAAAATACAATCTTCAAAAAGATGGTTACAATGTGACTACGGCCATTGATGGTGCTGAAGCTTTAGAAACCGCCCGAAAGGTAAAACCCGATCTCATTATCCTTGATGTCATGTTACCCAAAATGAATGGTTTTGAGGTATGCCGTATTTTACGCAAGGAGATGATTGTACCCATCTTGATGCTGACCGCCAAAGCCGAAGAAACCGATAAAATTGTCGGGCTTGAAATTGGGGCTGATGATTACATGACGAAGCCCTTCAGCATGAGAGAATTGCTTGCTCGCGTGCGGGCTATGCTTAGGCGGGCCAAGATGGCCGATCCCGAACCGGCTGATGGGAAGACGCTTCTGAAAATCAATGACCTTGAGATTGACCCTGCTCGACATAGAGTCTCACTAAGAGAAAAAGTGCTGGGTCTTACCCCAAAGGAGTATGACCTGCTGGTTTTCCTTGCCAGGAACGGAGGATTCGTATTTAATCGTGAGCAGCTCCTGGAAAAAGTATGGGGCTATGACTATGCTGGTGATACGCGTACTGTAGACGTACACATACGCTGGTTGAGACAAAAAATTGAGACCAATCCCCAAAAACCCAAGTATCTGATTACAGTCAGGGGAACAGGTTATAAATTGGAAGGCTGAAATTGCTCCGAAGTATTCAAGGGCGCATAACTATCTGGTTTGTTTTACTTGTCATCGTCAGCATGACTGCTCTGGGGGCGTATCTTACCAGTTCTGTCAGAAGTAGCCAGTTAAGCGGTTTGCGTACGCAGCTGGAGAATGAGGCTAAGATTACCGCTGAAGCCAGTCTACCAGGTTTCATAAGTCAAGAAGGAGAAAATGACTTTGATGCTTTAGCCAAAAAGCTGGGAGGTCAGATTGGTACGCGGATAACCATAATTGCTCTGGATGGTATTGTCCTTGGCGACTCCAACGAAGACCCCTCGACGATGGAGAATCACGCCACACGCCCCGAGGTTAAAGATGCCCTGGCTTCGGGTCTCGGAGAAAGCACCCGTTATAGCACTACCCTGGGAAAGCAGATGATGTACATAGCTATTCCGATAACAGACAAGGGCGAGGTTTTTGGTGTCGTCAGAGCTGCCCTGCCGCTAACCCAGGTTGAAAGTTCGGTTAATCGCATTATTATCAGTATCGTCGGCGCCATGGCGATAGTGGCTATTCTGGTCATTCTGGCGGCGTGGATAATTGCCAGGATAATAACACGGCCTATCAGGGAACTCACGAGAACATCCAAGGAAATAGCCTCGGGGGAATTTGATCGAAAGATATCCGTAAGAACCAAAGATGAGTCGGGACAGCTCGCCCACGCCTTTAATGAGATGTCATTGAAGCTAAAAGAAATGTTAGCCACGATCTCGGAAGATAGAGGACGTCTGGTAAGCATCCTTGACAACATGGCCGATGGTGTTATATTGACCAATGCCGAAGGGATTGTTGTCCTGACCAACCGGGCTGCCCAGAAGCTCTTAGGCATCAGAGATAAAAACACCGAAGGTAGACCTCTTATAGAGGTAGTACGCGAGCATGACTTGAACGATCTTTTAAACTCGTGCTTGGAAACGGGGCGGGAGCAGATCGCCCAGTTCGAGTTGGCTACATTAAACAGGTTTCTGCGGGTAATTGCCATTCCTATCACCAGTGATAGACTAGACGGAGCGCTCCTTCTTATACAAGACCTCACCGAACTTAGAGGCTTGCAGACCATGCGGCGGGAGATGGTGGGGAATATATCTCATGAGTTCAGAACGCCGCTGTCCGGGATAAAGGCGATGGTGGAGACGTTACAGGACGGTGCTGTTGATGACCGGGAGGCAGCTAAAGACTTCTTATCCAGGATTGAGGCTGAGGTTGACAGGATGACACAGTTAGTCGGTGAGTTAACCGAGTTATCACGCATCGAAACAGGCAAAGCTGCACTGGAGATGAAGCCGGTGAATCTCAACTCGATAGTGGAGGAGGTTATGGCCCAACTCAAGCCACAGGCTGAAAGACAAAACCTTACTCTGGAGACGGTGCTTGCGGCTGATCTTACGGCTATCTCGATAGACAAAGAGCGCATCCGGCAGGTAATGGTCAACCTCATCCACAACGCTATCAAGTTCAACCGTCCTAGGGGAAGTATCAGAACCGCAACCAGATATTCTGAAGGTTCAGTTGTTGTTGATGTGACAGATACCGGGACAGGTATTGCCAAGGATGATTTGCCCCACATATTCGAGCGCTTTTACAAAGCCGACAAATCACGGGCTGGTCAGGGCACCGGCATGGGGCTGGCAATTGCCAAACATATCGTGGAGGCTCATGGGGGTAAGATCTGGGTTCAGAGCGATGAGGGAAAGGGCTCGACTTTTAGCTTCAGCCTGCCGCTAAAATAGGTAATTCACAATTTAACAAAACTTTAACAAAGCCTTAAACCTTCTTTAAACTTCGTCCTTTAGACTAATAATAGGATGAATGAAAGTAGGTTTGAGGCCATTTAATTTGATAATGAAGAAAGTGTTGTTTGTTTGTGTCCATAACGCCGGCAGGAGCCAGATGGCTGAGGCATTCTTTAACCAGATGGCTAAGGGCAAGGCTACGGCCATTTCTGCCGGAACTAAGCCCGCTGCTCATACGGATAAAGTGGTGGTAAAAGTCATGGATGAAATCGGCATCGATATCGGTAAGCAGAGACCGAAAGCCCTTACCCTGGAGATGGTGGATCAAGCCGACCGTGTCATTACTATGGGCTGTGGCGTCGAAGAAACGTGCCCGGCTTCATTTGTCCCCACTGAGGACTGGGAACTTGACGACCCCGAAGGCAGGTCACCGGAGGAAGTAAGGAAGATAAGAGATACCATAAGAGACCGTGTGGGGATGCTGGTTAAAGAATTTTCGTAATGATGATTACTAAAAATTACGGGGAACACCCTCTTTAAATAAACGAAAATATTATCTAAAAGGAGATTCAAGATTTTGATAAAACAGTTTACCAAACTAAAGAAAAGGTGGCTAGCTGTGATTGCTATGGCGGCGCTTGTCATCATTGCGGGATGCAGCAGCCAGAGCACTACCGCCCCAATTGGTGATGAACTCTCCGGCACCTTCAGTATCATCGGCTCTAATACGGTAACGCCGCTGACTTCGGTCTGGGCGGAGGAGTTCATGAAGTCCCACCCGAAGGTAAACATCGCTGTCAGCGGCCCGGGGTCGGGAGCCGGTATCGCTGCCCTTATCAATGGCACCACTGATATCTGCCATGCTTCACGCACCATCAAGCAACAGGAGGTTGACCAGGCAAAAGCCAACGGGGTGGAGCCTTATGAGATACAGGTGGCCACCGATGCGCTATCGGTAGTGGTGAACCCATCCAACCCCATCTCTGGACTGACTATCACACAACTATCCGCTATCTACACTAACCAGATAACCAACTGGAAGGAGGTTGGTGGTAACGATGCTCCTATTGTGGCAATCGCACGCGATACTAACTCTGGTACTCATGTTTTCTTTAAAGAGCATGTGGTGCAGATGCTGGGACTATCTAGCGAGGACAAGAGCCTAGAATATGGAACTAAAGTATTACTTCTGCCCTCTACCGAGGAAGGCGTTTCTGAAGTTGCCAAGAACCCTAATGCTATCTTCTACCCTGGGCTAGGTTACTTAACAAGCGAGGTCAAACCCCTTGCGATAAAGAAAACAGCTGATTCAACTGGTGTTTTACCAAGTATAGAAACAGCTTTGGACGGTACTTATCCTGTTGCACGACCGCTCCTGTACTATACTAATGGGGTACCTACAGGCACCATTAAACTCTTTATAGACTACTGTTTATCACCGGAAGGCCAGGGTAAGGTAACTGAGGTAGGTTATGTTCCACTAAGGTGATAGGATAGAGATACATGTTTGAAAGAATTTCACCAGTTACCACCGCCGCGGGGGTGAAAGAAGTCCTCCGGCGGCGGTGGCGTCCGGTAGAAAGATTCATTGAAGGCTGGATTTTTCTGGCGGGCATACTTACCATAGTTATACTGCTGGGTATTATCGCTCTTCTTCTCAAGGAAGGACTGCCCATTTTTCTTTACACACCGCCCTGGGAGTTCTTCTTCGGCTCCAGGTGGTACCCTGTCTCAGAGCCGCCCACCTTTGGTATTATGCCCTTCTTCGTAGCTACAATCTGGGTCACGCTAGTTGCCACTGCCATATCGGTGCCGGTTGGCGTTGCCTGTGCTGCTTACCTGGCAGAGGTAGCACCTGCAAAGGTAAGGGAGACGGTGAAGCCAATTGTAGAGATACTGGCGGGAATTCCCTCAGTGGTGATGGGATTCATCGGGCTCATGCTACTATCGCCGCTGGTACAAAGCATCTTCAATCTAAACACAGGGCTATCAGGCCTTACCGCAGGCATCATGCTGTCCCTGATGAGTCTACCCATAATCATCAGTGTCTCCGAGGATGCCCTGCGGGCGGTCCCTGATGATTTCAGACAGGCCGCTTATGCCCTCGGCGCTACCAGGTGGGAAACCATATGGCATGTATCTATACCCGGGGCACTCTCCGGAATCACAGCCGCCATTATGCTGGGTGTGGGCCGTGCGATAGGCGAGACCATGACGGTGCTCATGGTAGCTGGAGGAGCTTTAGCCGTACCTGTTGTCCCAACTGAGCCGATGATGCCCATGACGGCGGCGATTGCTTCAGGTATTGGGAACGCCGTGCGCGGTGGATTACAATACCAGGCATTATTTGCCATCGGCCTCGTTCTATTCGTCATCACCCTAACAGTAAATCTGGTGGCTGACAGGGTACTTGAGCGCCAGAAGAGAAAGTTTGCGAGATAGTTATGATGACGAGAGGACTGCTAAAACGTCAGTTATCACAGCGGACTGCTTTTAGTCTGCTTATTATTGCTACGATTATTGTTATTGTCCCGGTCTTAGTCATTGTCCTTGAAATTATTGCCAACGGTGCCAGTGCCATTAGCTGGGATTTCCTTACACATGCGCCATCGCAGGCGGGCAAAGCCGGTGGCATTTTACCAGCCATCGTAGGCACTTTCTATTTGATGTTGGGTACAATTGTATTCGCTTTACCCCTGGGCGTGATGGCCGGGATTTACCTAACCGAGTACGCCAAAGATAACTGGTTTACCCGGTCTGTCAACTTGGCCATCGTGAATCTGGCAGGCGTGCCTAGCATCGTCTACGGGCTTTTCGGGCTGGGGGTCTTTGTGCTGCTATTTCACTTCGGTATGTCTCTGCTTTCCGCTAGTCTTACTTTAGCTTGCCAGGCCCTGGCAATGACGGTTACCACTTCCCGAGAAGCTATACTGTCCGTCCCCAGAGAGTACCGAGAAGGCAGCCTAGCGATAGGAGCTACCAAGTGGCAGACAATCAGACACCTGGTACTACCGCAGGCTCTGCCCGGCATCATTACCGGGGCTGTCTTGGCCATGAGCCGTGCCGCTGGGGAAACGGCGCCGATTCTGGTAGTTGGAGCAGCCTTCCTCCTTCCGGGATTGCCCCAGTCACCATTTGACCAGTTTATGGCACTGCCTTACCATCTGTATACAGTGGCGGCACACGTTCCAGGAATGCCCAAGAGTACCATCTGGGGTGTTGCCCTCGTTCTACTAGTGGTGGTGCTATCTTTTAATATCATAGCTACTATTATCAGACTGAAAGTCCGCCAGCGGAGGCTTAACGCATGAAGATGAATTCTGTATTGCTAAACGAAAAAACAGTCATTCAAAGCCAGACTAAGTTAAAAACGGAAGCGGTAAGTCTCTATTATGGAAGTTTCCAGGCACTCCGAAATATCAGCCTGGAGATACCTGAGCACGCCATCACCGCGATTATCGGACCATCAGGCTGCGGCAAGTCATCCTTCCTGCGCCTATTCAACCGAATGAATGACCTGATAACCGGAGTCAGAGTTGAAGGTTTGGTCGAGCTTGATGATATCCCGATCTATGACAAGGCAATCGATGTGGTAGAGCTCAGGAAGCGGGTGGGCATGGTATTCCAGAAACCTAACCCCTTCCCGATGTCTGTATTCGAGAATGTGGCTTTCGGTCCGAGGAGACACGGGAAGCATAACCTTGGAGAACTTGAAGACATCGTCGAAAAGAGTCTTCGACAGGCAGCATTATGGGACGAGGTTAAAGATAAAATCGGGCAATCTGCCCTTGCACTCTCCGGAGGACAGCAACAACGGCTATGCATCGCACGTGTACTGGCTGTGGAGCCAGAAGTGATTCTTATGGATGAACCTTGCAGCGCTCTCGACCCGGTGGCCACCCTTAAAATCGAGGACTTGATGAGAAGCCTGGCACAAGAGTATTCAATTGTTATCGTTACCCATAACATGCAACAGGCGGCAAGGGTATCGGATATGGCAGCTTTCCTGATGATGGAAGATGATAGAGCTGGCGTTCTGGTAGAATATGGAACCACGTCCGAAATCTTTACCAACCCTAAGGATAAACGCACTGAGGATTATATTACAGGCCGGTTTGGTTAAAGACCAGCAGGAGGTTTTGAAAAATGGAGATAAGGACAATCTTTCATAAAAAACTGAGGGAAATTCAGGACGATGTTCTTGCCATGGGCAGCATGGTAGAGAAAGCTACCAGCCGTTCTATTGAAGCTCTTAAAGAGAGAGACATAGAAAAGGCACGAGCGATAATAGCTGATGACCTGAAAATAAACAGGAAGCGGTTTAATATTGAGGAGAAATGCGTTCAACTTATCGCTACCCAGCAACCTATGGCGAGCGATCTGCGTACCATTATTTGTGTCTTGAATATTATCACTGAAATAGAGAGAATCGGCGATCACGCTGAAGGTATTGCCAAGATTGTGGTGATGATTGGTGATGAGCCACTCCTGAAACCACTTATTGATATACCCCGTATGGCCGAAAGAGTAAATGACATGCTGCATCGAAGCCTTGATGCCCTGATAAACCGCGATGCCGATGCGGCCAAAAAAATTGTTACTGAAGATGATGAGGTTGATAACCTTTATGACCAGGTATTCCGTGAGCTGCTTACCTTTATGGCTGAAGATCCCAAAACTATCACACGAGCCACCCGTCTCATATGGGTAGCCCATAACCTAGAGCGTAGTGCTGACCGGGTAACTAACATTTGCGAAAGAGTGGTCTATATGGTGACAGGGAAGATGGAGGAACTGGAAGTCTCTAAGTATTAGCTGGAGAATTCCATAGTGCCTGAACATGACCAGATAAGTCCCGTCATACCGCAACAGCTGTTTGGCAACTTTCTGACACCAATAGCACACACAGGGACAACTTTATCACACCAGAACCACACGAAAAGGATACTAGACCGTGCGTATCAAAAGGTAGAACTACAACCTTCTCCAAAACCTTTGCGTTAGTCTACTAAAGTTCGAATTCCCCTAGCTTTGGCTAAAGTGTAGTATTCGAGTTATTCCCGCTTTTCTCTGCTTCATTTCTTTTGCTTCGAAGTGCTTCTTTCACCTGCTCGATAGTCAATCCTTTCCCCAGTAAACCCTCTCGTCTAAGTATAGAAAATGCAATATCAAACAGACTATGAACTCTTTGTCGTGCCTGGGGGTCCCTCTTAACAGCTTCCCAGTCAATTGTCAGTACATGACGGTTATCTCCGGTTAAATCAATGATGTTGTCCGGATTTGTATCTACCATTTCAATCTCCTTGAAAATAAGTCAATTATTGGTCGTTCGACTGCTTCTGTCAACAGAGTTTTATTTTTTCAGAAGGCGTTTAGTAGTTCATATTCTGGTCCGCTGTTCCCTATACTAATGAGGCAAAATAAATGCTTGACAAATCAAGCAATCTTTGATATATTAAGCATATGAGAAATGAAGAAAAAACAACTATCGGGGTTTACTTAAGATCGCTTCGGGATACTATGGGAATTTCTCTCCGCGAAGTCGAGCGGAAGTCTGGCGTCTCTAACGCTGTTCTCAGTCAAATAGAATCGGGCCAGGTTAAAAGACCGTCTCCAACCACTCTGTATAAGCTATCGCAGCTATATGGTGTGCCATATGAGGATCTAATGGCACGCTCCGGATATCCTATGCCTTCAAGACAAAATGGTGAGGTGCAATCTGCTCAAGCAGTCTTTAACAGGCTTGGTACAATTACTGAGGATGAAGAGCAGGAATTGCTTGATTATCTGGCCTTTCTACGTTCACGTAATAAACGAGGGAGAAAACGGGAATGAGGTGGTCTTTTTCAGCCCACGGAACCTTTCGCAGGTGCCCCCGGCAATGGTTTTTCAGGCAAGTTTACGCGAATTCACGTGCTAATGATCCAACTCGTAGAGAGGCATATAGACTCTCGAAGTTGGAGAGCATCCCAGCATGGCGAGGAAAACTTGTCGATACAATCATTAGTGAGACTATTATTCCGAGTATTTCTCTAAAACAACCGTGTAGCGCTAGTGAGGTAAAACAAAAAGCAGACGACCTATTTGCCATACAGCGAGCCGAGCGAACTACGCCTAATGCTGCAGTTTCATTCTTCGAAGTCGAATATGGCTTACCTCTCACAGAAGAGGTATTTGATCAAGCCCTCACGGATGTTCGCATTGCTCTGGATAACTTCTTCGAAGCCGAACAAGTTTGGCAAATCATTGAACAAGCAGACGCTATTATTCCACAACGTGCATTAAGCTTCAAGCATGGGGATACGAGCGTAATGGTTGTGCCAGACCTCATCACGTTCCAAAGCAATGAGTCACCATATGTGCTAGATTGGAAAGTCAACAGATATCCTATGCGTGACTACTGGCTTCAACTCGTCACTGGGGCAATCGCTATTACTAAATGTAA
>Ga0180432_10003749_pt1 | contig 21435 bp, 17 predicted proteins | sample SS_ome_10_FD_132414 | JGI IMG/M metagenome (GOLD analysis project Ga0180432, IMG submission 132414) | Hypersaline lake sediment archaeal communities from the Salton Sea, California, USA - SS_1_MS_2 metaG | ecosystem: Environmental > Aquatic > Non-marine Saline and Alkaline > Hypersaline >...
ATCAAAAGGTGTATAACAGTCTCCACGAATCTCGCTCTAGTAGGGCAGTATGGGGTCATTGACGGGTGAAGGAGGGGGCATTCTGGCGCGGAAGCGCGTTTCGGGTCATCGCTGTAGGGGGGGTTCTCATTACTGCTGCTGCCATTGTTCTTTGCACGCCATGGTTCGGTCTGGTTGACTTGCGGGAGGTCGTCATCACGGGGAATCGCCATGCCGCGGCGGCGGATCTCGTTTCCCTCTCGGGCTTGCAGCGAGGACAGTCCCTCCTGACGATGTCGCTTCGACGCGTCAGCGCCAACCTGTCGCGGCATCCCTGGGTCAAGTCCGTCTCGCTTCAACGCGTACTGCCCCACACGCTGCGCATCGTGATCCGAGAACGGGAAGAAGTGGCCTGGATGTCCGACCCATCGAGCGACGGCTGTCTCACGATCGGCGAAGGCGGCGTCGTCGTCGCGTCGGACTGCGAGCGCAGTTCGCCCCTGATCGAGCTTCTCGGCGCCCGTCTTTCCGGGAATCGGGTCGGCGCTTCTCTGGTCGACGGGACGGTGGTCGAGCTGATCGACAGAGTCAAAGGTGGCGAGCTTGCCTCTCTCGGCGTCGAGCGGATCGATCTCACCGATCCGAGCTCCGTCGAATTGAAGACGGGATCGGGCACCCGCGTCCTCCTTGGCGGTACGACCGACGTATCGTCGCGACTGGATTCCCTTGCGGCGCTCTGCCGCTCGCTGGACATAAAAGACTACGAGGTCATCGATCTCAGATTCGGGGGTGAGGCGACGCTCGTGCCTCGGTAAGGCGGTGAAGAGATGAGGAAAGAGAAGGTCGTTGTCGGGCTCGATGTGGGGACCACGAAGGTGGTCGCTCTCGTCGGGAACACGATCGACGGGATGATCGAGATCATCGGGATGGGCAAGTCCGAGTCGCACGGCCTCGAGAAGGGGGTCGTCGTCGACATCGGCCGGACGATCTCTTCCATTCGGAAGGCCGTCGAAGAGGCCGAGAACATGGCCGACGTCAAGATCGATTCGGTCTACGTCGGGATCGCCGGCAAGCACATCACGTCGATCAACAACAGCGGAACGGTGTCGATCAACCGTCCGGATCGAATCATCACGGAGGACGACGTCCGGCGCGTCGTCGAGACGGCGCAGGCGATCCAGATTCCGCCCGAGAGCGAGATGATCCACGTCATCCCGCGGCAGTACATCGTCGACGGTCAGGACGGGATCACCGATCCGGTCGGGATGACCGGCACGCGCCTCGAGGTCGACGTCCACATCGTCACCGGCTCGATCACCGCGGTGCACAACCTCGTCCGCTGCGTCGAGTCGCTGGGAATCGGGATCAAGCAGATCGTCCTCGAGCCGATCGCGTCGTCGCTGGCGGTGCTGTCATCTGCGGAGAAGGAGCTCGGTGTGATCCTGATGGACGTCGGCGGGGGGACGACCGACATCTCCGTCTTCCGCGGCGGCGACATCTGGTTCTCGAAAGTCATCCCGATCGCCGGGGAGCACATCACCAACGACATCACCGTCGGTCTGCAGACGCCGATCGAGGAGGCGGAACTCGTCAAGAAGATGCACGGGACCGCGCTGGTCGACTCCGTCGGCGAGGACGACAAGATCGAGGTGGCGACGATCGGCGGCGACGAGAAGAAGCTCGTGTCGAAGAAGCGTCTGGCCAAGATCATCGAGCCGCGCGTCGAGGAGCTGCTCGATCTCGCGATGCAGGAGGTCGAGGACGCCGGCTATCGCGACCTCGTCCCGGCCGGGTTGGTGCTAACCGGTGGGACGTCGCTGCTCGACGGGCTGGCCGAGTTCGCCACGCAGCGGTACGACATTCCCGTCCGCCGAGGGAAGATCCCGCAGGGGATCCACGGCCTGCGCGACATCGTCGAATCGCCGATCTACGCGACGTCGATCGGCCTGCTCCGTTACGCCGTCGAGACGAAGGACTTCAAGAAGCCCGAGTTCGCCGAGCGGCGGAGAGAATCGATCATCGGAAAGCTGTTCTCGTGGTTCAACCGATTCTTCCGGGGGTAGACACGATGACGGTGCCTGAGCAGAGCAGCCGAGTGGCCTCGCCGGCCTCCCTGATGGTCGTCGGCGTCGGCGGCGGCGGCGGCAACGCCGTCGATCGAATGTTCGACACGCGGGTGAATGGGGTCGAGCTCGTCGCGGTGAACACCGACGCACAGGTGTTGGAGGTCGTCCGATCCCATCGAACGCTGCAGCTCGGTCGGAAGCTGACCGGCGGACTCGGCGCGGGCGGGAATCCCGAGATCGGGCGCCTCGCGGCCGAGGAGAGCCGGGAGGAGATCGACGACCTTCTCAACGGGGTCGACATGGTGTTCATCACCGCCGGGATGGGCGGGGGAACGGGGACCGGCGCCGCACCGGTGATCGCCGCTTTGGCCAAGGAGGCGGGGGTGTTGACGACCGGCATCGTCACGCGCCCGTTCTCGTTCGAGGGACTGGCGAGGGCGGAGAAGGCCGAGGCCGGGATCGCCCGGCTGTCGCAGGCCGTCGACGCGCTGATCTGCATCTCCAACGACAAGCTCCTCAAGGTCGCGCCGGCCGAGACGCCGATCACCAAGGCGTTCGAGATCGCCGACGAGGTGCTCCGCCAAGGCGTCGAAGGGATCTCGGACTTGATCACGATCCCCGGGATGATCAACCTCGACTTCGCCGACATCGAGTCGGTCATGCGAGGCGCCGGAACGGCGATGATGGGGATCGGCGAGGGGGAGGGCGACGGGAAGACGAAGGACGCGGCGCGGAACGCGATCTCGTCCCCGCTTCTCGACGGGTCGATCCACGGCGCCCGCAAGGTGATCATGAACATCACCGGCGGATCCGATCTGACGCTCGAAGAGGTCACCGCCGCGGCGAACCTGATCCGCGAGGCGGTCTCCGACCGCGCCGACATCATCTTCGGCACGGCGATCCGCGATGGGCTGGAGAAGGTCCGGCTGACGGTGATCGCGACCGGATTCTCGGTCGAGTACGGCCGCGATGACGAGGAAGGACCGCCGCTGTCGAACGAGACGATGCTCGCGAAGCTGGAGAAGGAGAGCCGCGTCGGCGCCCACGACTTCGACATCCCGACGTTCCTCCGCCGGAGCCGCCGCAGCCGCGAGGAGCGGCCCCGCCCGCCGTGGGGCGAGCCGCAGGAAACGGACGGCACCGAGTAGCTCAGTCGGGTCTCTTCACCGCATCCCGAACGGAAAAGCCCCCGAAGCTCGGGGGCTTTCGATTGCCAGAGGTGGGAGTCGAACCCACACGTCCCAGAGGGACACGGGATTTTGAGTCCCGCGCGTCTGCCAGTTCCGCCACTCTGGCTGGGTGACAGCATGGTAGCCAGAGGCCCGTTCTCCGTCAACGCCGAGCCCGTTCCACACAGCGGCGGCCTGTCCGCCCTTGCTTGCAGCGGATAAACGCAGGATGGTGACTGTGTTGTGTGGGCGATGAATTTCCACTCCTGTTTGCTTGAAGGATGTTTCCTCCGAGAATGAGATATGGTATACTGTTTTCGAAGCGCGGCATGGAGATCTGGAAGGGGGCGTGTCTGACAGGGAGCACCGAATCTGTTGGATGTGCCTTTGCCGCTTCAGGTCAAGGAGGCGGGCGTGGAGACACGGAGAGACGCAGGGTGCATCGGAGAGCATGGGTTCGTTGATTCTCTCTTTGTAGGACTGATCGTCGGTTTGCTCACTCTCGGTGCGGCGGCGACACCAGACGTCAGCGACATCGCCCCGGCCGACGCAGACCCGACGAACGCAAGCTCCGTCGACTTCACGGTGACGTTTGACGAGTCCGTCACCGGCGTCGACACGACCGACTTCGTCGTCGACGCGAGCGGCCTCACCGGCGCGTCGATCGACGCGGTCACCGGCGGCGGCACCACGTGGACCGTCTCCGTCGGCACCGGAACCGGCGACGGGACGCTGTCGATCGACCTGACCGACGACGACTCGATCGAGGATGGCGCGGGGAACCCGCTCGGCGGTACCGGCGCGGGGAACGGGGACTTCACCGCAGGCGCGGCCTACACGGTCGACAAGACGCCGCCGTCCGTTCCAACGGCACTAAGTCCAGCCGATGGGGCGTACATCGACACCTGGACTCCGACGCTGTCGTGGGAACCGTCAAGCGATACCGGTGGAAGCGGACTGCACTTGACGAATAGGTACCGCTACGACGTTGATCTCGAAGGAGCCGGCTGCAAAGACGACTACACACTGAGTGCGAGTTACCACCCAACGTTCTCTTCCGACGGTGTGTACACGTGGAGGCTCTACTCGCGCGACAACGCCGGCAACCACAGCAACTGGACCGACTGGCACACGTTCACGGTCGACACCGATAAGCCCGACGTGACGATCGACCAAGTCGGCGGGCAGGTCGATCCGACGAACGCGAGCCCGGTGGTGTTCGAGATCGAGTTCGACGAGCCAATCGATGGGGCGACGTTCACGGACGCTGACGTGTCCATCGGCGGGTCGGCGACGACCGATGCGGTGACGGTGACCGAGTTCGCGCCGAACGACGGAACGACCTTCCGAGTCGAGATCGTCGTGAGCGCCGACGGGACGGTCGAGCCGACGATCTCCGCCGGCGGTATCGACGATCTCGCCGGTAACGCGAACAACGCCTCGACGAGCATTGACAATTCAGTGACCTACGACACGGATCCGCCGGGATTGATATCTTTCGAGCTGCAGAGCCCGGCGACCAGCCCGACGAACGCCGACACGCTCGTCTTCCGCGTGACGTTCGACGAAGACGTGCCGAACGTGGATATCGCTGATTTTGACGTCAACAGTTCGAGCACGGCGTTCGTAAACATGATCACCCCTGTGAGCGCCGGTGTCTACAACGTCACCGTCACCGGCGGGGACCTGGCGGGGTTCAACGGCACAGTCGGATTGGATCTGGCCGGCGGCCAGGACGTCGCGGATCCGGCCGGAAACCCACTGCCGGCGGGCGAGCCGCCGACGGACGAGACGTTCACGGTCGACAACGATCCGCCGGGCGCGACTGACGTGACGGAGAACCCGAGCGTTATCGCCGACGCGGACGTGGGGGACCAGGCGTTCACTCTGACAATCGACTTCGACGAGCCGATGAATACCGGCGTGGCCCCGACGGTCGCGTTCCCGACGATCGGGGAGGATCCGTCCTCGACGATCGCGCTCGATCCGGCGTCCGCCTGGACGAACGACATGACGTACGTAGCGCGCTACGACGTGGCCGATGCGAGCGAGGAGATCGACGACATCGACGTGCGCGTGACCGGCGCTCGGGACGTCGCCGGCAACGCGCAGGCCCAGTACGACGAGGAGGACGTGTTTTCGATCGACACGGAGAACCCGTGGATCTCGTTGCTCACGTCGGGGACGGCGGACGGCTACTACAACGTCGGCGCGGCGATCGACGTTACGATGACCTTCTCCGAGAGCGTGACGCTGTCGGACGGGTCCCCGCAGTTGAGGGTCGACCTCGACTCGGGGGCGACTGACGCGTCGCTGGCTGTGCCGACGGGCGTCGCGTCGACCAACGGCACGTACACCGTCAGTGCCGGAGAGAACAGCTGCGATCTGAACGTCGTGGGGATCACCGTGAACGGCTCAATGCGAGACGCCGCGGGAAACGAACTGGATCCGAGCAAGACAGTGGAGACGATGAGCACCAACAACCTGGCGGACAACAAAAACATCACGGTTGACACGACCGATCCGACGATCACATGGGTCCAGGGATTCCCGAGTGGTACGCAGAACATGGATGCCGACTGCTCGCTTGAGTTTCCGATCGAGGTCCGGGTGATCGACGACTGCTGTATCGACGCGGGGAGCGTGGTTGTCACGCCGTCGGTCACCAATGCGTCGCTGAAGGACGACACGATCACGGCGGCGCAGAACGGGTCGAACGAGGTGATCGTATCGGGGACGATCATGGTGCACTCGCTGACCGGCTGTCCGGCGAAGATCGAGGTGGAGATCGACGCGACCGACTGCGGTGGGAACCGGAACGTCTGGACCGAGAGCGCGACGGTCGAGGACGAAATCATCCCGGTGATTCACGATCTGGTCGTCGAGGAGCACGTGGTGACGGACGACTGCTGCGAGGCGGGGGTCGAGTTCAGCGCGTACGTGACCGACCAGTGCTGCATCGCAGCGTCAGAGATCACGATTATTCCAGCCAATCCGACCGGCAACCTGACGATCGATTTCGACCAAGGTCGGGACGTGACGATAACCCAGAACGGCCAAGGGCGGGTCGACATCAGCGGGGTGGTGCCGGTTCGTTGTATGACGAGCTGTCCGGCGATCGTGCAGGTGACGGTGGAGGCGGACGATTGCTGCGGGAACAGCGCCATGCCGGTCTCCTCGACGGCGAGCGAGACGGATCCGAATGAGACGGGGCACGTCAACGAGGAGATGGAGCCGATCCCGCGGGACGACCCGCGGCAGGACGTAGTGCCGGACGAGGGCGCGATCATCGATCTGGCGGAGGTCCGTCTCGACGGGTTCGGGGTCTACCGGCTGCTGGTGAGGGAGGACACGCCGGCGCGGTTCGACGTAGTGGCAAACGACGCGGACAACTGCAGCTGCGAGGACTGCGCGCATCCGTTCGACCCGTGCGGGAGCTGTGCTTCGTGCTTCGGCTGTTGCGCGACGATGACCGTCCACGAGATCGTCAAGCAGCCGCGCTTCGGCACAGCGACGATCGAGGACGGCGAGGGCGACTGCAACGGTGGGTCGGTGATCCGGTTCGCGCCGGACCGGGGGTACGTCGGACCGGACGAGTTCACGTACCGGATCCGCGACGCGTGCGGGAACGTGTCGAGTGGGATCGCGACGGTGTACGTGGAGACGGTAACCGCGGCGGCAGTGGAGGACGTCTACCTGACGGTGTGTGCCGACGAGTCGGAGACGTTCGAGCTGGCCGGTCGTGGCCTGTGGATCGATGGGGACGATCCGAACCGGATACCGTTTGTATTCGAGGTCGTCGGTGTACCGGCGCACGGCGTGCTCAGCGGAGATCTGAGGGACATCACGTACACCGCCCAGGGTGTGACGAGCGAAGCGCTGGGCACGGCGACGATCGAACTGACCTACACCCCGGCGGCCGGCTTCACGGGGCATGACAGCGCGACGATCCGCTTTGCCGACCCGTTCGGCGGATTCACGGACGCGTGGGTGGACATCGAGGTGGTGGTCTGTGCGGCGCCACCGGACGGGGCGAACCCGATACCGCTTGCGGCGGGGAAGAGCCTGCCGGTCATCGTGCCGTCGACGTTTGCATTGGTTGTAGAGGCAGTGACGCTGGTTGGCGCGGATGGGACGACGGTCTCCGGGGCGCTGAACGTGACGTGGGACGAAACGGTGGGCCGGTTCGTCCTGGTGCTGGACGGCGGATCGCTGACGCCGGGGACGTACGTCCTGACGCTCCCGTTGGGCAACGGGGAGACGGTGGAGCTGACGATCGAGGTCTGCGCGCCCGATCTGTGATCGGGCGCGTGACGGGAAGCTCCGATCTGACGGCTTCCTGTGGTTGGTGAGGTGCGTGACCGCTCGAAGAGTGTGCCGTTGTCGTTGCTCGAGTCTAGGAGGCTGGTTTGGGATGAGGCGCTGTGGGCCGTGGCTGGTCGGGCTGCTGGTGGTGATGGCAGCGGCGGCCGCGGTTGGCAACGTGCCGCCGACAATGGAAGACCAGTACGTGACGACGGTGCAGGGCGCACCGGTGGTGTTCGAGCTGCGGGCGCAGGACGCCGACATCGACCCCAACGACCCCGACGAACACCCGCTGCGGTTCGTGTTGGTGGAGGGTCCGATCCATGGAGTGTTGATCGGAGACATGGAAGAGGTGACATGCGAGGGGCCGCACGATGCGGTGATCGAGCTGACGTACGTACCGGCGAAGGGGTTCGTGGGGACGGACGTGGTGACGGTGGCGGTGTACGACCCGCACGACGAGACGGCGTCGGGGACGGTGACGATCGAGATCGACGTGACCCAGCGACGGGCGGAAGGGATCCTGTCGGGCAGCTGGACGATGAACACGACGTTTCTCCCGCAGTCAGGATCGTTCACCGTATTTTCCTCGCTGCTGACGGAGGTGTATCGGATCGGTCCGCTGATGGTGAAGGGAATCGCGGGCTGGGGGATGACGTCGGTGGGGAGCGTGAAGAAGGTGACGCTCAACGCGCTCCGACTGGAAGGGGACGTGAAGCTGAGCGGGATGACGGCGTCGACGACGCTGGCGTTGGATCCGGACGCTGAGACCGCGGCGGAGCTGTTCAACTCCTGGCGGGCGACGGTGGGATTCGCGCTACAGGGGGTGAGCTTGCGGCACACGTTCTACCTGGCGGAGGACGTGGCGTCGTCGTATCAGAGCCAGTATGCGCAGGCGTGCGTAGGAGGTGTGAGCCTCACGAACACGGTGAGCCTGGACGTGAACGAGGCGTGCGCGTTCGAGTTTGGACGGAACGACACGTCGGCGTCGTGGAGCTGGTGCGACCTGGATCTGCTGGCGCGGCTGTCGGTGACGTGTGATGGATTCGGGAAGGCGTCGATCGACCTGCACGAGTTGCCGATTTTGGAGGATCTGCCGGGATTGACGTTGGACGCGGGATTGACGTTTGCCGTGGACGAGAAGCGGTTGGTGACGACGTTGCGATGGCGGCCACAGTCAGCGGGCTGTCTGAAGCTGTACGGGGAGCTGGAGGTTGGGGGCGAGGAGGGCATGAAGCTCGAAGGGCTCGCGATCTACGGGCTGCGGGTGGAGTGGGAGATTGGGGACGTGAGGGTGGTGAACGCGACGTCGTTCGACCCAGCGAAGAACGCGGTGCTGACGGGGCAGTCGGACTACTTCGAGGTGCTGCGAGCGTCGGGGACGGTGACGGGGTGCCGCGGCGCGCCGGGGAGCTGGGGGATGGCGACGTACTTCCATGCGGGATCGGATCGGCTGTTCGACTGGGGGATGACGACGGGGCGATTCGACCTGGCCCTGAACGACTGCGTGAACGCGGACTTCGAGCTCGTGTACCGGTCGGGGGAACTGGGGGATCCGACGGTCGAGCTGTCGTTCGGGTGGACGGTGCGTTGGTAAGCGTGACCGCTCTGTGAGCGGTCACGGGACGGGAAGCTCCGATGTGATCGCTTCCCGCGGTTGGAGGCGCTTCGGCAAGCCGCGGTGCGTCTCGACTGTGAAGCCGCGAGGAGACGCCCGACGTCGGTAGAGTGGACCGGTCTCGAACTGTGGACTCGTTCAAATCCCCCCGGCTCCAAACCGTCCGTGAGATGCTAGTCGGGGCTTTCTACTTGGGACAGCACTGGATGTTCTCGGCCAGCAGCTTCTGGACGCCGCCGAGTGCATCGTGCGTCCAGCAGTCGTCTCCCCCCGCGCTCTCTCGGAACGTCAGCGCCATGACGTGGGCGAGTTCCTTCAGCGTCGCCCCTGCTTCCATCGCGCCCTTGAAATGCTTCAATAGACAAGGCTTCGATCGGTTCTTGATCGAAAGCGCGAGACAGATGAACTGGTAGGTCTTCTCGTCGATCGATCGCTTCTCGCGATAGATCTCATCGATCTCGTCGAACTTCTCCGCGAACTCCGGGAACCATTCCGCCAGCAGTCTCACACCGACCTCCTGTCAGATCGCGCGATAGACGTAGATCAACGACATGTAGATTCCGACTCCGACGAACACGACGCCCGTGATGGCACGCGCCCATCGCTCGACTTGCGTCACCCGTTCGAAGAGCTTCCCCAGCCGGCGCGCGCCGAACGCGAGAACCACTGCAAACACGACCACGGGCACAGCCGTACCGATCCCGTAGAGAAGGGGAAGAAGCACTCCCGATTCGTGCTTCACGGCCAGCGGGAGAAGGCTTCCGAAGAAGAGCGTCGCCGAGACCGGGCAAAACGAAAGCGCAAACAGGATACCAAGCGCCAGCGCTCCCATGAGCCCCCAGCGCTCGACACGCTGCTTCAGCCGCTCGCTCATCCCCCTTCCACGAAATCGGATCCGCAGGAGTCCGAGCATCACCATGCCCACAAGGATCAGGATGGGGCCCAGAAGCTTGTTCATCCACGTCTGCAGCGTCAACGAGACGGTCGGTGCGGACAGGAGGCTCGTTACCAGAAGCATGGCGATCGCGACGTACACAACCGCGCGACCTAGGGTGTACAACAGCCCCGTGAGAAGGACGCCCGCGGGTGAGCCCGTACGTCGCCCGACGAACGTGATGGCCGTGATGTTCGTGGCCAGTGGGCACGGGCTCACTGAGGTCAGAATCCCAAACCACAAGGCCGATACCGCTGCCATCGCGAGACCGCTCATGGACAAGCCTCCAAGAAACCTCGTGTCTCGTTCTCGACGTAGTCCGCGAACCTCAGCTCGGATCGGATCAAGGTCCACGTCTCATCCAGAGCGACCCAATCCGTTTGCTCGTCCCCCACGCTTCTCACGAGAATCAGCGTTGGCTTCACCAGGTCGTACTCCTCGACGTAGTGCCGTTGGCTCTCCATGTTGACCGCTGACCATCGCATTCGACCCACCGCGAACTCCTCCGCGAACTCGGCCTCAAGGACTGCCTTCGCCGTTTCTTCGATGTTCTTGCACGTCCGGCATCGCAGGGTGTTGTGGAAGTAGATCGCGTCGACGACACACGGTCGTTCCGCGTCCGGAGCCGCGATTGCAGTGGGCGGGGTTCCCGACTCGATGTCCCGTGCGTCCGATGCGGCGGCATCCTCCGCCTCTAGCGCGGGGAGCTCTATCACATCCGATGGCGCAGATGGGTCCGATGTCTCCACGGAAGCGACCGCTTCCGTCGCCTCCGCCGCGTTTCGATTCGGATCACCTTCGATTGGATCCGCGGCCGTGTGCGAGACCTCTTGGGCAATCAGCACGCCGACCGTGACCCCCACGAAGAGAAGAAGGGCCATCGTCGCTGAACGCTTCAGGATCTTCATCGGGACCCTCCCATCACGACGTGAAGATCGCTTTCAGTTCGTCGACCTTCGCGACCTTCCCGACCAGCTTGATGTCTCCGTCCACGGCCAGAGCGGGCGTCATCATCACACCACGATTGGCGATCTCGACGATGTCCGTCACCTTGCTGACTTCCGCTGCGAGCCCCAGCTCCTCGACCGCGGCCTTTGCGTTCTTGGCGAGTTCCTCGCACTTCGGGCATCCGGTGCCCAGAATCTCGATCTTCACTCCGACCTCCTTGCGTCTACCCGACGATGACCCCGAAGATCTTCCCCGTCAGCGTCGCGGTGACGACGACGAGCAAGACGTAGGCGAGCGTCTTCTTCGTTCCGAGGATCTTCCGGATGACGAGCATGTTCGGCAGGGACAGCGCCGGACCGGCGAGCAACAGCGCAAGCGCGGGGCCGTCGCCCATTCCCGAGCCGATCAACCCCTGCAGAATCGGCAGCTCGGTCAGTGTGGCGAAGTACATCAGCGCCCCTGCAAGGCCGGCGACGAAGTTGGAGAGCCAGCTGTTCCCCCCGACGGCGTTGGCGATCCAGTCCGACGGGATGAGCGCGGCGTGCCCGGGCCGTCCGAGAAGGAAGCCGGCGATCAGCACGCCGCCGAACAGGTACGGAAGGATCAGCTTCGCGTACGACCACGTCGAACCGCCCCATGCCCTCGCCTCGTCCTTCGAGTACCAGCGAACCATCAGACCGACGAGAAGAAACAGGAACGCCCCCGCGATGAAGAAGCGCGCGTTGTAGATCGACGTGTACGGAGACGGTGCGTACTCGAACGATTCGATGTCGGTCTTCGGCACGCCCGTGATTTCGTCCGCTCCCGGAAGCTTGACCAAGATCTCGTCCGCCGTTTCGCCTGCGCGGGTCGCCACGATCGTCTCGCCCGCCGCGGTCTCGATTGACAGGCCGCCGGGCTTGCCCCAGTTCGCGAAGACGAGGACCGAGATCATCAGTGCCACCGGGACGGCCGTCTTCCAGATCGGTTTCCCGTCTTCGGGGAGCGGAGCGGCCGCCGCGGCCTTCTGCTTCTCCGCCTCTTCCTTTCGGAACAGGAACTGCATCGCCAGACCGATCGCGACGGCGAACACGACCGCGCCGATCGCTCTGGCAAGTCCGAACTGGATTCCCAGGATGCGACCGGTCAGGATGATCGCCAGGACGTTGATCGCGGGGCCCGAATAGAGGAAGGCGATCGCCGGGCCGAGGCCGGCTCCTCGTCTGTAGATCCCGGCGAACAGCGGGAGAACCGTGCACGAGCAGACCGCAAGGACGGCGCCGGAGACCGCGCCGACTCCGTAGGCGACGACCTTCTTCGCCTTTCCGCCCAAGTACTTGACGACGCCGGCCTGCGAGACGAAAACGGCGATCGCTCCCGCGATGAAGAACGCGGGCACGAGGCACAAGAGCACGTGCTCGCGCGCGTACTCCTGGAGCATGAAGAACGCCTCCATGATCGCGCTGCGAACCGTCCCACTCGAGAACGGGACGAGGTACGCGAACAAGAAGACGCCGGCGACGATCGCGAAGATCCGAAGCTCCCGCTTCACCTAGGCCACCTTCTCGCGGGTCAGCTCGGCGAGCCGCTCCAAGACCTCCAGCAGCTCCGGGTCCGCCAGGGCCCACATCACGCGGACGCCGTCGCGGCGCGACGCGACCAGACCCGCGCGCTCCAATACTGCGAAGTAGCGCGACACGATCGAAGGATCCACGCCGAGCTCCGGAGCGAACTCGCACCCGCATCTCTCTCCGTCCGCCAGCAGCCAAAGCATCCGCTCGCGCAGCGGATGCGACAGCGCCTTGCCGATCAGTGTCAGTGGGGTGCTCCCTCTCACAATGACCCCCTTGGTACATTGCGTATTCTTGCAATAATGATACGACGATGATCCCCGTCGTCAAGCGCGCGCGGACGGCGCTGCCGCGTGTCGCCACGAGGCCGTTTACAAGTGCGTGCCACTACGCAAACCGGGAGAATCGAGCTTGTGCAGAAGGCGCTGGGGCATTCCGATCTGTCGACGACGGTGGTCTGCGGGCATGTCTGCGATGAAGAAGTAGCGGAGGCCATGCGCCAGCTTGGGGATCGGCAGCTGGACTGATCAGAGCCGGATGCTGATTTATGGAGGGATGATTCGGCTCTCGCTTTGTCCGGCAGGGAATTGTGCGTGAAGTCCTGCCTGATGTCTCCAAAGGACAGATCCGCAGAAATCGGTAGAGTGCTGGATAACACCTTTCTCTACGCCAACGTAGACACGGTGTTTCCTTCGCTGACGCCGGACCTGGGAACCCTTCAGGCCCTCCTGGCGCCTCTGCCACGCGCGGAGACGATGTTCTTCTGTACGCGGTGCAACGCAATCCTTACAGGCTTCGGGAGCGGCGACATTCAGCAACGACAGCAGCGACTCGTGGGCATGCTACTTGGGCGTGAAGACATCGACCGCGTGAACTACATCGCTGCACAGTCCAAGAAGCGAGTGCTTCCGTTCTTCCGAGGTCAGATGCTGGATCTCATGCGTTGGGCCGCTTTGTTCTGTGCCGGCACCAACGATGACTTCACGGTCTTCGACGCTCCACAGAGTCGAAGAGACTTCGCGGCTGCAGCGTTCATTGCAGGAGAGTTGTCGGCCAGGCGGCTTGGAGAGAGGAATCTCGTAGTGCCTCATGATCGCGAGCTGTTCCCAGAGACGACCTTGGCATACTCCATCGGAGCAGTGTACTCAACAGCGTCGCTTCCCCATACATGGACAATCCTCGGACGCGGGCTTGAAATCCTGCGTGAGTATTACCCAAAGCATGATCCATGCTTGGATGAGCGCCTTAGGTCGGCCATCGGGCTCAACCTTGAGGAGTACATGATCTGCCTGCTCTCGCTGGTTCCTGCATTCAGCTGGGACCGGCAGGGTGGCACGTTCATGAATCTTCTCGAGATGGGGGAGGTGGCGGAATTCAGGGAGCAGTTCAGGCTCTTCATACAGGCAGAGTCTCAGACCACAGATGAATTGGCCTGTAGCTTCAGAGAGCTCAGCCCAGGAGATGACCCGACCTCCTGGAACTGGTCCCTCGATCCGTTGCGTGCCCGCCCGATTCTTGCTGAGACGTGGGAGCGGGCTGTATTGGTTGACGGGCGACTGTGGGAGGAGAAGTCAAGCGTTGGTGCCCTGTTCCACGCGATCCGCGATAGGGACAGGGATGAGGCTCGGGCAGTCCTTGGTGCGTTCGGAAAGGCCTTTGAGGACTACGCCTGCGACATCCTGGAGACCCTTGTTGCGCCAGAGTCCGAGAGGCTTGAGTGGCAGTTCCAGAGACGGCGAGGCCGCAACACCTCGTCAGAAGGTGAGTTTGAGATCGACGCGACCTACCTCGATGGACGCCAGCTCTTCCTCTTCGAGATCAAGGCGTCCTTTCTCAGAGAGGACCGAATGCATGACCCCGAGGGCTTCCTTGAGCACCTGGACGAGAAGTATGTCAGAAGGAGAGCGAAGAAGGCGGGAACCCACAGGGCAGTGGAACAGCTTTCCCGGGTGTGCCGGCTCATCTCGTCCCGAGAGTGGCTTGGCGACGACGAGGAGTTTTCCGATGTGGTCCTCTTGCACCCAGTGCTTGTGGTCTACGACAGCCTGCTCTCGGCACCGCTAATCGGTGAGTACTTGGCCAAGCGGTTCAGAGAGCAGATCTCTCCAGACGAAGTCCTCGCATCTGGCCAAATGAAGAAGCAGAAGATCCGCATTGCTGCACTCACGATCCTGACGGCTGATGACATAGAGAACCTCGAGTCGTCCGTGAAGCACTTCAAATTCACACGCCTACTCTGGGAGTATGAGTACGAGTGCCCGTCACGGGTTGTGTCTCTTCATGACTACATTGCGAGATCTCGCTTCGTTGATATGCTTGAGCCAAACGAGCGGCTCGTCGAAAGCGGTCGTAGCGGACTCCGCGAAGTGGTGCTAAGGGCGTTCGGCCGAGAGGTCCCAGAGGACCCAGCTAAAGGATTGTGACAGCCCCCAGAAGCTCACCCCCATCGTGTTATGCGGTACGCAGTTTGTGCAAACAGCGTACTCGAGAGCTCATTCCTCAGCTGGCTTCCGGATCTTACTACTCCTCAAGCAGCGCCGCGGCTTCGTCGTCGACGAGGAACGTCACGGTTCCGTCGGTCGGGCGGACCATGGAAGCGGGGAGCGGCTTTCCGTCCACGAGATCCCGGACGGCGGCCGCCTTTTCGACACCGGTCACGAGGAAGAGGACGTGCCGCGCGGCGTGGATCAGCGGGACGGTCATCGTCACCCGCCACGGCGGCTCCGCGGAAGCGTGGACGGGGACGATCCATCGTTCGGCCTCGGTCAGTGCTTGATGCCTCGGGAAGAGCGACGCGGTGTGTCCGTCCGCGCCAATCCCGAGCAGGATCAGATCAAGTCGACCGTCTTCCGCGAGGAGGCTTCGCAACGCGATCTCGTACGCGTCGGCCGCGGCGAGCGGATCGAGCTCCCCCGCGATCCGGTGAATCCGATCCGCGGGGATCGGGACGCGATCGAGGAGCGCCTCGCGGGCCGTCCGATAGTTGCTTTGCGGGTCGGTCGGCGGGACGGATCGCTCGTCGGTCCAGAAGACGTCGACGGCCCCCCAATCGAGTTTCGCCGACGCGGTGAGGCGCTCGTACAGCGGGCGGGGCGTCTTTCCACCGGAGAGGGCGACGAGGAACCGGCCTCGCTCGCCGATCGCCTCGGCGCCGATCCGGGCGAACCGGTCGGCGGCGTGGGCGAACAGGACCTCTTGCGTGTCGAAGCGTACGAGTTTCATCGTTCACTCATTGAGCCAGTGTCGCCCGGAATCGTCGAACAGCCGGTCCGCCTTCTTCGGCCCCCACGTCCCGGCGCGGTAGCGAAGCGGTTTCATACCGAAGCGTAGGAGCGGGTCCACGAGTTCCCACGACAGCTCGACCTCGTCGCAGCGGATGAACAGCGCCGGGTCGCCGTTGAGGGCGTCGAGGAGGAGGCGCTCGTAGGCGTCCGGCAGCCCGGCGTTACCGAAGTGGTCGGCGTAATGGTAGACCATGTCGACGGGATGGGTCTGCATCCCCCCGCCCGGGACCTTGGTCTCGAATCGGAGGTGAACCCCCTCGTCCGGCTGGATCTGCAGCGAGATCCGATTCGAGGCCGGCTCGCGGCCCTGCGGGAACAGCCGGTGGGGCACGTCCTTGAACTGAAGCCTGACCTCGCTCTTCTTCTCGGCCAGCCGCTTCCCGGAGCGGAGGTAGAACGGCACGCCGCGCCATCGCCAGTTGTCGATGTACAGGCGGAGCGCGGCGTACGTCGGCGTCCTCGAGTCGGGGGCGACGCCCTCCTCGTCCAGGTATCCGGCGTATTGGCCGAGGACGAGATCCCCCTTCTCGATTGGGCGCGCCGCTTCGAGGACCTTGACCTTCTCGTCGCGCAGGGCCTTCGCCGAAGAGGAGCTCGGCGGCTCCAACGTCACCAGCGTGAGAAGCTGGAGGAGGTGGTTCTGGACGATGTCCCGCAGGACCCCCGCTTGATCGTAGTACTCGGAGCGGTGCTCGACGCCGAGCGACTCGGCGACGGTGATCTGGACGTGATCGATGTAGTCCCGGTTCCACAGCGGTTCGAAGATCGCGTTGGCGAACCGGAACGCGAGGATGTTCTGGACCGTCTCCTTGCCGAGGTAGTGGTCGATGCGGAGGACCTGCGACTCGTCGAAGACCCCGTGAACGATGCGATTGAGGTCCTGCGCGGAGATCAGATCGTGGCCGAACGGCTTCTCGAACACGATCCGCCGCCATCCGACACCCGGTCCTGCGAGCCCGACGTCTCCGAGCCCCTGGACGATTGCCGCGGTCGCGGTCGGGGGCGTGGCGAGGTAGAAGAGGAGGTTTCCGGTCGTCTCGCGCGTGAGGTCGTTCGACCGGAGGTGCTCCGCCAGGCGGACGAAGTCGGCGGCGTCCATGTCCGGCGTGCGGAAGTAGCTGAAATTCCGCTCGAACCGCGACCAGAGGTCGCACAGCTTCGGGTCAGGCTTCAATCGGGCGTACGTTTTCACCCCTTCGAACAGGCGCGCGCGAAACGACTCGTCGTCGAGCCCGCGTCGCCCGACGCCGATGATCCGAGTGCGCGGGGAGAGCCGGCCGGCGCAGGCGAGGCTGTGCAGCGCCGGGGCGAGCTTCCGCCGGGTCAGATCGCCGGACGCCCCGAAGATGACGACGACAGCGGGTGGGGTCCGAGCGGCGCTCGGGTCCTTCCCGACGCTCCCGCGTTCCGACGTCGCCGGTCCGCGATTCTCGCTCACGGTGCGATGACCTCCGACAGGTCCGATCCCTTGGCGAAGTGCTCGACGCCCCGCTCCGTCGCGACGACGAGGTCGGTGGCGAGGTCGATAAACAGCCCGTGGGCGACGACGCCGGGACGCGCGTCGAGCCGCCTCGCCAGCTCGGCCGGTCGCTCGATCGGGCCGAAGTCGCAGTCGAGGATGAAGTTGCGTTGGTCGGTGAGGAACGGGTCTTCGCCACCGCGACGGAGGACGTGCGCGTCGAGCGATTCGAGGGCGGCCACCTCGACGGTCCAGGCGAACGGGACGACCTCGACCGGAAGCGCGAACCGGGTCCCCAGGCGGGGCGACAGCTTCGTCCCGTCGACGACGATGATCTCGCGCTCGCTCGCGTCGGCGACGACCTTCTCCCGGAGGAGGGCGCCGCCGCCGCCCTTGATCAGGTTCATCTCGGCGTCGACCTCGTCGGCGCCGTCGATCGTCAGATCGATTGTCGGCCTTTCGTCGAGCGTTGTGAGGGGGATTCCGAGCCGCTCCGCCTGTCGTGCGACCTCCTCCGAGCACGGCACGCAGAGGATGTCCACGAGGCCTCCGCTTCGAAGCCGCTCGGCGATCCGCTCGACGGCGAACGCCGCGGTCGTTCCGTGGCCGAGCCCGACGGTCATTCCGCTCTCGATGAATGCGGCTGCCCGCCACGCGGCCCGACGCTTCTGTTCGGCGACGTCCATCCTCACCTTCCTTCCCCGAGCTCCTCGGCGACCCGGCGGATCGTCTCGGTGGCGTCCGCAAAGACGGCGAACGTCGAAACGGAACGCCCGGCGTCGAGGAGAGCCCGCCGGTCTCCTCCGGCCTGCGCGGCGATGAGCGTCCCGAACGTCAGCGTCGACCCCGAGTTTTCGTCTTCATCGGGAATCGGCAAGTCCTCATCCGAGGCGGAGACGATCTGGACGAAGCGCCCGTTTCCTCGATCCCCCTTGTGCAGCTGGCCGGTCGAGTGGAGGAAGCGGGGACCGTAGCCGAACGTCGTGGCGAGGCCGAACCGCGCGCGAAGCCCGAGACGCAGCGCGGCGAAGGCGTCCGTGAGTCGATCGCTCGGCGGGAGGTAGGCCTGCAGCGCGATGTAGCTTCCCAGCTCGATGCCAGCGAGGAAGGCGACGAGCCCGTCGACCGTGAGCGGCGTCGACTCGGTCGAAGGCGGGCACCCGGTTCGCCTGAAGCCGTCGACCAGCTCGCGGGCGAGGCGCTTCGCGGCCTCGACGTTCGGCTGATCGAACGGGTTGACCCGAAGAAGGTGTGCGGCGACGGCCGTCGACAACTCCCACAGGAAGAACTGATCGCCGAGCGAGTAGAGGTCGTCGAGCTCGATCCGAATCAGCGGGTGACCGGCGCGTTCGAGCTCCGAGACGGCTCGCTCGTCCGGGCCCTCCCCTTCGAGCGCGAAGGAGACGAACAGCCGATCGTCGCCGTACGCCGTCGGCGAGGCGACGGCCTCGCCGACGATCGGGAGGATTCCCGTGCCCTCCTTGCCGGTGCTCTCGGCGATCAGCTGCTCGATCCAGTCGCCGAAGCCGGCGATCCTCGGAGGAAGGAGGAACGTCACCTTGTCGCGCCCGCCGAGCGTCGAAGCGGCGAGGGTCGCTCCGACCCGAACGGCCGGGTTCTCGTCCAACGGCTCGTACCTCGCGCACTCGATCGACGTCCTCTGCGCCCGTTCCAGGAGGCGCGCGGCGTCGATTCCGAGGAGGGCGGCCGGGATCAGGCCGACAAGCGACAGCGCCGCGTAGCGACCGCCGATGTGTGGGTCGTTGAGGAACGTCTCGCGGAAGCTGTGTCGCGCTGCGAGGTCGACGAGCGGACTGCCCGGGTCGGTGATCGCGACGAAGCGGTGTCCGGCCTCCGCTTCTCCTTCCGCCTCCCGAACTCGGCGGTGGAAGTACCGGAAGAGGGATAGGGTCTCCGTCGTCGTGCCGGATTTCGTCGCGACGAGGAACAGCGTGCGGGATAGGTCGAGCCGGCGCTCGGCGCCGGCGATCGCTGCCGGATGGGTCGAGTCGAGGACGGTCAGAGCGGGATGCGCCGACGCCGGGCCGAACGCACGGGCGAACACGGCCGGCGCGAGGCTGGAGCCGCCCATGCCGAACAGCAGGACGTGCTCGATCCCGTCCGAACGGACGGCGTTCACGAAGGTGTCGAGCCGATCGAGCTCGCGCACCATCGAGAAGGGAGCGTGAAGCCAGCCGAGCCGGTTCGTGATCTCCGTCGGTTCCGACTTCCAGACCGTGAAGTCGTGGGCCCAGATGCGGGACAGGCTCCACTCGCGCTCCAACCGGGACAGGAGTTCGCCGTAGCGGTCGGGTGGGTTGAAGACGCGGATCATGCGGGCCTCCTCTCTTCTCTCCCGCCTTCGCGTGGCCCGTCCTGGAAGATACCACAAACGGCGCGGCGTCGACAGGGAGTCGGTAGGCGACTCCCGCGGACAGATCTTGACTTCCGCCTCACGCCGCGAGGGACTCCACGCCGTGCCACGCGGCACCGAGGAGGGCGGCGCGGGGGTTGAGGACCACGTGAACCGGGATCCTCTCGATCCACCGCGCGAATCGTCCCTTGGCGCGGATCGTCTCGAGGAACCCCGCGTTCTGGAGGAAGGGGAGGATGCGAGGCGTGAGGCCGCCGGCGAGGTAGATTCCTCCCGTCGCGAGGATCTTGAGCGCCAGGTTGCCCGCCTCGGCACCGAGGATCGAGACGAACGTACGAAGCGTCTCCTCGCAGATCGCGGACCGCTTCTCGACGGCGGCGGAGACGATGAGAGGCGTCGGGTCTTCGGCACCGTCCAGTCGCTCGGCGAGCTCCGCGGTCTCCTCGGTGCCGCGCCGGTCCCGGAGAAAGCGGTAGATGTTGGGGATGCCGCTCCCGGAGGCGACGCGCTCGATGCTCACGTGTCCGAACTCCTCGTGTAGGGCCGCCCACAGCTCGGCCTGGAGGCCGTCGTTCGGCGCGAAGTCGGCGTGCCCGCCCTCGGACGGGTGCGCGGTATATTTTTCGCCGTTCCACGTCAAGTACGCTTCCCCCAGGCCGGTTCCCGGCGCGATCACCGCGAGCGAACCGTGCGGCTCGCGTTCTCCCGGGTGGAGCGTGAGCAGGTCGAGCGGCGAGAGGTGCGGAATCGATCGGGCGATCGCCTCGAGGTCGTTGATCAGCACCACCTGCTCGAGACCGAAGCGGCCGGCGATCCGCTGCGCGTCGATCTCCCAGGGCCGATTTGTGACCCGGACGCGCCCACCGGCGCTCGGCCCGGCGACGGCGAAGGAGGCCCGGACGGCGCGCCGGTCGGCTTCCGCCAGAAACGAATCGATGATCGCTTCGAGGTCGTCGTAGTCCCGGCTCGCGTAGGTCCGCTCGACGAGGGCCTGATCAGATTCGAGTGGTGCGCCCGAGAACAGGGCGAGGACCGTCTTGGTTCCTCCGATGTCGCCGGCGAGGAGGCACCGACGCGGGTCCGGCTCGGGTCGTCCGCCTGCTCGGGTCTCCATGATCTCCCGGAGACCGTAGCGACAAGTCGGCGCCCCGGCAACCCCCGAGACCTCGGCCTAGAGGAGCGTCTCCTGCGATTCCGGGTCGAAGACGTGCAACGTCTTCAGGTTGGCCGTCAACTGGATCGTCGACTCGACCTCGACGCGGCGATGCGGGTCGAGGCTCGCGACGACCTGGGTCTCGTCGAGGTTCCCGTAGACGAGGAGCGCATTGCCGAGCTGCTCGGTGACGGAGACCGTCATCGTGATCGCGTTCTCCGCGTCGGGAGCCGGTCCGTCGAGGTCCTCCGGGCGGACGCCGAGGACGACGTCCGACGGGAGCGCCGCCTGAGACCTCTCCTGCGGAAGGACGATTCGGAAGCCCGAACCGCTGAGGACCGTGCGACCGTTCTCGCTCGCCGCTTGCGCCGGGAGGAAGTTCATCGCCGGGCTGCCGATGAACCCTGCGACGAACTGGTTGTTCGGATGGTCGTAGGTCTCCTGAGGCGGCCCGTACTGCTGGACAACGCCGTCCTTCATCACCGCGATCCGGTCGCCGAGCGTCATCGCCTCGACCTGATCGTGCGTGACGTAGATCGTCGTCGTCTTCAGCTTGTGGTGCAGCTGTTCGAGCTCGGTCCGCATCTGAACGCGGA
>Ga0180432_10003750_pt1 | contig 21432 bp, 23 predicted proteins | sample SS_ome_10_FD_132414 | JGI IMG/M metagenome (GOLD analysis project Ga0180432, IMG submission 132414) | Hypersaline lake sediment archaeal communities from the Salton Sea, California, USA - SS_1_MS_2 metaG | ecosystem: Environmental > Aquatic > Non-marine Saline and Alkaline > Hypersaline >...
CCAGATTACACTTTCCGAGAAATGTTCGAGCTTGTTTCTCCCTAAAAGGGATTTGTTCCTCGATCAAAAGGCGAGTTTGTCGAGCAGGTTAGTATGTATATAGACTGCGTTATACAGATAATAACAGTATATATGCTTTTCCCGGAACTTACAAACGGTACCGCCTCTGTCTCCTCGGAGACACTTCTCCCCGACAGCCAAGGCGTCGATTAACATGAAGCCCCGAGGTTTTCGTAAGACCCCGGGGCTGTTCTAAAACCAGGTCGGTGAAAAACCGCAACTATGGAATTATGTAAATCATGGCGCGTAGCGCCGCGCTGTAGAAGTAATACGGCCATATACCGATAATCAGGACAAGGGCCGCACATGCGAAAAGCGCTCCCGCAACGAAAGGCCCTCGAGCGAAAACGCTGCGGTCGTCGGGGTGCACCGTGGTCTCCTTGGGCTCCATGTACAAGACAACGGTCACACGCAGGTAGTAATAAACTGAAACCACACTGTTGAGTATGCCCAGAACCGCCAGCCAGTAGAACTTTGACTTGATGATTGAGCTGAATACGAAGAACTTGCCCAGGAACCCCGCCGTGGGGGGAATACCTGCAAGACTGAACATAAAGATGCTCAGAACCACGCCCATGACGGGTTTCTCCCAGCCCATTCCACGGAAATCATCAATCTCGTCGCCTTCGTGGCCTTTCCACGCCGTCAGGATTATGCATCCGAAGGCCCCGAGATTCATCAAGGCATAGGCCACCAGGTAATAAAGGATGCTCGCAAACGATTCCCGAGTTCCGGGAACCAGTGCCGCCAGCAGGTAACCCGCATGGGCAATGCTCGAATAGGCGAGCATTCTTTTCAAATTCGTCTGGGTTAACGCTACTATGTTACCCAAGGTCATGGTGACCACGCTTAACACCCACAATACTTCGCGAGTATTGGCGGTGACCATTTCCCCGCTGAAGGCTACGTTGAACAATCTTATAAGAATGGCGAATCCCGCAGCTTTAACTCCCACGGACATATATGCCGTTATAGGCGTCGGGGCGCCCTGGTAAACGTCCGGGGTCCACATATGGAATGGAACCGCACTCACCTTGAAACCCAAGCCGATAATTATGAGACCCACTCCCACAAGGAACAGAGGTTTAGAGGTCGGTACCGCCGAAGCTATCTTCCCGATGTCGAGAGTGCCGGTCGCAGCGTAAACGAGCGCCATACCGTAAAGCAGGAACCCGGCCGCAAAAGCGCCGATGAGGAAGTACTTGAGAGCCGCTTCCGCGCCTTCCGCCCGCTTTTTACGGAAACCGGCCAACACATATACCGGTATGCTCATCGTCTCGAGACCCAGGAAAACCATCACAAGGTTCCCGGCGCTCGCCAGAAGCATCATTCCAACCGTGGCTATAAGCAACAGAACATAATATTCACCACGGTCTATGCCCTCGATTTTCAGGTAATTGTAGCTGAGAAGCACCGTCATACCGCCGATAAGGCAGAAAAGCATGTTGAAGAAAATCGAGAGTCGATCCATGATGAAAAAGCCGCCAAAGGCCGGCACTTCGTAATCCTGAATCCAATACATCGAAACCAGGGCTATGGCAAAACCAAGTAACACAACCAGCCCGTTGATGAATTTCATCTTTTCATCAAGGAAAAGATCCATGATAAGAACGACTAACGCCGTTCCCGTCAATATCAGGAGAGGCAGGATGGAGCCGAAATCCGGCAATGCAAGGTTCATCGTCTCCCCTCCTCGTGAACCTTAATTCCACCGGGCAAAACCCCGCTCGCCGACGCCGAACGAAGATGTGCAGGCACCACGCGCTCGACAACCTTGTTAACCGCCGGTTCCATACGCTTTGTGAAAGTTTTGGGATAAATTCCGATCCAGAACACAAACACCAGTATCAGCAGGAACATGACCAACTCGCGCCTCGACAAATCCTCCAACTTCTCGTTCTCAGGATGTTTCACCGGGCCGAACATCACCCGCTGGTACATCCATAGCAGGTAAACTGCGGCGAATATAACGCCCGTCGTGGAGATCACCGCAAAGGCCTTCATCCATGGGTGCACATGGGACGTGAAAGTCCCCACAAGTATGAGAAACTCGCCCACGAAACCGTTTAGGCCGGGAAGTCCCACGGAACTGAGCATTATTATCATAAAAACCGCACCGTAAACCGGCATGACCTTGCTCAGGCCGCCGAAATCGCTTATCAACCTGGTGTGCCTGCGCTCGTATATCACCCCGACGAGCAAGAACAACGCTCCCGTGCTCAACCCGTGGTTGACCATCTGAAGTACGCTGCCCTGAATACCTATGGAAGTCAACGCGAACATCCCCAGCATCACGAAACCGAGATGACTCACCGAACTGAAAGCGACGAGCTTCTTCAAATCCGGTTGCACCATGCTCACCAACGCGCCGTATATTATCCCGATGGCCGCCAGGGTCATCATATAAGGCACCATTTTGATTACCGCATCGGGGAAAAACGGTATGGCGAAGCGTAAAAAGCCGTATGTGCCCATTTTCAGGAGCACGCCGGCAAGTATGACGCTCCCGCCCGTCGGCGCTTCGACGTGAGCATCCGGAAGCCATGTGTGGAACGGAAACATAGGCACCTTGATGGCGAAAGCAAGGGCAAAAGCGCCGAACATTAAAAGCTGAGCCTTCAGAGATAACTTAATATTCAGAAGATGGATATATTCAAAGCTGATTTGCCCGTTCTGTTCCTTATAAATCCAGACCATAGCGAGAATGGCCACCAGCATGAGCAGACTGCCTACCATAGTGTATATAAAGAACTTTATCGCCGCGTATATCTTTCGCTCACCGCCCCAAACGCCTATCAGGAAATACATCGGGATGAGCATAAGCTCCCAGAAAACATAAAACAGGAACATGTTCAACGCCAGGAAGGTACCCACCATGCCCGTTTCGAGCAGGAGCATCATCATCAGGTATTCCCTGACACGCTCCTTGACACCGGAATATGCGGCAAGAGCAACAATAACGGTAAGGAAAGTCGTCAGCAATACCAAAAACAGGCTTATTCCATCGACGCCGACGTGATAGTTGATGCCGAAGCCGCTGATCCACTCGATAGCCAGTCTCATCTGGAATTCATCGTTTATTTTGAACCACTTGAATATCAGCAAACTGGCCAGGAACTCGATAACGGCCAGTGCCAGCGTAGAGTGTCTTGCCAGGTCATCCCTGTCTTTCGGGACAAAGAACAGCGCCAACATGCCCACCAGCGGCAGGAAGATGACGATGGTCAGTATCCACGGACATAGGAAGCTAAGCATACTTACTCCTAAATACGAAGTGCAAAGTGCGAAGTTTACCCGCCGCCGCGGGTACAAACTTAGAACTAAGAACTTCGCACTTAAAACTGATTAAAAAGGCCATAGCATGTACCCCAGGATCAATAATACTCCCAGAAGGAAATAAACGGCATAAGAATTAACCACTCCGGTCTGTATGCGCCTGAGACCCTGACTGAGGACGTCACGGAAAAGACGGCCCATACCGTTGACGGTTCCGTCGATAATCCAGACGTCGAAGAAGCGCCACAGGAAGAAGTCCGAAGTCTTTACTATGGGGTTGATGACGGTAGCGTCGTAAATCTCGTCCACAAAGTATTTGTTTAGGCTGAGATTGTACAACGGCTGCACCGCTTTCGCGGCCTTTTCCGGAAGCTCCGGCTTGGCGCTATACATGTACCACGCCAATGTGATACCCGCCGCCGCTATGCCCACCGACAGCGCCACAAACAGCCATTCCTGCGCATGAGAGTGGTGCGAAAACTTCGCCAACACAGGCGTTGCGGCCTCGAAAACAGGCTCAAGAAAACGCTCGATCCGGTTCGCGCCACCCAAAAGGGCGGGGACGCCGACCCAGCCGCCTATCAGCGAAAGCGCTCCAAGAATAACCAGCGGCGCCGTCATCGAAGCCGGACTTTCGTGTATATGCTGCTTTGTTTCTTCATCCGCACGGCATTCGCCATGGAAGGTCATGAATACCAGCCGGAACATGTAAAACGCCGTAATACCTGCACCTACCCAGCATAATGCCCATATTACACGGTATTCGTGCGCCCAGGCTTTCCAGAGGATTTCGTCCTTCGAGAAAAAACCGCTGAAGGGAGGAATGCCGCAAATGGCTATGGTGGCTATCAGGAAAGTCCAGTAAGTGTAAGGCATGTACTTTTTCAAGCCGCCCATCTTGCGCATGTCCATTTCCCCGCTCATGGCGTGAATGACGCTGCCGGCGCCGAGAAACAGAAGCGCCTTGAAGAAAGCGTGGGTCATCAAATGAAATATACCCGCACTGTAAGCCATCACCCCAACGCCCACGAACATGTACCCGAGCTGGCTGACGGTCGAGTATGCCAGCACTTTCTTTATATCGTTCTGCGTTATGGCGATTGTTGCGGAATAAAGCGCCGTTATTCCCCCCACACCGGCAACCACCATACATGCCGCCGGGCTGAGCACATAGAGGAAATTCAGCCGGGCCACCATGTACACGCCCGCCGTCACCATCGTGGCGGCGTGGATAAGGGCGCTGACCGGAGTCGGGCCGGCCATTGCGTCCGGAAGCCATACATACAGAGGCAATTGCGCGCTCTTGCCCGTAGCGCCCAGGAAAAAGCACAGGCAAATTACCGTCACTATCATCGGCGTACCGAAACTGCCGATGTCGAACCAACCGGCTTTAAGCGTATCGGCGGCGCCGTGCTCGACCGCTACTCTCAAGCTTATAAAATCGAGCTCGCCGAGGAAATAAAACACGCTGAATATAGCTACCAGGAAACCGAAATCGCCGATTCGATTAACTATAAACGCTTTCTTGCCGGCGCTAGCTTTTTCCTCCTCTTCAAACCAGAAACCGATGAGCAGGTAGGAGCATAAACCGACACCTTCCCAACCGATGAACATTATCGGCAAGTTGGCGCCGAGCACCAGCATCAACATGGCTCCGGCAAAGAGATTCAGGTAGCAGAAATATGTCGAATAACGCGGATCGCCGTGCATATAACCCACACTGTATACGTGGATGAGAAAACTCACACCACTGACAACCAACGCCATCACCATACTCAAGTGGTCGAACAGGAAGGCCGCTTCCGCATGGAGATTCCCGACGGCAAGCCACGTGAAAACGGTATTTTTTAATACATGTCCTTCCTCGAGACCGGGAAGACGACAAGTGGCATAGTATAAAGATACCAAAAAGGACATAAAAACAGTCGAACACGCTAACCAGTGGACTATTTGCCTCGGGAGCTGCCGGCCTACCACGCCGTTTATCACCGCTCCCAGAAGCGGGAAGAAAGGTATCAACCAAAGCCAGCTCGCATGATCTGCGATCATCACATCACCACTTAAGTAACCGTATCTCGTCCACGTTAACCGTTCCGCGAGACCTGTAAATCGACACTATTATGGCAAGCCCGACGGCAGCCTCGGCGGCAGCCACCGTCATTACCATAAATACGAACACGTGGCCGCCCATGTCGCCCAGATTGCAGCTTATCGCGATTAGCGCGAGGTTAACGGCATTAAGCATAAGCTCGATGCACATGAAAATTACTATCGCGTTGCGGCGCGCCATAACTCCCACCGCGCCCAGCACGAAAAGAATGCCGGATAGTACTAAATAATGACTGAGCGGTACCATCATTTCTTCCGCTCCCTTTGCGTCAGCACCACCGCCCCGACTATGGCCGCAAGCAGCAGTATGCTTGTTACCTCGAAGGGCAAAAGGTATGTACTGAACAGTTCCTTGGCCACTGGAGCAACTTCGCCGAAGCCCTTGGACAACTCCTTACCCGGCAAATCATCAACCAAAGCCACCACCAAAAGCTCGACCAACAAACCGAGTGACACTATTGCGCCGAAGATTTTCGCTCCCGTAACTTTCGGTTTACCGAGTTCCTCTTCCGGCAGATTGAGCAGCATTACCACAAACAGAAATAAGACCATCACGGCGCCGGCGTAAACGATAACCTGCATCGCCGCCACAAAAGTCGCAGACAATAACACAAACAACGCCGCAAGAGAAATCATAACCACGATCAAGCTCCATGCGGCGCCCACCGGGTTACGGCGAGTTATCATGAACAGGGAAGCTATCACCGCCAGCCCGCCGAAGACATAAAAAGTAATCATCTCCGCCATGGTTCAGATCTCCCCCCGCTTATGACGATCGTAATTCTCCAACAACTTTTCCTTATCGTATATCAAGTCGGCTCGCGTATAATCGGCCAGCTCGTAGTCGCGTGTCATGCTGATGGCTTCTTCCGGACACGCCTCTACGCAATAGCCGCAAAACATGCACCGCAACAGGTTTATCTCGAAGCGGCCGGGCCGCTTTTCCTTCCATTCGTAGCCTTCTTCCTCCTCCTCGGCCTCGATGGTGATGCAACCGGTCGGGCAAACAGTGGCGCACATGAAGCACGCGACGCATTTTATATGACCGTCTTCGTCTTTATTCAGCATGTGCGCGCCGCGGTATCCCTCGGCCGGCGTACGCTTTACCTCCGGATACTGGATCGTCCACATATCCTCATTGGGCTCGTTACCCCGAAGCATACCGCGCAAGGCATTGACGAAATGCCTGGCGGTTATCGCGAGCCCCCGGAAAATCTCCGCGAAGTAAATTCGCTCAGAGGGCGTGTATCTCGGTTCCACAGCCATTTTTTCAACTCTCGTTCATTAAAAACTCATACAACAAGTAAAAATATTGCCGTTACCACTATATTTATCAACGCCAACGGAAGCATAACCTTCCAGCCCAGCCGCATCAGTTGATCGTACCTGAAGCGCGGCAGCGTCCACCGCACCCATACGAATAGCACCATGAAGAAAGCGGTCTTTGCGAAGAAAGCGGTGAGCGGCACAAGACTTACAATAAACGATTGCAAGTTGCCGCTTATACCTATGGTCGCCACCACTCCCGCAAGCCAGTTCATAACCGTTTTCATGCCGGGAAAGCTCCAACCACCGAAATACAAAGTCACGATAAGCATACTCGAGGTGACCAGAGCGATATATTCCGCGAAGTAGAACAGCATAAATTTCATGCTGCCGTACTCGACATGGTAGCCGGCGACAATTTCGCTTTCGCCTTCAGGCAAATCAAACGGTAATCGATTCGTCTCCGCATATACCGCCGTTATAAACACTACAAACCCCAGAATTTGCGGGATAACGTTCCAGCGCGGTACAATGCCGAAAATCAATTGCGTCTGATCGACCACTATCCGGTTGAGGTCCACGGAGCCGCTGAGCATCAAAACTCCGACGACCGACAACCCCATCGAAATTTCGTAGCTTATCATCTGCGCCGTGGATCGCAGGCCGCCCAGCATCGCATAGTTCGAGTTCGAGGCCCAGCCGGCCATCACTATACCGTAAACGCCCAAGCCGGCTATGGCCAAAATAAACAGCACTCCCACATCTACGGGAGCCACCATGAACGGCACCGGGATGTCTTTTATCATGGGCGGCAATTGCACCGACAGACCGGCCAAAGGCGCAGACGGCGCCAGCGGAATAACGGCGTAAGCCAACAGCGCGGTTACTATCATAATCATGGGAGCAAGCAAGTAGTAAAATTTGTTCGAATCAGCGGGGATGATGTCTTCCTTAAAGGCGAACTTGATCGCGTCGGCCACCGGGTACAGCAGACCTGCGGATTTAACGCCAAACAGCATTATCCGGTTGGGCCCACGGCGGTTTTGTATCCACCCCGCGCCTCGCCGCTCGAACCACACCAAAACGGGCACTACGCTCACCACCGCAACCATTATAACGGTAGCTTTTATCGCCACTATCAACGCAGCCCAGATGTTCACGACTTTTCTCCCGATTGCTCTTCCTGCGTCTCTTTTTCTTCTTCCTGCCGCCCAACGGTTTTGATCGCGCCTTGCGGGCCGATATTCTGAAGCGTCAATCCTTCATAAGCAGGGCAATTTTCGAGCATCTCCCGCGTGACCGCCCACGCGCTCGGATAGTCTACCACCGCTCCCATGCCATTCAACAGGTCCCGAAGCAATTCCCACCCGGGACGGGCCTCGCCACCGAGCGGCATTGTCGGTTGCAGCCGCTGCACGCGGCCGGCGTAATTTGTATAAGTGCCGTGGGTTTCCGCATAGGCTACGGAAGCGAGCGTCCAATCGGCCTTATGCGCCAACTCCGTATCCATACAATCGATAAGAACGCCCACCTCGACCTTTTCCAAGGCCCGGGCTATACGCGACCTGACGTCTTCGGGCATCTTATACCCCACGCTGAGAACCACAAGCGCTTTTATATCGCCCGAGTCGGCGTCGTCGAGAATGCCGTCGAGATCGCGGCCTTCTTCGCCCGGAGCCATCCCGATGTTTTGACAACCCTTCGAGTTGGGGTTTTTATCCTTGCGCACGAGCATGTTGTCTTCCATTTCGGATACATCGCCGTGAGCGCCCACGAAATCCAGATGAGGACTCTTTATATGATCTTGAATAAGTTTCTTCAAAAGCAGGTTTTCTTCGTTGGTCGAACGAGCGTTGCCGATACCTGCAACGCTCGAAGGACCGTGTTGGTCGACGACCTTTTTCAACGCTTCGGCGACCTGCTCGATGGCCGCCGCAGTACGGATTTTATCCCGATGATCGCCGCAAGACACAATCGACGCCCACAGGCGCTCGTCGCCGTTGAGCCATTTGTAATCGTAGCGTCCCGCATCGCAAATGAAGTAGCCGTTAACTTCGGTATTGGCCCGGGCGCGAATACGGTAAACCTGATATTGCAGATTATATACCTTCTTCCCGATGGAGTCAATGTAAATATTGCAACCGGTCGAACAATCCGGGCAGACGCTTTCGCATCGGTCAAGGTCCCATGCGCGCGCCTTGAACCGGAAATCGCGGCTCGTCAACGCGCCGACGGGGCAAAGATCGACGAGATTGCCGCTGTACGGGTTGTCGATTTGCTTGCCGGGATAAATATCCACATAAGTTTTAGCGCCGCGTTCGAAAAGTCCCAATTCGCCGGTACCCACAACGTCGCGCAGGAAGCGTATGCAGCGGCTGCAAAGCACGCACCGCTCCGCATCGTGGATAATGGTCGGACCAAGTATTTTATGTTTGGGTTTTTTCTCTTTATCGTCTTTATACCGGCTTTTGGAAAGACCATACAGATAAGCATAATCCTGAAGATCGCATTCGCCCGCCTGATCGCATATCGGGCAATCAAGCGGGTGATTGATGAGGATGAACTCGAGTATTCCGGCCCGCGCTTTCCTTACCTTCTCATTATTGGAATGAACGATCCACCCGTCCTTCGGCTGCGTCGAGCATGCGCTGAACAATTTCGGCGGCCCTCCCTCGATATCCACAAGGCACATACGGCAATTACCCTCGATCTCGAGAGCCGGATGATAGCAGAACCTCGGGATGAATATCCCCGCGCGATCCGCCGCCTGTATGATGGTCTCGCCTTCCTTGAAGGGTACTTCGATGCCGTTTAACGTGAAACTGGGCATTACATTACTTCCGTTATCAACTTTTCACCCGGCATTTTTTGTGCCTGGTGTGGTCTTCGAATTCACTACGGAACTTTTTAACAAAGGCCCGCACCGGGAATACTGCCGCATCGCCTAGGGGGCAGATGGTATTGCCGGCGATGTTGTCGGCTATATCGAGCAGCATGTCAATCTCATCCTCCTCGGCTTCACAATGCACCATGCGGGCTATAATCTTTTTCATCCACGCCACACCCTCCCTGCACGGCGTGCATTGCCCGCAAGACTCGTGCGCATAAAACCTTATAAGGTTATAAAGAGCGTCCACCATGCAAACGGTTTCGTCCATCACGATGACGCCGCCCGAGCCGAGCATACTGCCGATCTCGGCCAGGGAATCGAAATCCATATTAACCGATTCCGCCTCTTCGGCGGTGAGCACCGGGCAACTTGATCCGCCGGGTATAACGGCTTTCAGCTTTTTATCGTCTCGCATCATACCGCCGGCATGGTCGTAAATAATTTCCTTCAGAGGGGTGCCCATCGGCAACTCGTATATACCGGGTTTCTTCACGTGACCGCTGACTCCGAAAATCTTCGGTCCGGGACTTTTCTCGGGACCGATGCTTTTGAACCAGTCCGCACCCCGGTTGATTATATGCGGAACACAGGACAGTGTTTCGACATTGTTTATAATCGTCGGCTCGGCATGCAGCCCTCCACCCGGATTTGCAGGAAAGGGCGGCCTCAGCTTCGGATAGCCGCGCTTGCCCTCGATGGAGCTGAGAAGCGCCGTTTCCTCGCCGCACACATACGCCGCCCCGCCTCGCACAATCGCCACATCCAGATCGAAGTCCTTGCCCATGATATTCTTGCCGAGCATGCCCTTACCATAAGCTTCATCTACGGCTTTCCGGAGACACTTTGCGCCGTACGCGAGCTCGCCACGGATGTATATATAAGCCTTTTTGGCGCCGATGGCATAAGACGCGACAGACATTCCCTCGAGGATCATGTGCGGGTCGTGCTCGATAATCTGCCTATCCTTGAAAGTACCCGGTTCAGATTCGTCGGCGTTGCATGCCAGGTATCGCGGTCCGGGGTAATCGCTTGGTATAAAGCTCCATTTCATACCGGCGCTGAACCCTGCGCCGCCTCTGCCGCGCAGCCCGCAGGCTTTGACCGTATCGATAACCTCGGCCCGGCTCATTCCATCAAGCACCTTCTTGAGCGCTTCATAGCCCTTGCCGTCGTTGTAAGCATCAATGCCTACCGGCCCGGTGCTTGATATGTTTTTAGTAAGTACGGGCTCCACGGGCTTTTACTCCAGCGAATCGAGCAATTTATCCAGTTTCTCGATATTCATTTCCTCGTGATAATCCTCGTTCACCTGCACCACCGGCGACGTGCCGCAACTGCCGAGGCACTCGACTTTGACGAGAGTGAACTTACCGTCCTGCGTGGTTTCGCCGGCCTTTATGCCAAGCTTCTTCGAACAATGGTCGAACAATTCTTCGCTGCCGCGAAGTGCACACGGTAACGTCGAGCAGAATTGAAGAAGATACTTGCCCACCGACTCGGTGTGAAAGAAAGTATAAAAAGTCACCACGCCGTGCACGTAGGCAAGCGTCAATTCGAGCCGGTCGGCGATCATTTCCTCGACTTCGGGGCTGATACAGCCGTATTCACGCTGCGCCAGATGCAGAGTCATCATCAACGCACCCTGCTTATTCTCGCTGCGTTCCAATATAAGTTGGAATTCTTTTTCAGCTTCGCCGGAAAAATCCATAGCTATCTATCCAACTCTCCCGCAATAATATTTATCGAGCCAAGTATCCCGACGAGGTCGGGAATGATGTGACCCCTCACCATTTGCTCGAGGGCCTGGTAGTAAATGAAACACGGCGGCCTGATGCGCAGCCGGTAAGGACTGCGCTCGCCGTCACTTACCAGGTAATACCCCAATTCACCGTTTGCGGCCTCGACCGAAGCGTAAACCTCGCCCTTTGGAGGCCGGATACCTTGTACTATCTGCTCGAAGTGATGTATAACTCCCTCGATGGAACTGTAAACCTCTTCTTTGTCCGGCAGCACGTGTTTGAAATCATCGCTGATTATTCTACCGTCCGGTATATCCTTCAGCGCCTGCCGTATAATTCGCACGCTCTGGCGCATCTCTTCGAGCCTCACCCAATACCTCGCCCATATATCTCCGCCGTCGTGGGTAGGAATATCGAATTCATACCTGTCGTACGTCAGATACGGAAACGCTCTGCGTATGTCCCATTGCTTGCCGGTGGCGCGCAGATTCGGGCCGGTAAAACCGTACGAGACGGCGTCTTCCTGGCTGATGACTCCGATACCCACGGTACGGTCGAGGAATATGCGGTTTTTGTTTAGGAGCCCTTCGACGTCTTTCAGGGTAGATTCGGTCAAGTCGCAGAAGTCGAGCACCTTCTTTTCGAACCCATCGGGAAGATCCCGCGCGACGCCGCCCACCCTGCAGTAACTCACGGTCATGCGAGCGCCACAAACTTCCTCGAGTATATCGTAAGCTTTCTCCCTTGCATAAAACATATAAAGGAAAGGAGTAAATGCGCCGATGTCCACCACGTTTGCGCCCAGACAAACCAAATGATCCATAATGCGGCTCATTTCGCTTAATATCACGCGTATCACTTGAGCCCGCTCCGGAACCTCGATACCTATCAGTTTCTCGACGGCCATTACATAGCCGACATTATTCAGAAAACTCGATACGTAATTAAGCCGGTCAGTGTATGGAATGAACTGATGGTAAGTAATACATTCGGCGAGTTTTTCGACCCCTCTGTGCAGGTATCCGACGATCGGGTCCACGCGCATTATCGATTCGCCCTCCAACTCGACCACTATCTGCAAAACGCCATGGGTCGCCGGATGGCTCGGTCCGACATTTAATATCATTCGCCCTTCTTCGGGCCGTCCTTTGCTTAGATCGCTCATCTTTTACGTTTCCGGGGTTCTCTCCACAGGATTATAGCCACGGGTTGGAAAATCTTTCCGCAAGGGATGTCCCTCAAAATCTTCCCACAACATAATTCTTCTCAAATCCGGGTGCCCGTCGAACCGGATGCCGAACAGATCCCATACTTCCCGCTCGAGCCACTCGGCGCCTTTGAAAACCGCGGTAGCCGACGCCACCCGGGGGCCGGTCTCCCCCAACCGGCACTTTACCCTTACGCGGTGGTTTGATTTCGTCGAGCACAGCAGGTAGACGACCTCAAACCGTTCCCCCGTTTCCGGGTAGTTCATCCAATCGACGGCGGTAAGGTCGGTAAGCATATCAAAATCGCCTTCGAGATGATCGCGTAGAAAATTCAGCGACTCGATGATGGCGGAAGGTTGCACTTCGATAGTAAAAATCCCGTCGAGTGTCGGGGCGGCTTCGCTGGCCGCTTCACCCAAATGGGACTTCAACTCTTCAAGGCAATCGGCAACGACGTCTTTGTCTCTATTTTCGGTCAAGTACGGTTTCCTTGTCTACCTTTTCCTGGATTTTCATCACCGCCTGTAACAGCGCTTCAGGTCTCGGCGGGCAACCGGGGACGTATACATCCACCGGAATGATCCGGTCGATGCCCTGCAATACGGCGTATGAATCGAATGGCCCACCCGCGCTGGCGCAGGCGCCCATTGCGATAACCCACTTCGGCTCGCTCATCTGGTCGTATATGCGTTTAAGCACCGGGGTCATTTTGTGGTTGATGGTTCCCGCGACGATCATAAGATCGCATTGACGCGGGCTGAAACGTATGGCCTCGGCGCCGTAACGCGCCAAGTCAAACCGACTGGCCAAAGCGGCCATCAGCTCGATGCCGCAACACGCAGTCCCATAGGGTATCGGGTACAGAGACCACCGCCGTCCCCAGTTTACAACCTTGTCGAGCGTGGTGGTGATAAATCCCGGGCCGAATACGGTCTCTATTCCCACTCAAGAGCCCCCTTCTTCCATACGTAAGCCAACCCGACGGCAAGTATCCCGACGAACACCACCATCTCCCAGAAAATGAAAGCTCCCCATGATACGAGAGATTCGCGGTATATCACGGCCCATGGGACGAGAAACACCGTCTCGATATCGAATAAAATGAACAATAGCGCTATGATGTAAAATTTAATGCTGAAACGGCGTCGAGGGCTTGTTTGCGGGTCTACGCCGCACTCATAGGGACCAAGCTTTACCGGGCTGGGTCGTTTCGGGCCGAATAGATGAGAGATGGCCACAAACACAACGGCCATCGCAACTGCCAATAAAAACAATACGATAATAGCAAAATAATCCATTTACATACCCTTAATAACCACCTATCCCTCATCTTTTACCGGAATATCGTTGAATAACTACCTATTTAGGCTGATAAACTTTAGATATTTTAAACTTTTTTAACTCACTTGTCAATGGGATGCAAATTCTCTATTTTTCGAAGTATCGAAAAACAACGTTACCGATGTATACCGAAGCGACACAGACAGACAAGCAATTCCGTTCTCATATTGTGCTGAAAATTATTTAGCCGCCTACGACCTGCCGGCTTTCCCGACAGTATAAATATTGTCTCATCGAGCGTTTGTTGCTCCATTCGGGGATCGGGTATAACTTAAATTGTTATGGAGCATGGGAAAAAAGAAATTTCATCAAATCCAAAAAAGAAGAAGGGGAAATTCTTCACCGTTCCTGCGAAAATTTTCCTTTCCAAGGACGGTGAATGGTATCACGAAGGAGTAAAGATAACCCATCGTAGAATAGTCGAGCGGTTAAATCGCAGTCTTCGACGGGAGGGTGACGAGTATTTTGTAACCATCGGCTGGGAGCGAAGCAAGGTTATAGTCGAGGACGCTCCTTACTTGATAATGGGAGTCAGGGAAGAAGGGGATCATCTGGTACTCGAGCTGAGCGACGCTACGGAAGAGAAGCTCAACCCCGCAACTTTTACCGTTGGCCGAAACAACGTTCCATACGTTCTGGTAAAAAAAACAGAAGACCGGGCGCGGTTCACACGCCCGGCCTATTATCAACTCACCAATTATCTCGTAGAAGGATCAGACGGCGCTCCGGCTCTCAAAATCGGAAACCGCCTCTACGACCTGGATACCAAAGCTTACTGAACCTAATCCTTACCGGATAATTCCTTGCTCACAAATTCGGCCAACCACTTACGGTCGTCTTTCAATATTCTTGTAAAAGCGATACCGCCTCCATTGCGAATACCGTTATATTTACCGCGCCACACTACGCGGCCTTCCGCCACAAGCGGTAAATCGCGGTCCGGCAATTCCAGTTCCAGCTTAATCAAGCTGCCTACGCCCTCGTTACCCAACTCTCTTATGAAAAATCCGTTTTCCGAGATGTTTTCGCAAATGGACATTACCCATGAATGCTCTCCCCTGACGGTAGCACCGCACTTAATACGCACGCGCGGACAATTGCGCTGATCCTTAATTTCCCGGCTCATTTTTTCCTCACCTTTCGATATTGACTTGTAGTTGAGTATCGAAAGGTAATCATTTTAATCGCAATGGTTTCTCGATACTAAGACATCCATACATCTCATGACAAATAAAAAAGCGGCGGTTAAACCGCCGCTTAAATCACTCATTCATTCGGATATACGGTTCTGTCTCGATTCATTTCTTTCGCGAACTCTTGGTTTCCATGACGATTTTCGCGATTTTGTAAAGTTTGTCGATATCCGCCTGGGAACCCTCACGCACGATGTAGAGCAGTTCTTTTTGCTTGAGATCGTATTTTGGCGCCTTTTGTTCTTCCATGATCAAATCAGCGGGCTTTACGCCGAAATATTTGGCGATTTTGTCCAATGTAAGTAGGCTGGGTATGCGCTCCCCTCGTTCGAGAAGACCGATGTAGCTGTTGTGTAGCCCAAGTTTGTCGGCAAGCTCTTCTTGAGTCATTTTCCGCTCTTTGCGGAGGGTTTTCAGTCGCTTTCCAAACACTTCCAAAATTTCTTTCATTGTTTCCTTTCACCTCTCTTTCTTCAAATGTTGTATCTTAAAAAGGGCAATTCATCCTCTCCACGATCCGCCGAAAGTCCTCTTTTCATAATTTATACCCCAATGACTGCAATCATGCTATGATTACTATAAGATACAATGACTCTTTACCAAGATTCTATTATTGTACAATTATGAAAGAAAATTCTAGATTGTCAATACTGTAGAAGGGCATTTGAGGCAAAAAGATGATATTTTTTATGAAAAGTTCCTAAAAAATGCATCGGGCTGATTAAATGAGCGTTTAAACTTCTATTCTTCACCCGGAAACTATTCAATACTTCTCTTTGTACATTATATTAGCTCCATATATATGAAGGTCTCCACATTGCCTTTTGGGCCGGAAAGAACGCTCTGAGCTTTATCGACCACCTTGAAGCCCACCGATTCCGCAAAAAATATTATCCCATTTATGGCCTTTTTTCGTGTTTTCGGGTCACGAATCACTCCTTTTCCACGGCTTGCGTCGGCTCTTCCAACCTCGAATTGAGGTTTCACCAACGCGATAACCGTACCGATTCCAAAACTCTTCAGCACCGGTAGCACTAATTTGAGGGATATAAAAGAAACGTCAACCACCGCCATCTCGGGTTGCTCGTCGAACATATCAGGCGTAGCACGCCGCACATTTACACGCTCCAGAAGCACCACTCTGCGGTCAACTCGAAGCTTTTCGTCTATCAGCCCATGTCCCACATCCAGCGCATATACTTTGCGGGCACCGTGTTTGAGCAGGCAATCGGTAAATCCACCCGTGGACGCGCCGACATCCAGCACCACTTTGCCCTCGATATCCACCGCCATATCGCGTATGGCCCCTTCGAGCTTTCTGCCGCCACGGCTTACATACTTTAGGCTTCGGGGTTTTATTTTTATATGCACCCCGGGGGCCACGCGCGTGCCGGCCTTATCAATACATCTGCCGTCGACATATACTTCCCCTGCCATTACTGCGGCCTGGGCTCCGGCACGGCTGTCAAAAAACCCCCGCTGATGCAATAGCGCATCCAAACGCGGTTTATCGGTTGATTTTCCGCTCACTACGAAAAAATCACGTCCTGCGCAAAATCTGTGGACGAATTTCGCTGATGCCCATGAGCTCGAGAACCCCCTTGCGTATACCTTCCGAGTCCAGCCCGATAGAAGCATGCAAAGAAGAAGTTGAGCCATGTGAAATAAATCTGTCGGGTATACCGAGCAATTTCGTACGCACGTTCGTTAAGCCCTGTTCCGATAAGATTTCCAACACGGCCGTGCCGAATCCTCCCATAACGGTGTTTTCTTCGACTACCAGCACCCGGCCTGTGCGCTCCGCCCATTCGATTATCATTTTTCGATCCGGCGGCTTGACGAAACGGATATCCATCACTGCCACATTAAAGTCTTCACCTGCCAAATCTTCCGCGGCCTTAACCGCATTGTTTACGGTGACTCCGACCGCCATAATCACTGCATCACGGCCACTCCGAATTAACTTCGCCTTACCCACTTCGAGAGACCGTATCGGGGAAGTCACCTCAATCCCGAGCGACTTGCTACGCGGGTAGCGGATAGCGCTGGGGCCGTTTAGCTCGAGCGCGGTGGCCAGCAAACGCCGAAGTTCCTCCTCATTACTCGGCGCCATTACGGTTATGCCGGGAATGTGCCGCAGGTAGCTGAGGTCGAAGTTGCCGTGATGAGTCGGGCCGTCCGCGCCGACTACACCCGCCCTGTCCATGGCAAAAACCACCGGCAATTTCTGCAGGCAGATATCATGAATAATTTGATCGTAAGCACGCTGTAAAAACGTCGAATACACCGCCACTACGGGCCTCAAACCTTGTGCAGCCAGACCCGCCGCAAAAACCACCGCGTGTTGCTCGGCTATGCCGACATCATAACACCGGTCAGGAAAACGCTCGGCAAAACGATCCAGTCCGGTCCCATTAGGCATGGCCGCAGTTATCGCCAATATCCTCCGGTCGGACGAAGCCAACTCGATCAGTGCGTCACTGAACACTCGAGTGTAAGTGGGTTTTGCGTCATCTCGGGCGATTGTTTGGCCCGAACGACGATTAAAAGGCCCCACGCCGTGAAATTTCACCGGCTCTTTCTCCGCAGGTTCGTATCCCTTGCCTTTGGTCGTCCTGACATGCACGAGCACCGGCCCGTTTTTCATAGCCTTTACATTGCTGAATGTCTCGAGTAATTCATCCATGCGGTGCCCGTCTATAGGGCCTACATAAGTGAATCCGAACCCCTCGAAGAGATATCCCGGAGACAGGAAATTTTTAAAAGCGTCCTTGAATCGTTTCGCGAGGTGGAATGCGCCTTCGCCGATGCGCGGCAGACTTCGAATTCCGTCACGAACGGCCGCCTGAAAGCGATTGAAAGGCCCCGCCGTCATTTTACGTGACAAGAAACTCGAAAGCGCGCCGACGTTCGGATGAATACTCATTTCGTTATCATTGAGCACTACGATAAGGTTTCGACGCAAGTGACCGGCGTGATTGAACGCTTCATAAGCCATGCCGTCCGTCAAACCGCCGTCACCGATAATGGCGATCACTCTCCCTCGTCGCCCTTGATGCAAAAGCGCCTCGGCCATTCCGAGAGATGCGGAAATACTGGTGCCCGCGTGACCGGTTCCGAAAGTATCGTAAGGGCTTTCTTCGCGTTTCGGAAAGCCTGAAATGCCGTTTTCCTGTCGAAGGGTCGGGAAAGTCTCCCGACGACCGGTAAGAATCTTGTGGCTATAAGCCTGGTGGCCGACGTCCCAAATTATCAGGTCGCGGGGTGCATCGAATATGTAATGCAACGCCACCGTCAACTCGACCGTTCCGAAACTGGAGGCCAAATGCCCACCCGTGCGGCTGACGGTTCGAAGTATCTCATCGCGTATCTCGTCGGCCAAAATGGGTAAGTCCTCATGCGACAAACGCTTTATATCCTCGGGGGTGTCGATTTTCTCGATAAGCCTGGACATTATCTCCTTCCTCGGTTCCTCACGTTTTATTTATCTCGTTCTATTGTGTATCCGGCAATAGCCGCCAGCGGCTCCGCCGGGCCGGGCAGGTTGTCCAAAGCTGCAACGGCCTCTTCCACCAGGCTGCGAGCCCTAGCGCGTGCGCCTTCCAACCCGACCATAACGGGATATGTTCGTTTTCCACGGGCGGCGTCCGCCCCCGAGTCCTTTCCGGTGTCGGCGACCTTGACATCCAGAATGTCGTCAACCACCTGGAACGCGAGTCCGACCGCCCCAGCGTAACGCGTTAATTTATCGAGTAATTTATTATCCGCTCCCGCCGCTATCGCTCCCATCCGAACCGCTGCGCGAATAAGCGCACCCGTTTTCAACCGGTGCAAATCATCGAGCGCTCGAACGTCGGCAGGCCCCCGGTCATCGATATCGTACGCCTGTCCCGAAACCATCCCATCGACACCGGCGCCGGCGGCCAACTCCAATGACATTCTCATTGCAGCCTCCGCCCGCCCGGGAGCCGCAGTTCCCCACCGTGCCGGTAAAACCCATGCCTGGGTAAGTAGCGCGTCGCCGGCCAGGATCGCCATAGCCTCGCCGTACTTACGGTGACAAGCGGGCCGGCCACGGCGCAACGTCGCGTCGTCCATCGCCGGAAGGTCGTCATGCACCAACGAGTAAGCGTGCACAAACTCGACAGCGCACGCCACATCGAGCGCGCTTGCCCAATCGCCTCCACACGCTTCGCAAGCTGCAAGCGTCAATATCGGCCTGAAGCGCTTGCCCGCGCCCAACAAGCTGTATCGCATCGCCTCCCTCAAATCGGGATGTCCACCGCCCGAAGCAGGCAAAGCCACATCAAGCGCTTTCTCGATGAGATCGCGCCGTTCGGATAGATACTTTGAAAGGGAAAATGCGCTTTCGACACCTGGGGCGTCCGAGGTCATTCATCCCCCACTTCAGAAATGTCGGACGGTAACGGTCGGGTAATGAATTCTTCTCCGCGCTTCAAAAGCATTTCGACGCGGTTGCGAGACTTCTCGAGCACGTCCACGCAACGGCGATACAACTCCATGCCTTCCTCGAAAGCCTTTATGCTTTCTTCAAGGCTGAGGCTTCCATCTTCCAGACGCTCGACTATTTCTTCCAGCTTTTCAAGGCTTTTTTCGAAATTCAGAGCGCTTTTTTTTGATCGAGTGGAAGCCATTTTTCTTATACCTATTGTTTATGATAACGGATCGACTGTCAAGGTTCCTTGTTTTTAACCAGCGCCGTCAGAGTTCCTTTAGCAAGAGTCACCTTGACGTCTTCGCCTATCCGCACCTGTTCCGTGCTTTTGATTATTGTGCCGTCGTTGCGCCTTGCCACTGCATACCCCCGGCCGAGAACCGCCAATGGATTCAGCGCTCCCAACCTGGCGCCAATAGCACTCAAAGAAGCGCTCGCGTCTTCCATCCGTCGCCCGGCGGCGGTTTCAAGTCGCCGGAACGAATCTTCAGCCACGGTACGCCTGCGGTCGATACGCTCGATAAGCGGTGCTCGACGGAGCCTGGTGCCCAGCCACCCAATTCTTTCTGAGTGAAGATATATTTCCCCCGTTAACCGCCTTTCCATTCTCGCGGCGAGTTCATCGAGGCGAATAGCGCGCTCTTCCATAGTTTTGAGCGGATCGGGCAATGCTCTTCTCAACCCGACCAATCTCTCCGTTCCGTATCTCAACGCGCCGATTATCGAAGCTCTCATCGCATCGCGGAGAACATCGAGTTTTCCGAGTATATCCGACTGTTTCGGTGCCACCCTTTGTGCCGCCGCAGTAGGAGTGGCCGCGCGAAAGTCGGCAACAAAATCGCTTATCGAATAATCCGTCTCGTGTCCCACGGCGCTTATAACCGGCGTGCGACATGCGGCAATAGCTCGCACCGATATTTCTTCGTTGAAAGCCCACAAATCCTCGAGGCTGCCGCCGCCACGACCCACTACGATAACATCCAGCCTGCCCCACGGGTTGCCTTCATCGTCCAGCGCGCCAATCGCATTTGCGATTTGGTCCGCAGCGCCTTTTCCTTGAACGCGTACCGGATAAACAAGCACGTCCACCAGTCGAGACCTGGACATAATGGTGTTTAATATGTCCCTCAAGGCCGCGCCGGTGCCGCTGGTAATCACCCCCACCTTACGGGGAAACTCGGGTACGGGCTTTTTGCGGACCGCATCGAAAAGCCCCTCTTCGGCCAGACGTTCTTTCAACTCACGGAATGCAAGCTCGAGCGCGCCTACGCCAAGCGGCTCGATGCGATCCACCACCAACTGATACTCGCCACGGGGCTCGTAGACCGATACGCGCGCGTGCACAAGCAGCTTGCGGCCGTCTTCAGGATTAAACTTGGAGAACATCGCCTGATGGCGGAACATAATGCAACGCACCTGGGCCCCTTCGTCTTTCAGGGTGAAGTAGTTATGCCCGCTGGCCGGCACGCTGTGGTTGCTTACCTCCCCCTCGACCCAGACCGATCCGAATCGACCTTCGAGCAAGCCTTTCAGTTCGGCGGTAAGCTCCGAAACCGTCAGAGTCTTTCGACCCGCAATGTCCAACTGCATCTGATCCATGTCTTTATTATTGTAACGGATACGATCTCCGCTCGCACTGAAGCGCGGAATTTACCGGGAAGGATGAAAATATGATTGCATTTTGTTAGTATGTCTAATATCACTTTACCAATAGAAGAACAAAGGCATGTTTGAAAACAATGAAAATATAAATAGTTGGAAACTACTCTGCTCACACAGTTATATACCGGTTGGTTTCAAAAAAAATATTTATCTTTATTCGGTTCGAACTTACAGTAACATGATTTGTCCCCGATCGGACTACATCAACGACGGGACGCCGACATCAAAACGA
>Ga0180432_10003751_pt1 | contig 21426 bp, 19 predicted proteins | sample SS_ome_10_FD_132414 | JGI IMG/M metagenome (GOLD analysis project Ga0180432, IMG submission 132414) | Hypersaline lake sediment archaeal communities from the Salton Sea, California, USA - SS_1_MS_2 metaG | ecosystem: Environmental > Aquatic > Non-marine Saline and Alkaline > Hypersaline >...
CGCCGTGCGCCGACACTACTACCACGGGTCCGGCCAGGTCCGAGACGTCATCCACAGTCCGTATTCCCAGCGCCCCAAGTTCGGCCAGTAACAGGCGATTGTGAGCGATGGGACCGAGTGTCTCTACCTTGCCGTGTGTGGCTGCAGCCTCCCGCAGTAGTCCAACTGCACGCCGCACGCCGTAGCACAGCCCAAGTTCCCGTGCCTTCTCAACCTGCATAGGGTCCCCGCTGCTCGGGTGGCATCAGCTCCGCTATGTGGAGCATGATCTCCCCTGTCAGGCGGGCAGCTTCCGACCGCGAAAGCCGTCTTCCGCCTGACGTCAGTTGGAACGGTTCGCCGATGTGAACGCGGACCTTCGGGCGCTTGAGTAGCGAAAGCGGACCGGTGATGCGTTCAGTGCCAAGCATCGCAACCGGCAGGAGGGGAGCTCCGCTGTGAAGAGCGAGAAACGCAGCACCGGCCTTGGCCTCAATCAGGACCCCTGTCTTGTCACGACGGCCCTCGGGAAACACGGCAAGGACGTGCCCTTGACCAAGTAGTTCCTCAGCCTGGCGCATTACCTCCCTCTTATCCTCAAAAGAACCGGAACGCGCCACCGGAATCATCTCTGCCCCTCTCATGACTGCTCCTACGATTGGCATAGAGAAGAGCTCCTTCTTCGCCATGAATGTGACCCATCGGGGCATCGCCAGCATGAGGAGAACGGGGTCAGTAACGTTCACATGGTTCGCCACTACGATGAGAGGACCGGAAGAGGGGACCTTCTCACGCCCGGTGACAGACCACCGCAGGCAGATGCGATACAAGACGCGGAAGAAAGCAACTATGGCTCGAGGCCCTCTCTTCATCGACGTACCTCTCGAAAAGCTGCGGGGATGGATGTCGTCAAGACTGTCTGAGCGCGAATGCGAGGTCGTAGATACGATCAACCACCTGCTCAAGTGTCAGCCCATCCGTGTCGATGACAACCGCATCGTCAGCAGGCTTCAAAGGAGACACTTCCCTGGTCATGTCATTGTGGTCACGATGACGCAGGTCTGCAAGTACGGTCTCGTAGGGAGTGGAAGAGCCCCTCTCCTGCATCTCGGCGTATCTTCGTCGTGCTCGTTCTTCGACGGATGCACCGAGGAATACCTTGAGGTCTGCCCGTGGGAGGACTACCGTGCCTATGTCCCTGCCCGCCATGACCAGAAGATGGTCCTCCGCCATCCGTCTCTGTTCGGCCACCATGTGTGCTCGATCCTCAGGTATCTTGGCGACATACGCCACGCTGCGCTCAACCTCAGCCGACGTGAGAAGTGGGGACACGTCCTCTCCGTCAATGAGGACGAGTAGGCGCGACCCTTTGGTGGCGACAAATTCGAACATGGTGGAGTCGGCAAGGGCAATAAGCGACTCGGCGTCGACAGGGGAAAGACCAGCCTTGAGTGCCTTCCACGTGAATGTCCGATAAATGACTCCAGTGTCGAAGAACTGGAATCCGAGCCTTTCGGCAAGCAACAAGCCTACACTGCTCTTGCCAACCGCCACGGGGCCGTCAATGGTTATCAGTCGCACGTTCAAACTGGGACACAAGTATACCAGACCAGTCGGGGACCGAATCGTCATTGCTCGCAGGCCTATGGTATAGTGGCACCCGCCCGTTCTCGAACGCGGATACTCTGGAGGTACTCATGCGCAAGAAGGTAGCCGTCATCGGTGCCGGCATGGTCGGCGGCACGTGCGCCCAGCGGCTTGCGGAGCGAGGATACTGTGACGTTGTCATGCTGGATGTCGTGGAAGGACTGGCACAGGGCAAAGCCCTGGATATCCAGGAGACGTTACCGGTGGTAGGAGTCGACTCAGTCGTCGCGGGCACGTCTTCGTACGAAGATGTTGCCGGCTCTGACGTGGTCGTTGTCACGTCCGGCGTGGCCAGGAAGCCCGGCATGACGCGAGAGGACCTGGTTCTTACCAACATGAATGTGGTATCCGCGGTTTGTGAGAATGTCGCTCGCGTGGCTCCCCGGTCCATAGTCGTGATGGTCACCAATCCGCTCGACGCAATGGTGCAGCTCGCGCTGAAGGTGACAGGCTTTCCCAGGGAGCGCGTCATAGGGCAGTCTGGAATCCTGGACTCCGCACGCCTGCGCACGTTCATCGCCCGGGAACTCGGGGTTTCCGTCAGGAGCGTGTCGGCCTACATACTCGGCGGTCACGGAAACACCATGGTTGCACTGCCGCGTTTGTGCGCGGTGGGAGGCATCCCTCTGACGGAGCTTCTTCCCCCGGACAGGATTACCACGCTGATCCAGCGGGCGGTAAACGGCGGAGCCGAGATTGTGGGCCTTCTGAAGACCGGAAGCGCCTACTATGCTCCTTCTGCAGCGGCGGTTGCCATGGTGGACTCCATCATCATGGATCGCAAAGAACTCATGCCATGCGCGGTGCTTCTGGAAGGAGAGTACGGTATCACCGGCACTGTTGTTGGTGTTCCCATCATTCTTGGTGCCGCGGGCGCGGAGCGCATCGTGGAACTGTCATTGACGCAGGATGAGCGCTCTGCTTTGCAGCGTTCCGCTCAGGCAGTGCGAGAGACGTGCGCCATCATGGGTCTATAGGTGGAGGCCTCTAGTCATGGTACGAGAAGTCGATGTCTCAAGGCTGGCTGAAGCCGTTTCGCAATTGTTTCAGGAAGCGTGCCACCGTTTGCCGCCTGATGTAGTGTCCGCGCTTGCTTCCGCACGAGACGCGGAGGAATCGGAAATGGCGAGGGACATACTGGATATGCTGTTGCGGAACGCTGAAATCGCTCCGGTCGAGCAGATACCCCTCTGCCAGGACACGGGACTTGCGGTGGTGTTCGTGCAGTTGGGACAGGATGTGCATCTCGTTGGAGGCAACCTGGTCGATGCAATCAATGAAGGGGTCAGACGGGGCTATCGCGATGGGTATCTCCGGAAGTCGGTTGTCGCGAGGCCGTTCACGGCACGGGAGAACACAGGCGACAACACACCCGCGGATGTCTGGGTGGAGATTGTTCCTGGTGACAGGGTCGGGCTTTCCGTCATCCCCAAGGGAGGTGGCTCGGAGAACATGAGCCGCCTCACCGTACTGACTCCTGCCATGGGCAGGAGTGGAATCATCGACTACGTGGCCGGGATCGTCGACGAAGCGGGAGGCAACCCGTGCCCCCCACTGGTAGTCGGAGTGGGTATTGGAGGGACAACTGAGAAGGCGATGATGCTCGCCAAGAAGGCACTGCTCCGACCGGTGGGTCTCCCCAGCAGCGACCCTGAGAATGCGGCTCTTGAAGCCGACCTCCTGGAGCGTATCAATGGACTTGGCGTGGGAGCTCTGGGCTACGGAGGCACGGTCACCGCGTTGGCCGTCCATGTGGAGTCTTTTCCCTGCCACATCGCCAGTCTGCCAGTGGCGGTGAATCTCCAGTGCCACAGCGCGCGACGAGGCCACATCGAGATATGAGGACGAGCCGAAATGGGTGAAGCCAGGCGAATACATCTTCCCTTCACTGATGAGCTGGTCCGAGAACTCAGGGCGGGAGACCGTCTTCTTCTCTCGGGCACCCTCTACGTTGCTCGCGATGCTGCACACAAGCGCCTCATTGAGGCGCTGGACAGGAACGAGGCGCTACCGATAGACATCGACGGTGCGACTATCTACTTCATGGGCCCCTCTCCGGCGCGACCCGGGCGCCCGATGGGAGCGGGAGGGCCGACAACCGCGAGTCGCATGGACCCCTACTCTCCAAGGCTCATATCTCTTGGCCTGAAGGCCATGATAGGGAAAGGTGTCCGCTCCAGGGCAGTAAGGGATGCTATGTGCCAGTATGGCGCCGTCTTTCTCGGTGGAGTCGGAGGTGCTGGCGCACTGCTGTCCAAGGCTGTCAAGAGCGCCAGGGTCATAGCGTACGAAGACCTCGGCCCTGAGGCGCTACGCGAACTTGAAGTCGAAGACCTGCCTGTCACGGTTGTTGATGACACTACGGGAAGAGACCTCTATGAAGAGGGCAGAAGACGCTACAGGCGCCAAGGCTGACGCGCCTGAACTGGCGGAGGCTACTTGCCCGAGAGCATGGCGGCGAGGGTAGCACCGATGTCGGCAGGGCTATCAACTACCGTCGCGCCTGCTTCTCTCAGGAGGGTCTTCTTGCTGTCTGCCGAGCTGGAAGCTCCCGAGACAATCGCCCCCGCGTGTCCCATCCGCCTGTCAGGCGGTGCGCTTGCTCCAGCGACGAACGCCACAACAGGCTTGCTCATGTGCTGCCTGATGTAGTCCGCAGCGTCCTGTTCCATCAACCCGCCGATCTCTCCCACCATGACAACTGCGCGCGTGCCCGGATCTGCTTCGAACAGCGTGAGAATGTCTACGAAATCGCTTCCCGGAAGAGGGTCCCCTCCGATGCCAACGCATGTTGACTGCCCCAGCCCGTGTGCACTGAGTTGCGCCACCACCTCATAGGTCAGCGTGCCGCTTCGTGAGACTACGCCGACATCGCCCGCGGTGTGGATCTGCCCTGGCATGATTCCCATCTTGCACCGTGCCGGAGGAGAGATGATGCCGGGACAGTTGGGTCCCACGAGCCTGGCAGTACTGGTTTCCAGGTACCGGTGTACGATCACCTCGTCCCAGGTGGGAATGAATTCACTTATGCAGACCAAGAGGGGCAAGTCTGCCTCCGCAGCCTCAATGATGGCGTCTTTCGCGTACGCTGCCGGCACGAAGATCATACTGGCGTTGGCATCCGTTTCTCGACGAGCTTCTTCAACGCTGTTGAACACAGGAACACTGTCCTCCCACACCGTGTTCCCCTTGCCCGGGGTCACGCCGGCAACCACCTGTGTTCCGTATTCGATGCAACGTCGTGCGTGGAAGGACGCCTCGCGACCTGTTATGCCCTGAACCAGGACCCGCGTATTCTCGTCAACCAGTATCATTTCGATTGCCCTTCCACTACTGCCGCATCGCTGACGCTACTGCCAGCCGTGCGGCACGAGACAGGTCGGCTTCGAGCATCATGCTCATCGGGCCTCCCGTCAGTATGCGAGCCGCCTCTTCGGCGTTGGTTCCTCGCATCCGCACCACGAACATAATCGATGGATGGAGAGACTGCTGAGCCTTCATGAGAGCCCGTGCAACTGTGTCGCACCGAAGAATCCCGCCGAAGATGTTGATCCATGCGACTTTGACATCCCTGTCGCTCAGTAGCAGTCTGATGGCGGAGCCGATCGTCTCCTCGTCGGCGCTACCCCCCACATCCAGAAAATTTGCCGGTTCTCCTCCGAGAGACTTGACGAGGTCCATCGTTGCCATGGCCAGCCCCGCGCCGTTCACCAGGCACCCGATATTCCCCGGCAGCTTGACGTAGCTGACCCCGATCGCATGTGCCTCCCGCTCCAACTCAGTTATCTGCGAGTCGTCCCTGAGAGTCTTGATCTCAGGCTGACGGAACAGCGCACTGTCGTCCACCGATACCTTCGCATCGAGCGCGACCAGTCGACCTTCGGCAGTAACGACCAGCGGGTTTATCTCCACACTACTGCAATCTCTGTCCACCATCAGCCTGTAGCACGCGCGTACCGTGTGAGCCAGTTGCGAGGCGAGACCTCCCCCGAGGTGGAGGCGGGAGGTGAGAGTCCGCATCTGGAAGTCGTGAACGCCAGTAAGCGGATCGATTGTGACTGTCGTCAGCTCTTCGGGCGCAGCGGAGGCCAGTTCCTCGATGGCCATTCCTCCCTGTGCGCTGGCTATGCACACCGGGCGGTGTCTTGAGGGGTCCAGGAGAAGCGCAAGGTACAGTTCACGCTCAACTGCGACAGGTTGCTCTAGAAGCAGTTGGGCAACGGGCAGTCCCTGCGGATCACTCTGCGTAGTCCTGAGGCGGGAGCCAAGGAGTCTCCGGGCAATCTCTGCAGCCTCATCTGCAGTGGCCGCAAACACCACACCCCCGGCTCTGCCTCGCCCTCCGGCGTGCACTTGTGCTTTGACGACGACGGCCCCGCCAAGCTCCTGCGCGGCGCTGCGCGCGCCCTCAACACTATCCACCAGACGTCCTTTGGGTATGGCAATCCCGAAGGAAGCGAGGAATTGCTTTGACTGGTGCTCATGGAGTCTCATGTGCGTTCGCAGGGTCGACAAGAGCGGGAATGCCGCAACAGGGTCGTCCTATTGGTGGCGGAGGGAGTGGGATTCGAACCCACGTTCGCTTGCGCGAAAACGGTTTTCAAGACCGTCACCTTAAGCCGCTCGGTCATCCCTCCCTGGCTGCGAAAGTATAGCATCGCACGTGATGTGCTGAACATGAATGCCGGTCCTATTGACTTGCATGGCGGGCGTGCCTAGAATGCCGCGGAATGATTGGCGGCACTCTTGGGTGGCTGCCGCATCACCTCGGCGGATTCCCTCCGGGGTTCTACCGACCGACACACTTCGGCGAATACCGGCTTGCCTTGTGGGCTTTGTCCAGCAATCACTCTCAATGGCTGGAGGCTACCCCAGCCCTCCTCATTTGCAGTGTCCAGCAGCGTCGCCGTACCCGTGAGTCTGTGCAAAGCCCGCACGCCTGCTTGCCGCGAGGATGCAGAAAAGGAGGGACGAAGGATGAGCGCGGAATCAGAGATATTCGGGTTTGCGGATGATATCGGTCCGGAGAAGGTCGTCCATTTCTATCATCCAAAGCTTCAAATCAAGGCCATACTGGTAGTCGACAATACTGCCCTTGGGCCGGCCATAGGGGGCATCCGTATGGCGCCCGACGTCACCACAAGAGAAGTATTTCGTCTTGCGCGTGCCATGACACTGAAGAATTCAGCGGCAGGTATACCCTACGGTGGCGGGAAATCCGCCATCATGGGTGATCCGGATGCCTCCAACAAGGAGGAGATCATCCGTACCTTTGCCAGACTGCTACGGGTGCACGAGGACTACATACCTGGCCCTGACATGGGAACCGATGAGCACTGCATGGCCATCATTCAGGATGAGATTGGCAGGGCGATAGGGCTTCACAAGGAATTGGGAGGTATCCCCCTCGATGAGATTGGAGTTACGGGCTATGGGGCTGCAGAGGCAGCAGAGGTTGCTGCGGAGTCGACCGGTATGGCGCTGTCGGGTGCTACGGTCGCCATAGAAGGGTTCGGCGCTGTGGGACAAGCGTGTTTTCGCTCCCTCGTTGCGAAGGGGGCGAAAGTAGTGGCGGTGTCGGACATCGATGGCGCCATATACAATCCTGCTGGACTCGTGTTCGAAGAGCTGGTTCAGTCCGATTCGGAAACCGGAGTTGTCAGCAAGACGTGGAATCGGGCCTATGTCGGGGGCGAGCATATCTCGGACGCTCGGTTATTCGCGCTGGATGTGGACGTCCTGGTGCCGGGGGCGCGACCTGACGTCATTACGATGGACAATGTGGCCGACGTCAAGGCGAGACTGGTCGTGGAGGCAGCGAATATCCCTGCCAGCCTTGATGCTGAACGCTATCTGGCTGAACACGGGACGACCGTCATCCCTGACTTCATTGCCAATGCGGGGGGTGTTATAGCCGGCGCGGTTGAGCTTCGCAGAGGGACTGTCGAGGAGAGCTTCGAATCTGTTCGCAAGCAGATTCGCCACAATGTGGAAGAGGTTCTGGCGATATCGAGAGATGAGGGACTGAGACCGCGCGAGGCCGCGGAGCAACTTGCCCTACGAAGAGTGATGGTGGCCATGCGAGACAAGGGGCGCATCTGATGGCCGAACCGGTGCAATCGAACACATAGCTATTGACAATACGATTCTACGCGTCGAATAATAGCTTCAGCACGTAGGCGCCGAAGCTATTTCGGCTCGCGCGGCGAACTGGATTCAACCACGAGTCTGTCAAGGGGGAGTAACGGGGCATGCTGTGTGGACTCGTTCTGACTGGGCAGACCCCTGAACCATTCTCCAGGGGCGGCAACTGAGGTCGCCGTCCTTGTAGCCAAACCAATTGACGCGGGCGACAGCTGTCTCTTTGAGACAAAAGGTCGAGTTGTCGGGCGTCTTGTGGCTCAACAACTGGATTAGGAGGTGAACAATTGGCTGAGTTGACGAGGGAAAGATGGGGGAAGCGTAGCTACTTCATCTTCGCGGCGTTGGGTTCTGCCATCGGCCTGGGTAACCTGTGGCGGTTCCCTCATCTGACGTACTCAAATGGAGGAGGCGCTTTCCTGGTCGCCTGGATGGTTGGCCTTCTGGCAATTGGTATCCCGTGGCTCATCGTTGAGTACGGCATGGGCAAGTACTTCCAGAAGTCTGCACCCGGAGCGTTTGAAGGCATAGGCAAGAAGTGGGAGTGGCTCGGATGGTGGCCGGTCTGGGTCGCCTTCCTCATCGACACGTACTACTGCGTCGTTATGGCGTGGGCCCTGCGCTACATTGTGTCGTCCGCCACGGTGGCTTGGGGCATGGGCACAGCCGGCGCTGAGGGTGCGGCCGACTACTACTTCGGCACGGTTCTCAGGTTATCGGGAGGACCCGGCGAAATAGGGTCTATTGTGCCTGAGCTTCTCGTTGCCCTTGCTATTGTCTGGATCATCATCTTCCTTGTCGTGCAGAAAGGGGCCGCGTCGATTGGTCCCGTGTCTCAGTGGGTGATGATCACGGCGTGGGTGTTCCTTGTCGTCCTTGTGATTCGCGGTCTGACTCTGGTTGGTGCTACGGACGGCCTCAACTACTACCTGCAGACCGACTGGAGCAAGCTTGCGAGTGGCGATGTGTGGTTCGCTGCACTCAGCCAGATCGCTTTCACACTGTCGGTGGGCATGGCCGGCATGTATGCGTACGGCAGCTTCATCAAGAAGCGCGGCGATGTGAACAACAACGCGTTCATTACCGGCTTCGGAAACTGCGCAACCAGCTTCTTCGCCGGGTTCGCTGTGTTCAGCGTCGTTGGATTCCTTATGCAGACTCTGTCTGTTCCTATCGAGGAAGTAAGTTCGTCCAGCGTGGGCCTTGCCTTCATCACGTGGCCGGTAGCGATATCGATGCTGCCCGGAGCGAACGCGCTCTTCGGCATCATATTCTTTGTCTGTCTGTTCCTGCTTGGCCTTTCCTCGGCATACTTCCTGGCGTACGGTGGCGTCATTTCCCCTCTTATGGACAAGTTCGGATGGGGAAGGACAAAGACGACGCTCGGCGTGTGTATTGTCGCGTTTGCTATCGGCATTCTGTTCACGACTCAAGGCGGCCTCTATTGGGGCCCCGACATTCTTGATAGGGCGGTTGCCTTCTATGGCCTACTCATCACTGGCGCCTTGAGCTGTATTGTCATCGGATGGGTTCTCCCTGTGAGTCGACTTCGCGAATTCGTGAACGAGACTTCCGATTTCAAGATTGGCCCGTGGTTCGACGTGCTTGTCAAAGCCGTTATCCCTGCTGTGCTCATTTTCGTGCTGGTGTATGGCGGCTTCATGAACGACATCCCCAACTCGTACGCGGGCTACCCCCGCTGGGCCAGCAACGCGATCTGGGGCACATTGGTTGTCACGCTCATTCTTAGCTTCATCCTTGGTTCGATGAAGACCAAAGGCCGCGCGGACTAGTAGGAGGTGATGAATTATGTCCATTGAAGCGTTAGTCGCCGCGGTAGTGATGTGGGTCGTGTTCATAGGCGGCCTCTCTTGGTGCCTCTCCAAGTGGCGTGGTGGTGGCAGCGAGTGGGAGGAATAGTCCAGAGAGGACTCCTCACTATGAGTCCTTTCCAGGGGGTGGGCAGCGTTCTCATTGCTCACCCCCTTTCCTGGCTTGGAGAGATGCAGCATAAGGAATTTGGCAACGGGTCTGCCGACATCGATCAACCTCTAGACAGATGCATCATGGTAAAATCTGTCGCAGATGCCATCCCCTGTGTATCGTCTTCTCGACGCCAGCTTCAACCGAGCCTCTGAAGGACTTCGCGTGGTCGAGGATACGGCCAGGTTTGTCCTTAACGATGGCGAGTTGAGTTCCTCGTTGAAAGCCATGCGTCATGAGCTTGCAGGCATGGCGAAGTTGACTGGCCTCGACCTTCTCTCAGGGCGCGATTCCCCCAACGATGTTGGCAGAGAGTCCGGCGTTCGTGTCGGTTCTGGCCAACGCGACCTCGTCGACGTGGTTCGTGCCAACCTCAAGCGGGCACAGGAGTCACTTCGCACTATTGAGGAGTATGCACAAACGTCGGAGTTGCGGGCCACACTTGATGTTGCTGTCGCCGAGAGCTTGCGGTATCGCGCTTACGATTGCGAGAGCCAGATTGTCGGGCGACTGTCACGTCGCCTTCAGTCACAGAGGGTTCGTGGGCTCTATGTGATTGTTGACAGGGCCGTTGTTGGAAGCCGCTCTCCAGTCGAAGTTGCCGGCCAAGCCGCAATGGGAGGAGCCAGAGTCATCCAATTACGGGACAAGTTGAGCCCGAAGGCGGATGTCGTGCGTGTGGCAACTGAGATGATGAAGGTCTGTGCTGAACACGACGTGTTGTTCGTGGTCAACGACTACGTCGACATAGCTGCGGCCATTGGGGCGCCGGCCGTACACGTTGGACAGGATGATATCCCTATCGATGCAGTGCGGCGGCTGATGTCGCTGGATTCGATCGTGGGAGTGTCGTGCCATTCTGCCGAAGATGTGCGTCGCGCACGCGGCTCCGGAGCCGACTACATAGCGGTGGGCTCGGTGTTTCAGACAGTTCAGAAAGAGAATCCCGTAGTAGTTGGCACAGAACTCGTCTCGCAGGCTAGGCTGGAGGCGCCGGGTGTGCCCCTCGTCGCCATCGGTGGCATAGACGTGAGTAACGTGGCACAAGTTGTCTCCGCGGGCGCGGATGCGATTGCGCTTATCGGTGCAGTTGTTGGAAAGACGAACGTGCTTGATGCCACGCTGGATATGGTGGCCCGGATAGCACGGGCCAGCAAGGAGAGAGAGAGAGATGTCCACGAATCAGCTTGACGAGATCTCGGCATCGGCACACGAGTACTTCTCGGTACAGAACAGGGCGCGTGAACGCGCGCTTCCTTTGTGCCGGCAGATGATTCAGAACAGCGGTAACGCAATACGCTCGGCGCACAGGCTCCAGCCTGACAGGGCGCACGAGTTGCTCTCTCAGAACGCCGAAGTCAATCGACAGCTCCTTGAAGCTGTTGCGGAGAGCGAAGAAATACGCCAGGCAGGCTTCGTGCATGATGCACAGAAGGAGTACGCCGAAGCCTGCATAACGGTGGCCTTGATTGAAGCAAGGCCTCTTCCTGTTGCCGAAGACATCGGAGTGTCCATGCCGGCGTACCTGCATGGACTTGGCGAGTCGATCGGAGAGATGAGGCGATACGTCCTCGACAGCCTTCGACGTGGCGAGACCACGCGGTGTGAGGAGTTGCTCGAGACCATGGACGACTTCTACGGCGTTCTCATGGGCATGGACTACCCCGACATGGTTACCCATGGGTTGAGGCGCAATTCCGATGCCGCCCGTGGGCTAATCGAGCGTACTCGTGGCGACCTTACCAACGCCCTGAGGCAGGATGGTCTTGAGGCCAGGCTGGCCGACTTTGAGAAGCGTATCTGTTGACAAACAGAAGTGCTCCCAATAAAGTGTGGGTTCGGAATGACCCGGACGTAATATGTGAATGAAGGCGCTCAGGTCGATGATGCGCCTTTTCTTATGTCTTGAAGGAGGACTGACAATATGGATCTCATGTGGCTTAGCGTGGTTGCCGGTGTCATCGGCGCAATCGTCGTAGTCTACTTCGTCAAGTTCGTACTGTCTCAGGATGAAGGGTCCGATGCGGTGAAGGAGACTTCGGCGGCCATCCGAGAAGGCGCTATGGCGTTCATTGGGCGGGAATACAAGACCCTGTCCATCGTAGTAGTCGTAGTCGCCATCTTGCTGGCAATCGTTCCCAGTCTTGGTTGGCAGGTAGCAGCATCGTTCGTGTTTGGCGCGGTCTGTTCCATGGGAGCCGGCTACGCGGGTATGAACATCGCGACTCGTGCCAACGGCCGCACCTGTGCCGCGGCACAGAAGGGACTCAACGCCGGACTTCGCGTTGCCTTCAGGGGCGGTGCGGTCATGGGTCTCACTGTGGTTACCATCGGCATTCTTGGAATTGCCATTCTCTACTTCATCTGGGGAGCGCAGGCCAACTTCCTCGCAATCATTCCTGCGTATGGTACGGGGGCCTCGCTCGTGGCGCTCTTCGCCAGGGTCGGTGGAGGCATCTTCACGAAGGGTGCCGACGCTGGTTCTGACCTGGTGGGGAAGGTCGAGGCAGGCATACCGGAGGATGACCCCAGGAATGCGGCTGTCGTTGCTGACAATGTGGGTGACAACGTCGGCGATGTGGCAGGCATGGGCGCGGACCTGTTCGAGTCCTATGTAGAGTCCATTATCGCAACGATGACGCTGGCCGTGGTGGTCACCGCTACCGGTCTCGTCGATAGTGAAATGACTGGTTGGCTCATTCCGATGCTTATCGCCGCCGCCGGCCTTGTCGCATCCGTTATCGGGTGTTTCGTGGTGCGCGTGGGTGAAACAGTCGAAATGGGCAGGCTGCTTGCGGCACTGAGGCGCGGAACACTTACTGCGTCCATACTCACCGCAATCGCAGCCTTCCTCATTATTCAGGGCCTGGGAGCCAGCATCAACCTCTTCTGGGCAATGCTCGCCGGCCTGATTGCTGGCGTTCTCCTTGGTGAGAGCACCAGCTACTTCACGTCCTACGAGTTCAAGCCGACCCAGACCATTTCCGAAGCCTCATCATCCGGCGCTGGTGCGACCATCATCCAGGGTTTCGCAGTCGGAATGCTCAGCACCTGGCCTGCGGTTCTGCTCATCGCCGGCGCCATCCTCGCCGCCTTCTACTTCGGCAGCTACTACGGCGTCGCGCTTGCGGCAGCCGGCATGCTTTCGACGCTTGGTGTCACTCTGGCTACCGACGCCTACGGCCCGGTTGCTGACAACGCTGGCGGTATCACGACCATGGTTGGACTGCCTGAGGATGTTCGCGAGCGGACCGACGCTCTCGACTCTCTTGGCAACACGACTGCGGCTACCGGCAAAGGCTTCGCCATTGGCGCTGCAGCCCTGAATTCCCTCGGCCTGATTCTCTCGTTCGCGATTGCGACGGGAATCGTGTCACTCGCTGGCGGAAGCATCTCTGTCACAGAGCCAGAGCAATTCAGTCTGTTGAGTGCTCCGATCCTGATTGGCATTTTGCTCGGCGCGCTGATGCCGCCGGTGTTCTGTGCCATGACCATGAAGTCGGTCGGAATCACCACCGAGGCCATAATCAGTGAAGTGCGCCGACAGTGGAAAGAGCTTCCTGGCATTATGGAAGGAACCCAGAAGCCACAGTACGGTCTGGCCGTGGATATCTGCACCAAGACGGCTCTGCGCGAGATGCTGGCTCCGTCCATCATGTCCATCGTCGCTCCCGTCGTGGTCGGCGTGGTTCTCGGCAAGTTTGCGCTGGCAGGATTTCTCGTCGGCGCGGTTGTAATTGGCTTCATCCTCGCTATCATCCTGAACAATGCCGGCGGCGCCTGGGACAATGCCAAGAAGTGGATTGAATCGGGCAAGTTTGGCGGCAAGGGCTCTGAGGCTCACAAGGCCGCGGTTGTTGGCGACACCGCTGGCGACCCCATGAAGGACACGGCTGGTCCCTCTCTGAACATCATGCTCAAGCTGATGTCCGTCATTTCGCTGATGCTTGCACCGGTTCTCGCCGGTTTCACAGGCATCATCTAGATTCAGTCCGTGCGACTTTGGGGGCGAGGTCCTTCGAGGGATCTCGCCCCCTTGCTCTCTTTGGTCGCCGCTTCGAGGCGGTGGTACAATCAGCGAGGCCATGCCTGAAGCTATTGTCGTTCGAGGTGCCCGCGAGCACAACCTCAAGAACATCGATGTCACGATTCCCCGGGGGAAGCTGGTAGTTATTACCGGCGTCTCCGGTTCAGGGAAGAGTTCGCTTGCCTTCGATACCATCTTCGCGGAGGGGCAACGCCGCTACGTGGAGTCACTGTCGGCCTATGCCAGACAATTCCTTGGCCAGATGCAGAAGCCGGATGTCGACTACATCGAAGGTCTGAGTCCGGCCATATCCGTCGACCAGAAGGGCCCAAGTCATAACCCTCGCTCGACTGTTGGCACCGTCACTGAGATCTACGACTACTTGCGCCTTCTCTTCGCTCGTGTCGGACACCCTCACTGCCCCGAATGCGGTCGCGAGATCCAACCTCAGACGGTGCAGCAGATAGTGGACGCTGTGTTGTCATTGCCCGAGAACAGCCGGATTCTCGTTCTTGCCCCTCTCATCCGAGATCGCAAGGGCGAGCACGTTCAGGTCTTTGAAGACCTGCGCAAGGCTGGATATGTCCGCGTGAGGGTTGATGGCGATGTGCGCGACCTTCAGGAGCAGTTCACTCTCGATCGCAACAAGAAACACTCGATTGAGGCGGTGGTCGACCGTCTGGTCGTGAGTCCGGGAGAGGAAGCCGGAAGGCTGTCCGAGTCGGTGGAAGCTGCTCTCAAATTGGGCTCAGGAGTGGTACTTATAGGCATCGTGGGCGGACAGGAGATGCTCTTCTCCGAGTCAATGGCGTGTGTTCACTGTGGCGTAAGCTTGGGTGAGATTGAGCCGCGCACATTCAGTTTCAACAGCCCCCACGGAGCGTGTCCGGTGTGTACCGGGCTCGGGTTCAGGTGGGAGATTGACCCGAGTCTTGTCATCCCTGACCGCGGACTCAGCATTGAGCAGGGAGCAATCTTTCCATGGGCTCGCAATGGTGCGATGTCGGTCTGGTATGCCAGTCAACTCGAGTCCCTGGCCCGCAGGGATGGATTCTCCCTATCGGTGCCGATTCGAGAGCTTGGCGAGGACCATGTGAACACCATCCTGTATGGCGACCGCCGGGGGCCGGTTCTTGCCAGCTACGACGGTAGGAACGGACTTGTCCAACGGTATACCCGTTTTGAGGGAGTCGTTCCCAACCTCGAGCGCAGGTTCAGAGAGACGGATTCGGACGCCATGCGAGCGGAAATCTCACGCTACATGACGTCTCACCCGTGTGCCGCCTGCAACGGCAAGCGACTGAAGCCGGAGGCCCTCGCTGTTCTGATTGACGGTCTCAACATTATGGACATCGCTGAGATGGCGGTGAACAGGTCCCTCGAATGGACTCATGGACTCGTACCTCGTCTCTCGCAACGTGAGAAGGCGATTGCCAGCCAGATACTGAAGGAGATCGGAAGCAGGCTGGGATTCTTGAAGGACATCGGGCTCGACTACATCGCGATTGACAGGTCTTCCTCTACCCTGAGTGGTGGTGAAGCACAGCGCATCCACCTCGCCACGCAGATCGGAAGCGGACTCACAGGAGTGTTATACGTTTGCGATGAACCCACCGTCGGACTCCATCCTGCCGATGATTCCCGTCTCATAGCCACCCTGGAGCGATTGAGGGACCTGGACAACACGGTGCTCGTCGTCGAGCACGATGAGGCGATGATGAGAGCAGCCGACCACGTCATCGACATAGGGCCAGGAGCCGGACACCTTGGAGGCCGCGTGGTGGTGACTGGGACCATCGAGGACCTCAAGGCCTGCGAGTCCTCGTCCACAGGCAACTATCTCAGCGGCCGCAAGTGCATTCCCATGCCTCTCAGCAGAAGAGAAGGCAATGGCAAGACAGTGAAGATTGTCGGCGCGAGGGAGAACAACCTCAAGGGAGTCGATGTCGATATCCCGCTGGGCAGGTTCGTGTGCGTGACGGGCGTCTCGGGTTCAGGGAAGAGCTCTCTGATCAACGAAGTGCTGTACAAGAGACTTGCCCGCGACCTGTACAGAGCCAAGGATGCCCCGGGCGCCTGTGAGGACATCGTTGGCATTGAGTACGTGGACAAGGTGGTTGACATCGACCAGTCTCCGATAGGCCGGACGCCTCGAAGCAACCCGGTCACCTACACCGGTACGTTCACTCCGATCCGCGAGCTCTTCGCACAGGTTCCCGAGGCCCGGGCACGTGGATACGGGCCGGGGCGGTTCTCATTCAATGTTAAGGGAGGGCGGTGCGAGGCGTGCCAGGGCGCCGGCTACGTTCAGATTGAGATGCAGTTCCTTTCGGATGTGACCGTACCGTGCGAGGTTTGCGCGGGCCGACGCTACAATCGGGAGGCCCTGGAGATACGGTTCAAGGGCAAGTCCATTGCCGATGTGCTGGACATGACTGTCGAGGAAGCCCTCGACTTCTTTCAGAATGTCCCTCCTGTTCGCAGGAGACTGGAGACTCTCAAAGATGTGGGCTTGGGGTACATACACCTCGGGCAACCTGCTACCACTCTATCGGGGGGCGAAGCACAAAGAGTGAAGCTCGCGACCGAGCTGTCGAGACGTTCGACTGGCAACACCCTGTACATACTCGATGAACCGACCACAGGGCTCGCATTCGCCGATGTGGATTGCCTGCTGCACGTCCTGCAGAGGCTCGTTGACGCCGGCAACACCATGCTGGTCATCGAGCATCACCTGGATGTTATCAAGAACGCCGACTGGGTCATTGACCTCGGGCCCGGAGCGGGCGACTCTGGTGGATGGGTGATATCCTGCGGCACCCCCGAGGAGGTCGCCGCCGATACGCGCTCTCAAACGGGCGCGTATCTGGCGCCTGTGCTTCGCACGGGACACCGTGATCTCTCTAATGCCACGGCTCCGCGGCCGCCCAAGAAACGCAAGCGGATACGCGCATGAGCCTGTATCCGGAGCGTGTGAGGCGAGCATCCCGCTCGCAGGTGCTGAGATGGTGCGCAGGTAGACCTGTGGACTCTCAGGCTATCGTCTGATTGACGCCCCTCTTGCGAGTCTAGCCGAAGCTGCCGTGTCTGTACGCGCAGAGGGCGCGGCGGCTGTCCTCGCCCGATTGTGCAACAGGCCGTGGTCATTGCGGGCATTCTGAGGAGAACCACCTCCCGGCAACAGTCGCAGTATGTCGTCCGGCGAGTGGTTGTCCGGTGGCTGTTCAGGTCTAGAGCTTGGCTAGACCCGAGACTACCTGCGTAAGGTCGTAGAAGGGAATGCATTCCATCCCCCGTGTCTTGTAGAAGTTGAGAAGGTCGCCGGTCGCGAATACCACGTGTGCGTGTCGCGACGCATAGGAGTCGGACACACCATTGCCGACGTACACGACCCTGTAGTCCTGGCTGAGATAGAGCTTCGTGTACGCTTCCTTGAAGCCATCCTGCAAGACTGTGCCGTCCGGCCCGACATACTGGACCTTCACTCCCTCGGGCAGGAAAGCATTGGTCGCCGCATGCACTTCCACGCCCTTAATGCCGAGCGCCCGCAGTATCGCCTCGATATAGAACTGCAGGCCGTTGCTGACGATGACGAAACGCATACCCCTGTACTTGCAGTAATCAATGAGTGTCCGGAAGCCCGGCCGTATCCGCACGTGTTCGTCGAGCTTGTGTAGCAGAGTCTCCTCGTCCTCATGGATCATGGCGAACGCCCTGGTATTGAAGTCGCCGACCGTGATGCGACCTTCTTTGTACTCTTCGAGGATAGTCCGCCAGTCACCTTGGGCGTAGGCGTCCAGCAGGTAGAAGCTGGCGTCATCTTCGGTGATGGTGCCGTCGAAATCACACTGGATGATTGTCTTCATGTCACATGCGTGTGGCCCGCCGCATGGACGGGCCGGAGCGAGATTGTAGCACACAGGCTGCACTAGACGTTCAGGGTGAGACTGACGGGGCAGTGGTCCGAGCCGTACACGTCGGACAGAATGCTCGCCTCTGTCACTCTCGACGCCAGGTCTTCGCTCACGAAGAAGTAGTCAAGGCGCCAGCCGATGTTTCTCTCACGAGCTCGCGTTCGCATGTCCCACCAGGTGTAGTTCCCACCCTCCTTGTTGAACATGCGAAAGCTGTCAGTGAAGCCTGCTTCCACCAGCCGGTCCATCCAGGCGCGTTCCTCTGGAAGGAATCCGGAGACCCTCACGTTTTCTTTGGGGTGAGAGAGGTCAATCTCAGTGTGGGCGGTGTTGAAGTCACCACACACCACCAGGTTTTCTCCCCCATCCAGGCGAACCTTCAGATGGTCAAGGAAGGCGTCGTAGAATGCCAGCTTGTAACGCAGTCGTTCATCACTCATCTTCCCGTTGGGGAAATACACATTCAACAGCGTGAACGCGTCATATCGAGAGACAAGTACACGACCTTCTGCGTCGAATCGTTCGATGCCGAAGCCCGGAGCAACTTCGTGGGGCATCGGTCGAGTGAAGGTGGCGACGCCGCTGTACCCTTTCCTCTCCGGGTAGTTCCAGTCAGCTTTGTAGTCCAGCGGATTCAGGAGCGAGTTGCCCAACTGGTCCGGGTGCGCCTTCGTTTCCTGCAGGCACAGCACGTCAGGGCTCGCCTCGTGCAGCCACTCAAGAAAGCCCTTCTTCTCCACGGCTCGTACGCCGTTTACGTTCCAGCTTGCAAGTCGGATTGTCATCTATGCCGACGCTAGCGTAGCAGGTCGGCTCGGGAGTCTCAATCGCTGGCTCGTGGGAACGGAAGCCAGGTTGCAATGTGTGCATTGAAGGTGCAAAATTGCGGCGTTCCGGCCGATGAACATATCGAGAGTGCTTGTGGCCGACGATCACGCTGTCGTTCGCGAGGGGCTGAAGCAGATTCTGGCGGATGACCCACAGTTTGACATCGTCCGGGAGGCGACAACAGGTGCCGAGGTACTGGACCAGTTGCTTGATGGTCGCATCGACATCTTGATTCTCGATATCTCAATGCCTGGCATGAGCGGCCTCGAGGTTATCAAGCAGGTCCACCGTGAGTATCCCAAGACTGCAGTCCTGGTTCTCAGCGTCCATCCGGAGTCGCAGTACGCGCTGCGCGTGATGAAAGCGGGCGCATCAGGCTATCTAAACAAGTCCAGTGCGCCTGAGGAATTGATCGCGGCGCTCAGGCGGGTTGCATCCGGCCACAAGTATGTCAGTCCATCTCTTGGCGAGATTCTGGCCGACGACCTTGAGCATGGGTTTGAAGGGCCTCGTCATGAAGCTCTCTCTGACCGCGAGTACGAAGTGCTTTGCATGATTGCGTCGGGGTACAGCGTTCAGCAGATTGCCGAGCACCTTGTTCTGAGTGTCAAGACCGTCAGCACGTACAGAGCCAGGCTTCTCAGGAAGATGGGTATGCAGAGTGGGGCAGAACTCACCCGCTATGCACTGACTCAAGGACTGGTCGAGTAATTGTAGGGTTCAGTCCTACATCATTCTGTGCCGTATCCTACCCGCGCTCTTTTACAAGACCGAGTCACACAGTCGACAATGGTCATGTATGAAAGACTGTGACCACCTTGCGTTTGAGGCAACCGGCAACAGGAGTGTGAGGCTATGAGGGTGTACGTCGTGGATGATTCACCTTTGGTGAGAGAGCGGCTTGTGGCTCTTCTTTCCGAGATTAACGGGGTGGAGGTAATCGGCACTGCGGACAACGCTGAGGACGGCATTCGCGGGATTGCAGAAGAGAAGCCGGGAGTTGCGATTCTCGACATTCGTATGCCGTCCGGTAGTGGCATCTCCGTCCTTGAGGCAATCAAGAGAACCCCTGATTGTCCGACGGTGGTGATGTTGACCAACTACCCCTATCCTCAGTACAGGAAGAAGTGCATTGATGCTGGAGCGGACTACTTCTTCGACAAGTCCAGCGAATTCCATCGCGTCACAGACGTGCTTGCGCGTATGGTTGAGCAAGAACAGGGTGGGTCGGAGTAGCCCCCTAGGGGCTACTTCGGTTGTGTCCTTGCCGCCGCCCGCAGGGAGAGAGTCTGCGCGCAGATGCTCACCGGATTCTCGCCGCTGCATTCATGGAACCAGCCCGAGTCTTGTGCGTCTATGCTGTTGAAGCCGCAGCACTGCTCTCGATGGCGCTTCTGTCCTCGGGCCTGGTCGACTCCTCTAACAGGCCAGCCCGGAGGCTCCTCGCCCTGCGAAGTTCCTGGTTCGACACACTGAGGCGAACGTCTGCTTCCTCATTCGGCATGGATTGCCCGACGCGCTTCTTCAGAAAACATCTGTGCTAGTGTATGTTATGTGCGGTCCACATACGGCGTCGCGTGCTCCCATGCTGTCTAGCCGCCATGCGGAGAGCGGTACATTTGGGAGTGGCTGGAGTGAGCGATACAAGGCGATGTAGCCGCTGGAGGAGCGGAGCTAAGGAAGTGGCTTGTGCAATCCTTGCCTGACGATAGTACTGTTCCCTCGAGGGTTCGCAAGCAGGTACAGTGAGGGTCTGGAGAGCAATCCGTGAGTGTACCGGAGGTCGGATCCGATCTCGTGCGAGTTCTGGTGGTATCGCATGTCGAAGACGATGTGCGATTGGCACGTGACGCGCTCACCAGTGCTGGCGCGATGGATGTCAGGCTGGAAACGGCGGGAACCATAGCCTCTGCCGTGGAGCGCCTGGACGATTCAGGCATCGACTTCGTTCTCGTCGACATTGAGCTTCTTGACGAGCAAGGCCAGGATGCCCTGGGTAAGATGCAGGAAGTTGCTCCTGACGTACCGGTCGTTGCCATGACGTGGGGAGAAGAAGCATCGGGCTCGGCTACGTCTGCTGTGCCATGTGTCCGGGACTTCATATCCAGGAACCACCTTGATGGCAGGCTTCTGGCTCCATTGCTTCACTACGCGAGAGACCATGCACGCCTGAGGTCACGACTTGAACGCGCCGAACTTGAGAAGAAGGCACTATTTGAGCATATCGGGTCGGCCGCGGTTGTGGTGGGGGCGGATACGCTCATCAGGCAAGTTAACAAGAGGTTTGAGGCGTTGCTCGGCGTTTCTGAGAAGGACGTTGTTGGCAAGCGGCGATTCCTCGAACTGGTCTGCGCGTCTGATCTTGCCCGGGTCAAAGATGTCTTTAGCCAGACGAGAGATACCGAGCGGCCATCTAAGACATTGGCACACTTCGTTTCCTCTTCCGGGCGGGAAATTGCCGCACGCGTCACGGCAGTGTTGTTGCCCGAGAATGAGAACATGATGGTCTCTGTGGTAGATGTGACCGCGCGCAGACAAGAGGAGGAAGAGCACCGCTACCACCGTGAGTATTTCCGGTCCCTGTTCGAGAATTCCCCTGAGGGTATTGTCTCGTTTGACAATGATGGAAGGGTGCTGGATGTCAACCCCTCGTTCGAGACGATGTTCGGCTATGCATCAGCCGAACTGAAAGGGCGGCCGTTGCTGGATTTCATCCTGCCATCGCGCCTTGAAATCGAGGGGCGTGAGACTATGCGGCGGACCTTCCTGGGCTCGTCGTACGTACCCAGGACAAAACGCCGCCGTGCTGATGGAACTGAACTGACCGTGACCATACTCGGTGCTTCTATCGTCCTTGATGGGGAGATGGTGGGTGGATTTGGTATCTATAGGGACATGACGGGCTAC
>Ga0180432_10003752_pt1 | contig 21424 bp, 10 predicted proteins | sample SS_ome_10_FD_132414 | JGI IMG/M metagenome (GOLD analysis project Ga0180432, IMG submission 132414) | Hypersaline lake sediment archaeal communities from the Salton Sea, California, USA - SS_1_MS_2 metaG | ecosystem: Environmental > Aquatic > Non-marine Saline and Alkaline > Hypersaline >...
CAACCTGCGCCAACCGAAAGTTACACACACGCCGTAAAACCGCCCTGCCTGCGGTGTTGGGTCCGACCAGGCTCCCGCCGGCCCCCCGAGTGAAGGTGATTGTGTTGTTACGAACGTCACACCGCCGTCCGCCACGGCCGGACGGCCCGTGGCCCATCGCCAGGCGCAGGCCCACCAGCGCGACTTGGCGGCGCGTGGCGCGAGCTTCGCGCGAGGGCACCCTCCGCCTGCTCGCGGGAGAGCATTCCCGCGGCGGTACGTGCGAGAACTGATTCTCGCGCGAGCGTGCTCGCTGCGGCGCTGGCGGAATGCCTGGAACGCCATCCAGCCTTCCGGCCCGGCCGCCGGGCCGGCCGGCCTTCCAGACCGTTTCCGGCCGCGTCGGAGGTGTTGCCAGGGTCGTGTCGGCAGCGGACGCCCGGGGCTCGATCGGTCGGCCGGTGTGGCCGACTCTCCACTGTTGGTCAATCGCCCGACGCGTCGTTCCTCGGGTGGATCTCCATCCGGTCGCTCCGGCTGTTGGCCCGGACCAGGGGGCTGTACATGGCCTCGGCCCGGGCGGGCAGGGCGGCGAACCGTCCGGGCCGTTCGCACCGCAACCGGTAGGACAACTCGTGGCGGCCCTGGGGCAGCCGCGTGGTGAAGAAGGCCGACTTGGTGTCGCGGAGTTCGCGGTGGCCGAACAGGTCGCCGGCCCGTCCGAAGCCGCTCAGCAGGGCGGTGGGCTCGCACCCGGCCGGTTTGGGATCCTCCACGATCAGGTATTCCAGGTCGTTGTCTGCCGTGAGTTCCAGGCTGACTTCGACCAACTCGCCCGAGCGCACCACCTCGCCCTCGGCCAGCGGGATGCGTTCGTATTCGAGCGCCTGATAGGACTCCTGGACGGTCTTGCCCTCCTCGCGGTCGTAGGCGGAGCGCGTTCGGGTCACTTCGCGGGCCACCAGCCGGTGGTAGCTCCGCCGGATGTGCACCTCGTTGCCGGCGGGCGGGATGGGATCCTGTCGCGTGAAGTAGTCCAGGTATACCCCGTAGTACAGGTTCCCGGAGCCCTCGCGGTCCAGGCGGACCCGGTGCTCCCCGGGGCCGAGGTTCTCCGGTGCGATCAGCAGGCGGGCGTCGAAGGTGAGGGCGTTGTCGGGCGTGACGCGGAAGGAACGCCGGATCCGCTCGTCGATGGTTACGCCGACCCGCATGTCGGCCGACAGCTCGCCCGAGACAGCGAGGTACTCCGCGAGGGCGTAGACGGCCATGGCGGTGTCCTTGGTGTTGTGCCACCGCGTGCCGCGACGGTTCCGCACCAGCCAGTTCACCGCCCCGGACACGTAGGCGTGGTCCGGCCGGACCAGGAGCAGGGCCCGCAGGATCATGGCCGTGCTCTCCACGCCGCTGTCGTACCAGTAGCGGTACCGGTCGCCGTGGCCCCAGCTGGCCGTGCCGGCCTTCTCGTCCAGGACCACGGTGTTGTAGAGGTTCTCGATCAGGATGCCTGCCCGCTCGGCCTCGCCAACGCGGTGCAGAGTGATCAGCAGCATCCCCCGCGAATAGTCGGTCAGCGCGTCGCGCTGCTCGTAGATGCGGTCGAGCATCGCCCGGACGTTCTCCCGGGCCAGCAGTGCGGCGTCATACCTTGCCAGGGCGTAGAGCATCCAGGTGCGGACGTTCAGGTCGTCGCGGCCCCACCAGTGCCGGGCGGCCGGTTCGGTTCCGGTCACCCGCTGGAGCAGGAAGTCCACGCCCCGCAGGAGCACGGTCCGGTCGAAGGCCAGGTCCGCGTCGCGGGCCTCGGTCAGCCCGTAGACCACGTAGGCCGTCATGTACGGGTTGGATGCCCCGCCGCCCCACCAGCCCCAGCCGCCGTCGGCGCCCTGGAGATCCTCCAGCCGCTTCAGGCCGCTCCGGATCATGTCGTCCATGACGGCGTTGTTGAACACGGGGCTGGTGCGGCGCCACCGTGGCGGCCCGCCGTCCCCGGGCCCACCCTGGGCCTCGATCTTCCGCTGAACGGCGGCCAGGTCGATGCCGAGGTGCTGAAGCGTGCGCCGCGTGACCACCGCCGGGATGAACCGGCTGACGGTCTGCTCCGTGCACCCGTAGGGATACTCCAGCAGGTAGGGCAGGGCGTCGATCATCACCGCCGCGAGCGACGGGCTGAGATGCACCTCCATCAGCGGCGAGTCGGGGGCGACCTCCCCGGGTACTCGCATGGCCACGGTGGCGCTCTGCTCGGCGTCGCCCTGGCGGATCGCCCCGCTGCTGGCGACGAAGCGGTCGGCGCCGTAGGTGAGCACCGGCAGGGTGATCTCCAGGGCGTCGGCGTCGACGTCGGCGGCCACGCCGGCGGTGAGCCGCCCCGTCCCCGGCAGGAGGGCCCGGGCGGGGAAGTCCACCGCCACTTCACTTGCGGCGGGTACCACGATCTCCGCCTCGCCGGGCGCGGCGTCGGGGATCGGCTCGCCGTGCAGGGTCGGTGTATCGATCCGGACGGCCTCCGAGCCCTCCAGGCGCACCCGGACGCGTTTGGCCTCGTCGAGGTAGTTGTGGGCGATGACCGTCAGCACCGGGTCGTCGCCCTCGACCAGGAAGCGCGGGGCTTCCAGCCGGGCGATGATGTCCTTGCGGGTGACGACGTCGGTGGCGGTCTGGCCGATGCGCGTGTCACGGTCGATGGCGATGGCGTGGATCCGCCAGGTGGTCAGCGTGTCGGGCAGGGTGACCGGGACGGAGGCACGCCCGGCCTGGTCCGTCATCACGTGGGCGGCCCACAGGACCGTGTCCGGGAACTCCCTGCGGATCTCGGCGACGGCGTACTCGCCACCTGCTTTCTTGCCGTCCGCCGGCGCCATCTCCATGGCCTTGGCCATCCTGGGCGCGCCGGCGGCCCCGTCTTCGCCGCCGCTGAATACCCTCTCGTTCGCCATCGGGCTATCGCCGCTCCGGAAGTCGAAGTTCGTGTCCGTTCGCACCAGGTGGGGACGCTCCCGGCCATAGAAGAACCTCTCGATGCGCTGCCGCAGCTCGGGCTGGATGTAGTAGATGCTGGCGTCGACCATCATCAGGGCGAGCTCAGCCGGCGCCGGTTCGCCGGCAGAATCGGCGCTGGCGACCTCCACGGAGACCTGCTGGTGCGGATAGAACTCCCTGCCCGGCGTCTCCAGGGTAACGGTCAGGAATCGCTCAGCGGGCGGGACGACCAGCTCGATCTCGTCCAGGAAGACCTTCTGGTCGCGCAGCACCGCTGCCGCCAGCCGGACATTCGGCACGTGCCGGGCGGTGATCGGCAGCTCCAGCATGCCGGTGCCCCCGTGGACGAAGACGATCCGGTGGCTGTAGAGGTCGTCGCCTTCCATGGTGAACAGGACGTAGCAGCGGTCGAACCGCGTGTTGATCAGCACGCGGGCGGTATCGCCCGGCACGTAGGACGCCCGGTCGAGCACCAGCTCGACGTCGCGGTAGGCGTAGTGGGCGTAGCGCCCCCCGCGCTGCGTGACCCACAGGTCGCACTTGCCGGTGACCGCGGGGTCGGTGAAGGAGGCCACCACCACCCGAAACGGACCTTCCTCATCCGTGACCCACTTGACCTCGCCCCGCCCGTTGCTGCCGGCCTCGATGCGCTCCTCGAACACCTTGTCGCCCAGGTCGTACTCCACCCGCTCATTGCCGGTGTCCTCATCGCCCGAAACGCGCCGGGTCAGGCGGTAGACCTTGCACTCGCCGCGAAAGGCGACGGGGTCGCCGTTGGGGCCCTGGGATTCGATCTCCAGCCGTACGGTGTCGCCGGGCTGGTGGATGGCATGCTGCGGCCGCACCTGGATGTGGAACGGCTGGTGGGTGACCTTGATGCTGCCCGAGGCGGTGATGACTCGGAGTGACTTGTCGGTGACTTCGGCCTCAACGTCGTAGCGGAGGTCGGCGTCGGGAGCGGATGGCCAGGGTTCGGTCTCCAGCCCCACGATCGCAACGCCCTGGTCGTCCGTGGTCAGTTCGTAGGTGCCGACGAGATCGCGGCGGGTATGGCGTCGCCGCAGGTCTCCGGACCGGCCGAAGTCCCCGCCCGGTCCCCGGCGCTCGTGCGGCCCGAAGTCCTCGAAGAACCAGGGCCACGGTCCCGGCCGGCGGAAGTGCGGGTACTGCGGCGAGCGGAAGACCCTGGCAACGACGCGGGCCCCGGCCACCGGCTCGCCGAAGTAGTAGCGGGCGGTGATGCGCGCCTCGACCGACTCACCCACGCGGCAGTCGGGCCGGCCGGCCGCGACGGTGACTTCGTACTCCGGCTTGCGGTATTCCTCGATGCGGAAGCGGGCACCCTGGCCGGCGTCCACCGGCCGGCCGTCCACCGTCATCCGGATGCGATACAGCCCCAGCGCCGTGTCGTCGGGCAGCCGGAGGTCGCCCGAGGCGCTGCCCTCGGCGCCGGTGTGCAGCTCGCGCCGGTCCACCACCTCTCCCTGGGGATCCCGCACCTCCACGGCCACGGCCCGGTGCGCCGCGGTCTCGTAGGCGCCCTGCTCGTACATCCGGAGGATGGTCTTGAAGTGGATGACCTGGTCCGGACGGTAGACGGGCCGATCGGTGAAGGTGTACGCCCGGTAGGGCCCGCGGAAGCCCCACCAATACCAGTGGTAGTTGCTGCCGCAGACGGCGTAGTGATCGCCGTCGCGAACCAGCAGCGTTTTGGCCTCGCCGTGGCTTCTGTCCTTGCGGTCGGTGTGCACGAAGCGGAATAGCCCGGCGTCGTCGGTGCGGCCGGTCTGGTAGTACGCGAATCGCCCCTTGACGGCCGGGCCCTGCACGAGCACCTCGGCGCCGCCCGCCGGCTCACCGCTCTCGGCGTCGGCCACCCAGAACAGCGTGGCGCTGCGGGCACTCTTGGTCAGGCACGACAGACGCGAGATGATGGCGACGGCCTCCGCGCGGGCCTTGCCGCCGGCGCCCTCCGCCAGGATGACGTAAGCACCCGGCTCGGAGACGGGCAGCGCGGTCGGGTGCAGGCCGTCCGCCCCGCTGCCGAAATGCCTGTGCTTGCCCTCGTCGGGCACCGCCACCGCCCAGGACGCCACGGGCTCCTGCCGGGGCTGCCACTTCTCCAGGCGGTTCAGAAAGCCCACCTCGCGGATGAAGTCGAACAGCTCCACGCGGTAGGCTCGCAGGCTGATGGCGGGCACGTTGCGGCATTGGAAGTGGATCTCGGGCCTGGTGCCCGGCGGCACGGGGCCGCCCACCCCCAGCCCCAGGCGGGGGGCGGTGATCTCCTCTGCCTGCCTGGCGGCTCGCCGGGCCCAGGACGACCGGGCGTACTCGTCGACGACGCGGCGGTAGTAGCGCACGGCCGTCACGTAGTCGTCCCGGTAGTGCTGGTGGATCTGCCCGATCTCGTAGAGGGCCTCGGGCGCCCGGGCGGACTCGGGCCAGCCCTCCACCACCCGGGTGTAGGCCGCCAGGGCCTGGTCCAGGTCGTTGCCATCCTCGTCGCGCTGCAGGTGAAGGCGCTCACGCTGATGCAGGCGCCCCATGCGGAAGGTGGCCTTGAGGGCGTGTTCGGAGTCGCCCCCCAGTTCCACCGCCCGCTTCAGCGCCCGCAGGGCGTGCTGCTTCTGAAACCGGCGGCATTCGCGCCAATCGTCCGGTTCGTCGCCGGTGATGCCCGGCAGACCGCGAAGGTCCCGCAGCCGCATGTAGGCGTCGGCCTGCCTGATGAGAGCCGCGGCTGCGGCCGGGCGGTCGTGGTTCTCGACGTACAGCTCGGCCGCCCGGCCCAGGTGCACCACCGCCAAGCGACCAGCCCCGTGCCGCTCCAGATCGGCGTCGCCCAGCTCCTCGTGCAGTTCCGGACGCCGGTCCAATTCGGCGTGCTCGGCCAGCAGCCGTTCCAGGACCGGCACGCCATCGTCCCACCGCTGGAGCCTGAGCAGGCAGCGGGCACGCAGCAGGGCTGCTCCGGTCGCATCCGGCGGAGCCTGCTCCAGCATCTCCAGGGCTGCGCGGTAGTTGTGCCGCTCGAACGCCCGGCGGGCGCGGTCCAGCTCCGCAGGGCCGGTGTCATCGTCTGTCTGCATCACGGCGATCCCCGCGCCGCTCAGGCAGAGCAGCGTCAGGCACAGGGTCAGCAACCGCGTTCTGCGCATCGAGAATCCTCCTGGGTCCTGCGGTTCCACCCCATCGGACGTCGGTGCGGGCAGGAAGTTCCGGGATGGGGCGCCGGGGCAGTCTACCGCGCCGCCGCCCGCACGACGACGCGGGGGGGCGGCGTTCCGCTGCGCTGCCGTGGGTGGTTCGGGCCGGGAAAGCATTGGACGGCATCCCCGGCGGCGATAGAATCCTTCGCTTGCGGACGGACGCGCGGTGAATCGAAACAGGCCGGGCCGGAACCCGTCAGGGGAGTCGCCTCCATGACCGAGCAGAACACGGGGCGGGAGACACAGGCCCAGGGCGACGACGTGGCCGCCGTGGACCAGCTTGCCCAGTCTTACCAGCAGATCCGCAGCGAACTGGCCAAGGTGATCGTCGGGCAGGAGAGGGTGGTCGACGAACTGCTGATTGCCCTGCTCTGCCGCGGGCATTGCATTCTCGAGGGTGTTCCCGGGCTGGCCAAGACGCTGCTCATCAGCACCCTGGCCCGGGCCACGTCGCTGAGTTTCTCGCGGATTCAGTTCACACCCGACCTGATGCCGTCGGACATCACCGGCACCGAGGTGATCGAGGAGGACAAGTCCTCCGGCACCCGCCAGCTCCGCTTCGTCAAGGGGCCGGTGTTCGCCAACGTGATCCTGGCGGACGAGATCAACCGCACGCCGCCCAAGACGCAGTCGGCTCTGCTGGAGGCCATGCAGGAAGCCCGGGTGACCGCCGCCGGGTTCACCCACAAGCTGCCCAAGCCGTTCTTCGTCCTGGCCACGCAGAATCCCATCGAGCAGGAGGGCACCTACCCGTTGCCCGAAGCGCAGCTCGACCGGTTCATGCTCAAGGTGCTGGTGGACTATCCGAGCGAGGAGGAGGAGTTCGACATCGTCCGGCTGACCACCGCGGCCACGACGGCCAAGGTCGAGCCGGTCTTCGGCGCCGCCGAGATCCTCCAGTTGCAGGAGTTGGTCCGCAACGTTCCCTGTGCCGACCACGTGATCCGCTACGCCATGCGTTTCACCCGCCTGACCCGCCGGGACAAGGGCCCGGTGCCGAAGTTCGTGGACGACTACCTGGACTGGGGCGCCGGGCCGCGGGCCACGCAGCACCTGGTGATGACAGCCAAGGCCCGGGCCATCCTGCACGGGCGCTACTACGTCTCGACGGAGGACATCCGCGAGGTCGTGCACCCGGTTCTGCGGCACCGGCTGATCACCAACTTCAACGCCGAGGCCGAGGGCAAGGACGCCGACTACGTCATCGATCGCCTGATCGAGGAGATCCCGGCGGAGAGTTCGCGGGGCATGGACGAGGCCATGGCCCGCCGGGTGTTTGCCCAGCCGACCGGGGGCTGACCCCGATCGTGATGGTCCGGCCGGGCGCGGGCCGTGGTGCAGGGAGGCTGAACCGTGAGCGACACCGGCTCCGACTACCGGGCCTGGCTCCGACCGGAGGTGCTGGCCCGCATCGGCGGTCTCGAGCTGCGGGCCCGCATGGTGGTCGAGGGCTACTACACCGGCATGCACCGCTCGCCCTACCGTGGGGCCAGCGTCGAGTACGCCGACCACCGGGCCTACACCCAGGGTGACGACCTGCGGCACATCGACTGGAAGGTCTACGGGCGCACCGACAAGTACTACATCAAGGAATACGAGCAGGAGACCAACCTGGACTGCGTCCTGGTGGTGGATACCAGCGAGTCGATGGGCTACCGCTCGGCGGGGGCCCCGCTGAGCAAGCACGAGTACGCCACGGTGATCGCCGCTTCCCTTGCTTATCTGGCCCTCAACAAGCAGCGGGACAGCGTGGGCCTGGCGTTGTTCGACGAGCGCATCAGGCGGTACGTCCGGCCCTCGCGGAGCCCGGCGCGGTGGAAGGCGGTGATCCGGGAACTCCAGGGCGGGCTGGGGCCGGCCAAGACCGGTATCCGCCAGGTGCTCAACGACCTGGCCGAACGCCTGGATCACCGCGTGCTCATCATCGTCATCAGTGATTTCCTCGACCACCTCGAGGAGGTCCTCCAGGGGCTGGCCCACCTGCGCTTCCGGCGGCACGAGATCATCGCCTGTTGCGTCTGGGACGACGCCGAGCACGACTTCCCCTTTACGGGCCCCACGTTGTTCGACGGGCTGGAGGGTGCCGGCCGCCTGCTGACCGAGCCCCGGGCCCTGCGGGACCGCTACCTGGAAGAGGTGCGGCGGTTCAACCAGCGCCTGCGGGACGGGTGCCACCGCCTGCGGGTGGACCATGTCTCGTTCCGCACCTCCGCGCCGCTGGGGGTGGCCATCAGCGCGTACCTGGCGACCCGCAGCGCCAGAATCCGCCTGCGTTCGTCGCGGGTGCTGGGGGGCGGCTGAGCCGGCGGGTCGTGCGGGGCCCTTGGCAGAAGCCTCATGGAAGGGGGCAGGGTTCATGGCGGGTGACGGATGTGGAGTGCTGCCGACCGCGGCGTGGGGCGTGCTGCCCTTCCTGCATCCGGGGCTGGCTCTGGCGGCGGTGGGCGCCGCGGCGATTCCTGTCGTGGTGCACCTGATCAACCGGCGGCGGCATCGCCGGGTGCCCTGGGCGGCCATGGGCTTCCTGCTGGCGGCCAACGCCCGCAGCCTGCGGCGGATCCGCCTGGAGCACTGGCTGCTGCTGGGCACGCGGATCGCGGCCGTGCTGCTTTTCGGTCTGGCCGTGGCCCGCCCGCTGCTCAGCGGCACCGCCCTCCTGGGCGTAGGTGACACGTACTGGCATCACGTGCTGCTGGTGGACAACTCGCTCTCGGCGAGCGTGGCCGGCGCGGCCGGGTCGGGAGCCATCCCGGCCGTGGACGCCGCCGCCACCGTTCTCTCCGGCATTCCCCGCGGTGACGCGGTCAGCGTGATCGCCCTGTCCGCCCCGGCGCGGCCGATTGTGGGGCAGGCGGCCTTCGATCGTCGGAGCGTTCGAGCCCGGCTGGCGGCCGTCGAGTCCACCGAGTCGGCCACGGACCTCGCCGGCGGCCTGGCCCGGGCGCTGGAGGTGCTCGAGGCCTCCAGTGCCGCTCCCGAGAACCGGGCGGTCTACGTGGTCTCCGACCAGACAACCACCGCCTGGACGGGGGCCGACGAGACCGCGGCCCTCGCCCGCCGCATCGCCGAGGAGGCCCGCCTGGTGGTGGTGCCCCTGGCGGAGCAGCCGCGCGGGAACGTGGCCGTGACGGCCCTGGCCTGTCCGGACTCCCTGCCCGGCACCCGGCGGCCCATCCGCCTGGTGTCCCGGGTCACCAACTACAGCGAGGACCGTCTCGGGGGGCTCATGCTCCAGGTGCGCCGCGGGGATCGCATTGTCCGCGAGGTCCCGGTCGATCCCGTCGGCCCCGGCGGAAAGGTGGACGTGGCCTTCTCCGTGGTCGTGGATGCGGCGGGGACCGCGGTGATCGAGGCCCGCCTGGAGCGTTCCGCAGGCGACGCGCTGCCGATCGACGACGTCCGGCGGTTGTCGCTGGAAGCGCACCAGGCCGTGCCGGTCCTGCTGGTCGACGGCCGGCCCGGGGCGACACGTTTCGAGGGCGAGGCGGGCTACCTGGCCGCCGCCCTGGCACCGACGAATTCCCCGGGCGAGCCCTCGCTGCTGGCGCCCACCGTCGTGTCGGAGCTCGAGTTGCCCTCCGAGCCGCTGGGGGGCTACCGCGTGGTGGCCCTGTGCAACGCGTCCCTGGCCGGCGGGCGGGCCGCTGACGGGGGTGGGGTCTGGCGGCGGCTGGAGGAGTACGTACGCGGCGGCGGCGGCCTGCTGGTCTTCTGCGGCGACGCGGTCAGCCCGGAGGATTACAACCGCCTCGGTTACTCGGGCGGTGAGGGACTTCTGCCCGGCCGCCTCGGGCGCCCGGAGGGGGACGACCAGAGCCGCGAGCAGTACGTTCGGCTCGAACTGGCCGCCCCCAACCACCCGGCCGTGGCTGCCTTCGCCGATGCGGCCGAGAGCGGGCTGTTCCTCAAGGGAAGCGTGTACCGCTTCCTTCCGCTCGAGCCCGATCCCGCCGCGGCCACCGTGTTGATCCGCTACAGCAACGGGCGGCCCGCCCTGGTGGAGCGCTCCTTCGGAGCCGGGCGGGTCTGTGTGTTGACCACCACCGCGAACATGAACTGGAACAACCTCGCCGCCCGCGGTGACTATGTGTCGCTGATGTGGGGGCTGGTCTGCCACCTGGCCGGCGACACCCGCGAGGTCCGCAACCGGCTGGTGGGCCAGATGGTCGCCGACCCGCTGCTGCCCATGGAGGGCGGCGCTGCCCGGCAGGAGGGTCGCTTCTTGGCCGGGCGGGTGACCACCCCGGACGGCAGCGTCGAGGAGGCCTGGCTGGAGACCGCCGGCGAACGGTACGAGCTGAACTACGGGCCGCTCGATCGGGCGGGCGTCTACACCGCGGTGGCCGGCGCCCGGCGCACCGCGTACGTGGCCAACATCGACCCCGCCGAGAGCGATCTGCGCAGCCTGGACGAGCAGAGCCTCCGCAAGCTGCTGGGCCGGCCGCTGTTGTGGGCCTCCGATCCCCAGGCTCTGCGCCGCGGCCTGGACAGCGCCGGGGCCGAGGAGTTCTCCCGATCGCTGTTGTTCCTCGTGCTGGTGCTCCTGGTGGGCGAGAGCTGGCTGGCGATGCGTTTCGCCACCCGCCGCTGAGAAGAAAGAACGCGTTGGAGCGTGGTCGTGACCGGCCTGGTCGAGTGGCTGCTGGATCTCGAACACATCCGCCTGGGCGACGACGCGCCGGTGTCACTGGAGTGGCAGGCGCCGTACGAGCCGTGGATGCTGTTCGTCTTCGCGGTGTTGCTGGCCGCCGCGGTGGTACTGGTCCACCGCCGGGAGACGGGCCGGCGAGCGCTGCGCATTCTGGCAGCGGGCCTGCGCGGCGGCGTGCTGGCTTTGGTGGTGGCCCTGCTGTGCCGCCCGGTGCTGGTGCTGCAGCGCGAGCGGGTCGAGCCGGCCGGCGTGGCTTTGCTGCTGGACGTGTCCCGGTCTATGGAGCGGCACGAGCAGTACACCGACGGCGGACTGGCCGCCGCCGTCGCGGCGGGGGCCCGGCTGGAGAGTCCGGCGGAGGCCGGGCGGTACTCCCGCCTGGAGCTGGTCCGCCGGGCTTTGCTCGCCGATGAGGCGGCGCCCCTCCGCGCCCTGCTGGAGCACAACCACGTGCGGCTGGTCAGCTTCAGCGGGCGGACGCGAGCGTTGGCCTCGGTCCGCGATTCGCAGGAGCTGCCGGAGGCGATCGCGGCGCTGGAGGGGCTGACCGCCGACGGGACGGCCACCAACCTGCCTGCCGCGCTGGCCGAGGTGACCCAGCGTGGCGCCCGGCTGGCAGCCGTCGTCCTGGCCAGCGACGGGCGCAGCACCGTCCCGGGCAGCCTGGCGGCGGGCATCGACGCCGCCCGGGCCCGGAAGGTGCCCGTGCTCCCGCTGGCCATCGGTTCGCCCCGTCGGCCGCGGGACGTCGCCGTTGGACCGGTGATGGCCGAAGAGAACGTCTTTCTGCGGGATCTGATCGCCATCCGGGCCCGCGTTTCGGCCAGTGGCCTGGAGGTGCCCACCCCGCTGGCCGTCCAACTGTTCGATGAGGCCGCCCCGCAGGATGCCCGGGCCTCACAGGAGGTCCGTCTCGGGGGCCCGCAGACCACCGCCGAGGTGGAGTTCCGCATCCGGCCCGACCGCACCGGGCGGATCGCCTATCGGGTCGAGGTGGCGCCGCTGGCCGGAGAGGCGGAGACCGCCGACAACGCCGACCGGGTCGAGGTGCAGGTCCAGGACGAGAAGCTGCGGGTGCTCTACGTGGAGAGCTACCCGCGGTTCGAGTACCGCTATCTGAAGAACGCCCTGTTGCGCGAGGACACCATCGAGTCCAGCATCCTGCTGCTCAGTGCCGACCCGGAATTCGCCCAGGAGGGCACCGCCCCCATCCGCCGCTTCCCCGAGACGCCGGAGGAAATGAACCGCTACGACGTGGTCCTCTTCGGCGACGTCGACCCCGGCGGCGACTGGCTGTCGGCCGCCCAGGCGGAACTGCTGGTGGAGTTCGTGGGGCAGCGCGGCGGCGGCTTCGCCCTGATCGCCGGGCCGTTCCACGCCCCGCACCGGTTCCGGGGAACCGCGCTGGAGAAGCTGGTGCCCGTGCGCATCGACCCGGAGTTCCTGGGTCGCTACCAGAGCACGCTGGCGGTACCGTTCCGCCCGCGGCTCACCGAGGAGGGCCGCCAGGCCCGCCTGTTCCGCTTCCACCGTGATCCGCAAATCAGCGCCGAGCGGTTCGAGACGCTGCCGGGGCTGTACTGGCTGGCCCGCACCCTCGGTCCGCGACCCGGCGCCGAGCTGCTGGCGGAACACCCCACGCTGGCGGTGGGCGCCGGCGGGCGGGGGGCCATGCCCCTGATGGTTCTGGGGCGGTACGGGGCCGGGCGGGTCTTCTTCTCGGCCACCGACGATACCTGGCGCTGGCGCCGCCACACCGGCGAGTTTCTGCACGACGCCTTCTGGGTGCAGCTCTGCCGCTCGCTGATGCCACCGACCGACCGGGGACAGGACCGGCGGCTCGTGCTGCGCAGCGATCGGCGGCGCTACGCCTTCGGCCAGCGGGTGGAACTGAGCGTGGAAATCCGCGACAGCGAGTTGTTCTCGATGCTGGACGCGGGGGTCTCGCTGGCGCTGCTCGATGCCCACGGTGCGCCGGCCGCCGAGCTCCGCGCCGAGCGGGTGGATCCGGCGTCCAGCGTCTTCGAGGCCTGGGTGGTTCCGCGGCGGCCGGGCAGCTACACCGTCCAGTGCCGTGATGTGGCACCTCGGCCCGGCGAGCGTCCGGCCGGCGTCGCCTTCCGGGTGGAGGCGGCCGACCTGGAGGCCCGCGTGCCCGAGGCCGACCACCAGGCCCTTCGCCGGCTGGCTTCCGAGACCGGGGGCCGGGTGATCCCGCTGGATCAGCTCGGCCGGGCCCTGGGCGAGATCCCGGATCGCAGCGTGCGAACGCCCGATGATATCTCCGAGCCGCTGTGGGACTCGAAGCTGGTGCTGGTGCTGTTCGTTGGGCTGATCACCACGGAGTGGGTGGTGCGGAAGGCGGCCGGGATGCTGTGAGGATCGAGAGGCCGCGCCGGCCGGCCTGCCCGCCGCGGAGCGACGGACGACCGAGACCGGCCGGGCGAGGGAAACGATGTCGGAAGCGCCGCTGCTGGAACGACTGACGGCCCTGCGGCAGACCGTGCGGCGCAGACTTGCCCTGTTCGGCGTCTGCGTGGTGGTGGCCGGGGGAATCCTCGTCTTTCTGGCCGCCGGCATCCTCGACTGGCTGCTGTGGCTGCCGCCGCTGATGCGCCTGGTCCTCGCCGCCGGCGGGGTGCTCGGCTGGCTGGCGGCGGTCCGGCACTGGGTGCTCCGCCCGCTGCGCGAGCCGTTGAGCCTGACGCAACTGGCCGTCAAGCTCGAGCAGTACGCCTGGCCGATGGAGGACGGCGTGCCGGGGCGCTTCGAGGATCGTCTCAGCAGCACGGTGGAGTTTCTGCTGGGTGATCCGGCCGGTTCCGCCGAGATGCGCCGGCGGGTCATCGAGAACACCCACCGGATGGTGCGCGGCGTCCGGTTCCGGGCAGTGCTGGCGGCGCGCCCGCTGGCCATCGCCCTGGGGGTGCTCGCCGGCACCGTGGTCCTGCTCAGCCTCCTGCTCCAGTTCTCTCCCGGCTTCGTCCCCACGGCCGCGCAACGCTACGTGCATCCCTTCGGCGGCATCGAGTGGCCTCGCCGGGTCGAGATCCTGCCGCTGTCAACCGACATGATGGTGGCATCCGGCGAGTCGGCCACGCTGCGCATGCGCCTGCTGCGCGGCGCGGAGCCCGGGCTGCGGGGCACGGTCCACCTGCGCTCCGCGGAAGGCGAGACCTCGGTCCTGACCATGCGCCGCGAGCGGGACGGCACGTACACCTGCGAGGTATCGGCCATCACGGAGGATCTGACCTGCCGGTTTCGGGCGGGGGATGACCACACGGCCGACCGGCCCTTCATCATCCGGGTGGTTCAGCGGCCCACCGTGCTGGAGGCCCTGGGCGCGGTCGATCCGCCGGCCTACGCCCCGCAGGCATCCCGGGTGGTGTTCGACCTGGCGGCGGGGGGGATCACGGCGGTGCGGGGAAGCACGCTGAGCGTGACGGTGCGCTCCAGTTCCCCGGTCGGCCGCGGTGCCGCCGGGCGGGCGGACGCGGAGCTGGTGCTGACGGACGGCCCGACCGTGCCGCTGCGGTTCGTGGATCCCCGGCAGCCTGGCCGGGATCACCTCACCACGGAGTTCGTCCTGGCGGCGGACTGTGTCTTCCGGGTCCGGCTCCGCGATGAGCAGGGTTTCGAGAACCGGGGCGGCCGCGTCTACCGGGTCCGAGTCGAGCCGGACCGGCCGCCCGCGGTCACCCTGGTCGAACCGCGGGCCCTCACGGAAGTCACCCCTTCCGGCTCGGTGTCGTTGCTGGTTCGGGCGGACGACGACTTCGGCATCACCTCGTTGCGGATCGTCGGCCGCGAACTGAGCACCGAGGTCCCCCTGGAGTTCTCACTTACCGGGCAGATGTCGGTGACGCCGGCGGGCGAGCGGGTGCTGGCCCTGGCGGAGCACCGCTGGGATGTCACTCCGCTGGCCCTCCAGCCGGGCGCCGTGCTGGTCTACCAGGCCGAAGCCACCGACAACTGCACCTACCAGGGTGCGGATCCACAGATCGGCCGGTCCACCCAGGCCCGCCTCCGCATCATCTCGCGGGCGGAGTTCGACAGCCGCCTGCGCGACGAGCTCGCCCTGCTGCAGGACGGCATGCGCGCGCTGCGGCTCGAACAGGACGCCGTCCGGGATGAGACCGAGGCCCTCGGCCGGAGCCTCGACCGGCAGGAGGATGCGGCGGGGGGCGCGGCGGAATCGATGCTGGACCTCAGCGCTCGGGAGGCCCGGCTGGGTCGCCGGCTTGGCGACCTGGCCCGTCGTTTCGAACGCCTGGGCCGGCGGGTGGAGTTGAACGCCTCGGCCGATCCGGCGGAGCAGGCCACCCTCGAGGAGCGCATCGCCCGACTGGCCGAGGGGCTGGCTCAGGTCGCCTCCGGACCGGTGTCTCTGGCCACCCGCGAGCTGGGGCGGGCGGGCGAGGAAACCGGGGACCGGCGCCGGGCCACACTGGCGCAGGCCGTCGCCCGGCAGCAGGAAGCGACGGACGCCCTTGGTCGCCTGATCCGCTCCATGGATCAATGGGGAGACTTCCAGGAGGTGGTGAGCAAGACCCGCGACCTGCTGGATCGCCAGCAGGGCCTTCGCGCCGAGACGGTCGAGCTGGGCGGGCGCACGCTGGGCCGGCGGCCGGAGGATCTGCCGGAGCAGGACCAGGCCGCTCTGCGGCAGGCCCAGCGCAAGCAGGCCCAGCTCGCGGACGAGGCCGAAGGCCTGCTCAACCGCATGCGGCACCTGGCCCAGCGCAACCGCGTGAAGGACGCGCCGGGCGCCACCGCCCTGGACGAAGGCGTCCGGGCGGCGGTCGCCGGCGAGGTGACCGCCCGCATGCGCACCGCCGCCGAGGCGGTGAGCCAGAACCGCACCGCGGCCGCCGTGGTCGAGCAGCGCACCGCGGAGACCGCTCTGGCCCGCATGCTCGCCAGTCTGGAGGAACGACAGCGCCGCGAGCTGGCGGAGCTGGCCAAGCGGATGGAACGCTTCGAAGAGGTGCTGGCCGATCTCCTCGGCCGGCAGCGGGACCTGCGGGCGGCGACCGAGGAGGTGGGCCAGGTCGGCGCGGCGGACGAGGTGCTGGTCGAGCTGGCTCCACGACAACACACACTCCGCCGCAACGCGCTGCGGGTGGCCGACGATATGGCGGACCTGGCCGGCGCCGGCAGGCTCGCCGGCGGCGCGGGCCCCGCCCGCCTGGTTCGCAAGTCCGGAGGGCCCATGGACCAGGCGGAGACCGCGCTTGCCGAACGGGACGGCCGAACCGCCGCCCGGAACCAGGCCCAGGCCGCCGACCTGCTCGCCCAGGCGGTCGAGCAGCTCCGGGAACTGGCCCGCAAGGCGGCGGAAGAGGCCTTCCGCCGCTCGATGGCCGCTCTCCAGGCCCGCCTGGAGGAGGTGCGCGAACAGCAGCAGGAGATCAACACCCAGTCCCGCCAACTGGTGGACCAGCGCTCCCGCCGCGGTCGGCTCACCCGTCGAGAGAACCGTCTGGCCACGCGTTTGGCCCACCGCCAGGACGAGGTCCGCGGCGCCGTGTCCGAGGTTCGCGGCGAGCTCGGGGAGGCGGCGGTCTACACCTGGGTGATCGATCGGGTGCTCGAACTGGTGACCCGGTCGGCCGAGGGTCTGGGGGCCCGGCGGCTGGACGAGGGGCTGGCTGCTACCCAGCAGCGGATCGTCGAGGAGCTGGATCTGCTGGTCGATGCCCTGGCCGAGGTGCGCAGTCTTCCTCCCGCCGATGAGTATGCCTCGGGCGGGGGGGGCAGCGGTGGGGGGGCGGCCGGACAGGGCCAGGCGGGGGGTGTCCCCGACCTGGCCGAACTGCTGGTCCTCAAGGCCATGCAGCTCCAGGTGAACGCTCGGACCGTGCGCCTGGCCGGCGAGCTGGATGCCGACGCCCCGACCGAGGATCAGCTTCGCGAACTGCGTCGACTCGGCGAGCGGCAGATGAAGATCCGCGAGCTCACCGAGGCCGTCACGCGGAAGGCCCGGGACCGCTCGGCCGCCGGAGGCTGAGGGAACCCGGCCCGGAGGAGGGTTTTCAAGCGGACTATAATGCTCGGGATTCCGTTGAACAGAGGTGGCGCGCCCAGCGTCCGACCCGGAAGGAGGCGGGTCGCCGAGGCTGGGCCGCCCGCCGGACGGAGCTGCGGAACGATGGTGTCGATGATCGGGATGCGCTGGTTGCCTGTTGTGCTTGCGGCGTGTGGATGTCTGGGAGCGTGGCCGGCTGGCGCGGCGGCTCAGACCAGTCGCCCGGCGCCGGCGGACGGCGAGTCGCGGCGGAGCGAGGACCGGGACCTTGCCGAACGTCTGATCCGCCAGGCCACCGGCCAGCAGCCGCAGGGCATCATGGCGGAGATCACCGACCTGATGTCTCGATCGGCCGACCGTCTGGCACGCGAGTTCGATCCCGGCTCCGAGACCTGCACGGTTCAGGAGCGGATCGTGGCCAGGCTGGACGAAGCCATCGCCGCCGCCCGGCGGAACCGCACGCGGGCCGGTGCTCAACCGCGTCCGGCGGGTGACAAGCGTCAGAGCGCTGCCGGCCAGCCCGAGGAGAGCAAGCAGCAGGCCGGCTCCGCGGTCGGCGACGATCCCCAGCCCGGCACCGCCAAGGGCAAGCCGGCCGAGGCCGACCGGGCCGGCCCCACGGGCCGCCTGAGCGACTTCCGGCGGGGCTGGGGCAACCTGCCGGCCCGCGACCGCGAGGAGGTGCTCCAGGGCATCGAGGAGGATGTGCTCGAGCGGTATCGCGAACTGATCGAGAGTTACTTCCGGACGCTGGCCGAGGAAGAAGACCAGTGAGCAGACCGTTGGACATCGCTTGGCGCAGACCGGGCCGCCCTGTTCTGGTGGCCGCCGCTTGCTTTGTGCTGAGCGGCGTGGCACTCGGCGATCAGGTCGGCCCGCGCCGCGGCCCGGCGCCGGTGGCCGAAGAGATCACGCCGGAGCTCAACCGCGGTGTGGAGCGGGGACTTGCCTGGCTGGCCCTCCAGCAGAAGGAGGACGGCTCGTTCGGCAGCCTCTCGCACTACGGCCGTCACGTGGGCATCACCGGGCTGGCGGGGATGGCCTTCGTGGCCGACGGCAGCGTGCCGGGTCGCGGTCGGTACGCCGACGTGGTCCAGGGTTGCATCGGTTTCATCCTGGATCACAGCTCCGAGAGCGGGTTGCTCGCCGCCGAGACCTCGCACGGGCCGATGTACGGCCACGGCTTCGCCACCCTCTTCCTGGCCGAGGTCTACGGCATGAGCCCTCGTGAGGACCTGCGGGAGGCGTTGCGGAAAGCCGTCCGGCTGATCGCTTCCACGCAGAACGAGGAGGGCGGGTGGCGGTACCAGCCGGTCCGTCACGACGCCGACCTTTCGGTTACCGTGTGTGAGGTGATGGCGCTGCGGGCGGCCCGCAACGCGGGCATCTTCGTGGAGAAGAGCGTGGTTGACCGGGCGGTGGAGTACATCAGGGCTTCACAGAATCCCGATGGTGGCTTCCGGTACATGCTCAACTCCGGCGGATCGGCGTTTGCCCGTTCGGCCGCGGCGGTGGCCGCCCTCCAGTATGCCGGCATCTACCGGGGAGAAGAGATCGACGCGGGCCTACAATTCATTGCTCGGTACACGCCCCCGACCGATAAGAGCGTGGGGCACATGTTCTACGGGCACTACTACGCCGCCCAGGCGATGTTCCTGGCCGGAGATGCGCATTGGGGGTCCTGGTGGCCGGCCGTTCGCGAGGAGCTTCTTTCGAAGCAGACGAAAGAGGGGTACTGGCGGGGCCAGGCCGGCACCGAGTACGGGACGGCCATGGCTTTGATCATTCTGCAAATGCCGGAACGTCTGCTGCCGATCTTTCAGAAATGAGCCTCGCGCCCGCCGCATCACGAATCGACTCCCGCCGCCGCCCGCCGCTGCTTGGTGCCGCCTGGCTGGCCGGGCTCGGGCTGGCTTGTGCCGCATCCGCCGAGCCGCGGGTCACCGTCCGGACCGTCGCCGACCAGCCGCTGGCAGGCCGGCTGCTGCACTTCTCCCTCGAGGAGGGGTTGACCCTGGCGGTGGAATCCGAGGGAGCCCCCCAACGCATACCCGCCGGGGACCTCGTGCAGATCGTGGTCGCGGACCAGGGTTCGCACGGGCGGGCGAGCACGGTTCGTGTGGATCTGACCGGCGGCGATCTGCTGTACGGCCGGGTGGTGGCGTCCGGTGACGACACGGTCACGCTGGAGACCGACAGCATCGGCCGGGTCGAGGTTCCCTTGGGGCGGATCACGCTGTGGCGGGCGCGGGCCTCCGCGGACGCTGCCCACGGGGCAAGGGTGGCGGCCCTCGCGGGTCAGGCGGTTGCCTCCGGGGAGGACGTGCTGCTGCTGGCCAACGGGGACGTCCTGGCCGGCTTCGTTGCCCGGATCGATGAGGTCGGTCTGGTCATGGAGACGCGCAGCGGTGAACTGCGTGTTGCCCACGATTCCGTGGTGGGCGTGGCCCTGGTGCCCACGGAGGAGGGCTGGACCGGGTCGGCCGGGCAGCGGCCCCGCGTTCGGGTGCACACCACCGACGGCCAACGCCTGACGGCCACGGACCTCGACTGGTCCGACACCGGCGTGGTCGCCGTCCTCTTCGATGGCCGCCGCCAGCCGCTGCCCGCCGACCGGATCGCTCGGCTCGACGTGGTCGGCGGCCGGTGGGAATGGCTGGGAGCGCTCGAGCCGATCAGCTACGAACACCAGCCCGCTTTCGGCCTGCACTGGGACTGGCGGGTCGACCGCAACGTTCGCGGCGGCCCGCTGCGCGTGGCCGGCGCTTCGTTCGAGCGCGGGTTGGGTATGCACAGTGAGTCTTCCCTCACCTTCGATCTCCGGGGCGACTACCGAGAGTTCGTCACCTCCTTCGGACTGGACGACGACAGCGGGCTTTACGCCAATGTGGATGTCGAGATCCGCGTTGACGGGAAGCGCCGCTTCAGCCGCGACGGCATCCTGCCCGGCGAGCTGCACGGCCCCCTCCGCCTGGACGTCCGCGGGGCCGATCGCATCAAGCTGACCGTCCTGTTCGGCACCAACGCCGATCTCCAGGATCGCTTCGACTGGATCGAGGCGGCCCTTATCCGCTAGTGCTCAGGCTCGCGGACCGCCCAACGCAACGTGCCGCGAACGGAACGCTGCCCGCCGCAGGTGGTGTTCGCGCGGAGCCGGAGCGCTGACCGTGCGGTCTTCTTCGTCAGACTCCAGAGCAGGGGTCGTCTTGCGGCGCTACGCTGCTGCCGAGTCCAGTCACCGAACGGCGTTTCGAACCGTGCGAGCGGTGGGGTGAGGTGAGGGTCTCGCCTGGCACGGGACCCGTCGGCCGTCAGTAGCAGGGGCGAACTCCGCCGCCAGGCGGACGTAAGTGCCGCGTTTTCAGGAACATGAATCCGCTCGCTGCTCGAGAGACCGGCTCAGGCGACGTCGCCCACCGTTTCGTTAAGATTCGGTTAACGTTCCTGCTACCCGGCCCGTTTTGAAGGTTGGGGGTTGTCTGACCGGGCGGAATCGGTATACTGGGGAGCTACAGGGAAGAGAGTGAGTACGTAGAGAGAGGGAGAGGAGAGGCAGGACACTTCCGCAATTCCCTCAACTTTCCTGGACCGGAACAGCGGGGCTTTGGTGTTTTTCGGGTGCGCGCGCACGCCTTCCCGGGTCCCGATGGTTTCTACCAAGTGGAGGAAGAGAACATGAAGGCGATTCCTGTGCTTCTGATGGGCGTTCTGCTCACGGTAACCGCAACCGCGAATGCCGACACCGTCACCTACAGCTGGGAAGACGGCGTTGGGACGATCCTGGGGTACTTCGGCAACGTCGTGGATCCCACCAACGTGACCGGCGCCCAGACCGGCAAGGCCGGCAGTGAGCCGGACTACACCTGCCCGGGGGCCTTCGACGGCGAGCGTTACCTGCACGTTGCCGAGGAGCCGCATTCCGGCACGCCGCAGGCCTATGTGGCGTTTGTCACCGACCTGACCGACGGCGACGTGGTCGATGCCAGCTTCGCCGGCTTCGATCTGACCGAGGGGGCCAGCCCCTCCCTGCGGATCTGGGCTCACTACGCCACCTCCGATGACATCGACAGCTACAAGGGTTCGGCGGGCGGCAACGACACGTACACCGACGGTCTGGGCTGGAGCACCGTGGCCCACTCCTGGACCTTCGACAGCGACGGCGGCGATCGCGACGCCCTGGTCATCGAGGCCCGGCTGTACAGCACGCCTTCGTCCGGCGACTACCGCACCGATTTCTGGATCGACGATCTTTCGGTGACCGCCCCGGCAGGCGCGAGTATTCTGGTGGCTCCCGAGCCGGTGAGCATGGTCATGCTGCTGGTGGGCATGGGTGTCATCGTGCGGGGCGGCCGTCGCTAACCGCTTCGGTAGGACCCCTCGCCACAGGCGACAGAAGGACTGCAACCAGGCACCGGGCTGGCACCACCCTGTCGGCCCGGTGCCTTGTTCTGCGCGCGTCAGGCATGACGCGCAGCGTCATGCCTGACGCTGCACACCGGCGAGCGAAAGCGATCCGGGAGACGACTTGCCGGGTGAGAGTCCCGGTGGAGGCCTTGATGGCAGGAACTCCTA
>Ga0180432_10003754_pt1 | contig 21422 bp, 22 predicted proteins | sample SS_ome_10_FD_132414 | JGI IMG/M metagenome (GOLD analysis project Ga0180432, IMG submission 132414) | Hypersaline lake sediment archaeal communities from the Salton Sea, California, USA - SS_1_MS_2 metaG | ecosystem: Environmental > Aquatic > Non-marine Saline and Alkaline > Hypersaline >...
CCCCGCTGGCAAGAAGTCCTTCGCCATCAGACTGGTGTTGCAGGCACCTGACCGGACACTGACCGACAGCGAAATCAACGAGGTGCTGACCAAGATCATGGCGAGGCTTGAGAAGTCCTTGGGGGCTGCTCTACGCGGGTAGCGCGCTGCGCACCATCGCGGTGATAGTCTCCGCGGCCTCTTGCAGACTCAACAGCTCGGAACCCTCGTTGGCGCGCCATTTGACCTCCACGTTGCCTGCCGACAGACCCCTGGGACTTACAGTCACGCGCAATGGAACGCCGATTAGATCGGCATCGTTGAACTTCACTCCGGGTGAGGCTGGCCTATCGTCATACAGCACTTCGATGCCCTGCGAGACAAGTGCCTGGTAGAGCTCCTCGCTTCTTTTCCCAACCTCCCCCTTGTCCGGGTTCAAGGAGCAGAGGTGCACCTGGTATGGAGCAACAATCATAGGCCAGACTATGCCTTTTTCATCATGGCTGTATTCAACAATCGCCGCCAGTAGTCTACCAACGCCGATGCCGTAGCAGCCCATCACGGCTGCCTTCGATCTTCCATTCTCGTCCAGGAAGGTTGCGCCGAGCTTCTCGCTCAGAAATGTGCCCAGCTTGAAGATGTGCCCAACCTCAATACCGCGATCGGCTCTGAGCTTAGTGCCGCACTGGGGACAGCGATCACCTTCCTGCACAAGTGCGATATCGGCCACCACTTCTGCAGTATAGTCGCGGCCCAGGTTGGAGTTGGTGAAGTGGTACCCAAAGCGGTTGGCGCCGGCAACAAGGTTCTTTGCCGCCTGAACTGAATCATCCGCTACTACTCGAACGCCCGAGAGGCCGATAGGAGACGCGTATCCGGCAACGATGCCAGCGGCGGCCACCTCCGCATCTTCGGCGGGCCGGATGTCGGTACACTTGAGGACGCGCTGCAATTTGACCTCGTTGACCTCCAGATCACCCCGAATCACGGCGAAGACGAACTCTCCGTCCGCAATGTAGAACACGGCCTTGGCAGTCTTGCTCTTCGGCACGCCAACGAATCCGGCGACTTCTTCGATCGTAGTCGAGTCGGGCGTCGCAATCTCAGTCAGTTGGAGCAGTCCTTCGTCGGCAAAGGATTCGTCCGCGGGGAGCGTCTTGTCACTGCACGCCTTCTCGACATTCGCCCCGTAGCCACACGCGGCGCAATGAATCACAACGTCCTCGCCAGTGGGCGTAAGCACCATGAATTCGTGCGATCCCTTGCCCCCTATGGCGCCGCTGTCTGCTTGAACCATGACGGCATTCAAGCCAAGACGCTTGTAGAGTGCAGCGTACGCCTTCGCCATGGTCTGGTACGTTGCATCGAGGCCGACCTCATCCGCATCGAAGCTGTACATGTCCTTCATGATGAACTCGCGCACGCGAAGAAGTCCTCCGCGGGGTCGTGGCTCGTCACGGAACTTCGTCTGTATCTGATAGGGCATGAGTGGCAGGTCGCGGTAGCTCTGGATGTAGCGTCGCCCAAGGTCCGTGATGACCTCCTCGTGTGTCGGACCGAGTGCCAGCCGGTGATCCTTGCGGTCGACTAGAGTGAACAGAGACTGGCCGAAAGAGACATAGCGCCCAGATTCCTCCCACAGTTCGAAAGGCTGCAGGGTGGGCATGAGGAGCTCCTGGCCACCGGCCTTGTCCATTTCATCGCGAACCACTTGTTCGATACGATGAAGTACACGCCAGCCCAAGGGAAGGAACGAATAGACTCCCGCAGCTCCCTGGGCAATCATGCCCGCGCGCACCAATAGCTGGTGGCTTGCTGTCTCGGCGTCTGCGGGGGTTTCTCTCGTCGTGCGGCCAAGGAGCCTGGATAGTCTCATGCTTCGTCTCACCTCTTATCTTCGCAGATTGTTCTGCCGGCATTAGCGATTCTGTCGATTTCAACCTTGAGTGCTTCGAAGGCCTGGTCCTCATCGACCGAGTACGCGAACTCTCCGCCAACGTACACGGCAACCCTTCCTGAACCGCCAGCTATTCCCACGTCTGAGTGACGGCATTCGCCTGGACCGTTCACAACGCAGCCCATCACGGCGATGTGGAGAGGCTCGCTGATACCGCGTACGTACTCAGAGACACGTGCGGCAATGGCTGGAACGTCCAGTTCGGTGCGGCCGCAGGTGGGACAGCTGACGATTCGAGGCCCGGACTCACGGAGTGAGAGGGACGCGAGAATCTCCTTTCCCGCATCCACCTCCTGAAGTGGGTCGCCGCTCATCGATACACGTATCGTATCGCCAATACCCAGGTGCAGGAGCACTCCCATGCCAATGGCGTTCCTGATTGCGCCGCACATCGGAGGGCCAGCCTCGGTAACACCAAGGTGAAGAGGGTAGGGGCTCTGTTCTGCAATGAGCTGATAGGCGTCCATCGTGGCCAACACGTCAGATGCTTTGAGGGAGACCTTGATGAGTCCAAAGTCCATGTCTTCCAGGACGCGTATCTGTTCCTGTGCGATTGAGACCATTCTCTCAGGCAATGTGAGCGCTGGCAGGTAGTCGGATGGAAGGCTGCCGCCATTCACTCCGACTCTGATAGGTATCTGTCGCTCCCGAGCCCGCATCACCACGTGGTAAAGGTCCTCGAGCCTGCGTATGTTACCGGGATTGAGTCTCAGTCCGTCGACGCCGGCTTCGAGGGCAGCTATCGCGAGCCGATGGTCGAAGTGGATATCCGCGATGAGTGGCGTCTTGCATGCAACCCGTATCCTACGTAGCGCTTCAGCCGCCTCCATGTCGGGCACGGCAAGGCGTACGATATCGCATCCCGCGTCCGTCAGTGTCGCAACCTGGTCAACCGTGACGCGCACGTCCCGTGTGTCGGTCTTAGTCATGGACTGCACGGAGACAGGGGCGCCACCACCAACGGGGACGGATCCGACCATGATTTGTCTGGAGATGCGCCGTTGCCTCAAAGGCCGAATCCCCTGCCCTGAATCAGTCTGAGTATGTCACTCGTCGTAATGAAGATGACGAGCGTCACCAGCAGCGCCGTACCAACGGCGTAGGCCATACGGACTGACCGTTCTGAGAGCCTGCGCCCGCGTCGTGCCCATTCGACGACGGCCACGAGCATGCCACCCCCATCTAGAGGCGGCACGGGGAAGAGATTGAACAGGGCGATACCGAAGCTGATAAGGCCACCGATGAATATGAGATTGGACGGCCCAAAAACGCGTACCGCTTCAACGGTGAGTTGGCCCGCGCCGATTGGCCCGACAAACGCAAGGGAAGGGTCTTCCTGCATCATGGGTATGGACGCCACTATCATGGCGGGCATGCTCACGAGATACCGCGCGCTGGAAGCCGCCGCAGACCAGACAGGCATCGATCTTTGCTCGATTCGCGTGTCCGGCGCCCATTGAAGTGAGAAGCCGAGTGCAGCAGGACTCACTGAGCCTCCATCCGCCTCGACAGTGTACGTCTCACCGTCATGCAGAAGCGTCAGTATGACCGACTCGCCACTATCTATGTCGGTCAGTGCCTCCTCATAGGCCGACGCCGTGGCAACGCCGGCATTGTTCACGCCGATGAGAGTATCGCCTTCGTTCACACCCGAATCTGACGCGACGGAACCCGGCACTACCTCAGTCACAATGTTGTGGGCCAGGGTCACACCAAGCACACGTCTCCCAAGAGTGTCCGAATACTGCGGCGCCAGTTCTATCGTGAACGGCATCGCACCTTCACGGGACACCTGCACCGCGATAGACTCGCCTTCCTCGATGGTCGCAAGTTCGTCCTGAAGGTCGTCCCACGTCTGAAGCTCTCTTCCGCCGGCTTCCAGGAGCACGTCGCCAGGTTGCACACCGACCTCGGCTGCGGCCGATTCCGGCTGAACCTCATGTATCAAGACACCATCACTCACAATCGTCCCGCGCGGCAGTCCGAAGAACACCGTAAACAACAGAAATGCTAGAACGATATTTGCACCGGGGCCGGCTGCGTACACCGCCAGCCTCGCCAACGGCCCCTTGTTGGCCAGGCTACCCTCGACACTGGGGTCGTTCTCGGCCCGGCTCTTGACGAACGCCCCCACGGGCAGGGCGTTGATTGAGTAGAGAGTTCCCTTCCACTCACGACCATATAGCCGCGGAGGAAAGCCGATGCCAAACTCCTCAACAACAACGCCCATGCGCTTGGCCACGAGAAAGTGCCCCAACTCATGGGCAACAATCACCACAAACAGCGATACGACAAACAACACCAGGGTCTCAAGCATCTCTTGAATCTCCATGCATAATGGGTCTGCCTGCAGGCATCCTTGCTGCAGACGCGTGTTGCTTCACCCATCGGCGCCCCCATGCTTCGGCCTCAAGGACAGCATGAAGTGAGTCAGCCGATGTGCCAATATGAGCGTTGACCGCAGCCTCCACCAAGCGGGCGATGTCTTGAAAGCCAATCGCCTCCTCCAGAAACAGTTCGACAGCAGCCTCGTCAGCACCGCAGAGCGCGGCGGGTACTGTGCCTCCCGCCTCTCCTGCACCGCGTGCGAGGCGCAGCAACGGAAAGCGGGCATCATCTACAGGCTCAAAGGTCAGTGATCGCTTGTGGTCCCATCTCAAGGCAGCAACAGGACCGGGCACACGCATGGGCCACGTCAGTGCATACTGGATGGGAAGAAGCATGTCGGGCTCTCCTAACTGTGCCTTCGTGGACCCATCGGTGAACTCAATCATTGAATGCACAACACATTCCGGATGTACGAGCACCTCAATGTGGGCAAACGGGACATCAAAGAGCCAGTGCGCCTCTATCACCTCCAGCCCCTTGTTCATCAATGTCGCGGAGTCGACGGTTATTTTGCGCCCCATCGACCATACTGGATGAGCGAGTGCTTCAGCAGGCGAGATGCTGCTCAACTCTGACTCCGAGAATGAGTAGAATGGTCCACCCGAGGCAGTCAGCATTAGTCTCGACACCGTGTTGCCGCTCTCTCCTTGCATGCACTGCCACAGCGCACTGTGTTCGCTGTCAACTGGCACCAACCGGCCGCCGCCAGACGTTGCCGCTTTCGTCATCAGAGCGCCAGCCATGACCAGCGCTTCCTTGTTCGCAAGAGCAACACGCTTTCCGGCCTTGAGGGCTGCGAGGACTGCACCAAGGCCGGCACTGCCCGCAGTCGCCGCGACCACAGTGTCGACACTCTCGTCGGTAGCGATATCCTCAAGTGAGGCCAGCCGCGCTCCAGCGGCGGCTACCCTATCGGCGTGCTCACAGAAGAACAGAGTTGGTAAGAATTCAGCGATCTGTTGCGACAGTAGCTCTGTGTTCCTGCCCGCAGCCAGGGCAACGACGCGCACCTGTGATCCGAGACACCGCACGACATCGAGTGTCTGTGTTCCGACTGAGCCGGTGCTTCCCAGCACGGCGACTCGATTCACAACGCTATCCACAGCGTGTAGAAGTATAGCATCGTACCTGCGAACAGCAGGCTATCGAAGCGATCGAGCATCCCACCATGCCCGGGAAGTGAGTTCCCCGCATCCTTGGCACCGGCACTCCGTTTGAGAGCTGATTCCACCAGGTCTCCCAACTGTGCAGCAATAGGAATCAGGAGTGCAGCGATGACCGTCGTAGCCAGGTTCAAGGGGAACGAGCCTGCAATCTCGCCTGCCACGACACGAACAATCAGACCCACGCCAAGGGCCAGGGCGACGCCGCCAGCAGCGCCCTCCCAGGTCTTGGAAGGACTAATGTATGGCGCCATCTTGTGGCGCCCGAATGCACGTCCGGCAAAATACGCGCCCGTGTCGTATCCGAATGTCGTGAACATACCAAACACCACCAGCAGTGCGCCGCCTTCAACCATGTACAAGAGGCCCCAGTGACCCATTAGCCATCCTACGTAGAGTGCTCCTCCCACTGTCCAGGCCCACTCAGTAAAGGAGCGGCGCCTGCCCCTCGGTGTGAGCAAAAGCAGCAAGCTGAGGACAAGGGGCACAGAGATCAGCGCAACTGAGAGTTCAGGCTGCGAAACCAGACTACGCAACGATAAGATGGCGGACCACCCGATCGCCAGAAGAGCGAGAGGGTCACGATGCTGCAGACCGGGCACAAGTCGGCATAGTTCAAAGGTGCAGGAGACAGAGACGAAGGCGAGAAACGCTCCGAACGTCAGCGGGCCAAGAACGACTGCCGCATAGATGAGGGGAACACCAACAAGCGCGGTCAGGATCCTTAGCCGGAGCACGAAGGCATTGTATCAGACGTAGCTACGAAGACCACGCGGTACGACAAAGGAACTGTGACTACAGCTCCTTGATCTCCTTGTCCTTGGCCTTGCCAACGTCTACCGCTTTGGCGATGTATGCTTCCGTGACCTCATCGACCTTTCTGAGCGTTACGTCGAGATCGTTCTGCGAAATCTCCTTGTCCTTCTCCATCTGCCGCAACTTGTGAATATAGTCGCGGCGGATGTTGCGCAACGCTACCTTGCGGTCCTCGACTCGCTTGGCAACCATCTTCCCAAGTTCGATTCGACGCTCCTCGTTCAGGGTGGGAATGGACATGCGAATCGTGGAACCATCGTTGGAGGGATTGAGGCCGATGTTCGCCTTGAGGATCGCCTTTTCGATGGCACGAAGCCCGTTGCGATCCCAGGGTTGAACCGTCAACATCTGAGGTTCCGGTACCGCGATGTTGCCCAACTGCTTGAGGGGAAGGACGGAGCCGTGATACTCCACGGGCACATCTTCAATCAACGCAGGGCTGGCACGGCCGGTACGGACTGAACTGAGGTCGTGAGAAAGACCATCGACACACTTCTGCATGTCGGCATTGAGTTCAACAAGGACTTGACTCACCACGAGAGACCCTCCCTTCGCGCCGGCACGCCACGCGAGCAGGTCTAGGTGCCTACTTCGATGCGTGTAAACCGGCCAACCTTTACGTTCTCGCCGGTACGGGCGATGACTTCCGTAATGAGGTCGCCGATGGTCTTCGACGGGTCTTTGACGAACGGCTGTAGCAGCAGACACGCCTCGGCGGCCGCCATGTCGCAATCCGCGGGCATCTCATCTTCGGTAAGACACACAGGACTGGAAGCGACCACATGCATTGCAATGTCGTACGCAAGCTGTCTGAAATCATCATTGCGTGCCACGAAGTCAGTCTCGCAGTTCAACTCGACAAGCGCACCAACGCGGTTGGTGTGATGGAGGTATGAAGCCACGACGCCTTCGCCGACGGCCCGTTCCGCACGCTTGCTGGCCATCGCGAAGCCCTTCTCACGTAGAGCCTCGATGGCACTCTTGACGTCGCCATTGCACTGCTCCAGGGCCTTCTTGCAGTCGAGCATACCGGCACCTGTCTGCAGGCGTACTTCCTTCACCGCGTCAACGGTTGTTCCCATTGTGTGAACCCCTCGATCTAGCTTTCGTCAGGATTGAATGAGTAGGAGCGTAGAATCTCGATCGGCTCCTCGGTCTCCGTAGTTGCCACCTGGGTCTCGTCGACCTGCTCGGCGGCGAACATGCCGCGACCCTCAATCACCGCATCGGCAATCTTGCTGGCAACCAGTCGAATCGCCTTGATGGCGTCATCGTTCGCGGGGATGGGGTAGTCGATGAGTTCAGGGTTACAGTTGGTATCACAGATGGCGACCACGGGGATGCCGACCTTACGCGCCTCGGAGAGGGCTATCTTGTCCTTCAGAGGGTCAGATATGAACAACACACCGGGGAAAGAAGTCATCTCCTTGAAACCACCCATCTGGTCATTCAAATGAGCTATCTTCTTCTCCAGCCTGGAGCTTTCCTTCTTCGTCAGAAGATCCAGGTCGCCCTTCTCCTTGCGGTCCTCAAGGCGAACAAGGTAATCGATACGAGCCTGGATGTTGCCAAAGTTGGTCAGCATGCCACCCAACCATCTCTGGTTGACGTAGAACATGCCGCAACGCTTCGCTTCGTCCTCGATGGGCTGCTGCGCCTGCCGCTTGGTGCCGACGAACAGCACAGACTGGCCACGGCCAGCCACATCCCGGACGAATTCACAGGCAGACTGCAGCATATGCACCGTCTGCTCAAGATCGATGATGTGGATGCCGTTGCGCTGCGCGAAGATGTAGCGCTTCATCTTGGGGTGCCAGTAGCTCGTGTGGTGACCGAAATGGGCACCCGCCTCAAGTAGACCTTTTACCGATGGATTCTCCATACCTTTAACTTGTCCTGTTCTGGGAAGATTCGGAGGTGGGGTCAAACTCGCCTAATGTACCACAGTTCGTACGTATGACGCAACACCGGCTCGTGAGCAGGGCAACGTGTCAGAATCTGCCTCATTGCTTGTGGGATGGCTGGCATCCCTGGTGGGATTCGAACCCACGACCCGCTGCTTAGAAGGCAGCCGCTCTATCCTGCTGAGCTACAGGGACGTGACAACAGTCTACCACCAATCGATTCTTACGCCGTAGCAAAGCGCTAGTCGCTGTCCTTGCCCGAGCTTGCCGATGTCACTCCCCGAGAATCAGTGGTGTAGAAACCCGGTCCTTTGAATACTATGGGGACCGGGCAGAATACGCGGCGAGCTTCTTCGCCGCACTCAGGGCACGCCGCCACCGGCCTGTCCTTGAAACTCTGTCTTACGTCAAACTCGTGCTTGCACTTGTCGCATCGGTACGAGTATGTTGGCACGTGATGTCCTCCTGCACGCGATAGGCCTAGTCTTGTTCGTCTGTGGCTTCTTGGCTGTCCTCGGCGGTGTCATCCTCAACAACCTCACCCGGGGAGAAACCGTCCTCATCCAGGTTGTTCTCCGCGGCTGAGTCAGAAGCCTCCGCTTCGTCTTCCTGCGACGTACCACTCGCAAGCGCCGCAACGCCTGCGGGAAGTTCGGCGACCTCAGTGGCCTCGGACTCGGTCACATTGACGGGGTGGAAGTCGCTGTTCAGATCCACGTGGCCCTCTTCGACCTGAGGTCTATGCGCTTCGAGAATGTGCTGATCAAGACAGTACGCATGGACATACGCCCCGCAGGAGCACTTGAAAGCAACTCGATTGAAAAGGAGGGGCTTGCCGCACACTGAACAGTTCATCTACATGACCTCCGGTTGTTAGCACTCGACTTCCTAGAGTGCCAATTATAGTGAACGCGAGCACCGCAGGCAAGTTGGGGGGGCGATTCTGTTGACACCGCTGCAGGGTCATGCCTACCATTCAGAGTTGCAGCTCGCTCGAGGCGCTCGCACAAGGGAAGTGGGTATAGCTCCATCACCCCTGCCCTTGCCACCTCACCGTTTCCCCCAGCTGCGCTCGAACACGCGCAACTCAAGAGTCTACCGGAGGTAGTGAAAGATGCCCAAGAAGACAGTCCGCGACATCGATGTTGCCAATCAGAAGACATTTGTGAGGGTCGATTTCAACGTGCCATTTGGCGACACCCCCGGTGATATCAGCGATGACACACGCATACGTGCCGCTTTGCCCACGATACAGTTGCTCGTCGAGAAGGGTGCCAGGGTGATCCTGGCATCGCACCTGGGTCGACCCAAAGGCAAGGTGGTGGATGACATGCGCTTGAAGCCGGTCGTGGACCGACTCAGTCAGCTTCTCGGAACCGAAGTCGCGTACTCACGTGACTGCGTGGGTCCCGAAGCCGAGGCGGCAGTCAACGCCCTTGAACGGGGAAAGGTACTACTGCTTGAGAATCTGCGCTTCCACGCGGAAGAAGAAGAGAACAGTCCCGAGTTCGCACGGCAGCTCGCTTCTCTGGCGGACATATACGTCAACGATGCTTTTGGCACTGCCCACAGGGCACATGCCTCAACTGAGGGAATCACTCACTATCTTCCTTCGGTAGCCGGGCTGCTCATGGAGAAGGAACTTGCTGCCTTGGGAGGGCTGCTCGCTGAAGCACGACACCCGTTTGCATGCGTCTTCGGCGGAGCGAAGATCAGTGACAAGGTGGGGATGATCAAGAACATGCTTCAACGTGTCGATATCGTGCTGGTTGGAGGGGGTCTTGCGGCCACATTTCTGAAGGCCCGAGGTCTTGAGGTGGGCACGTCGCTTGTCGAGGAGAATATGCTCGACGAAGCCACGGACATACTTGCAGAATCGGAGCGATGCGGCGTTCCAGTGGTGCTTCCTGTGGATGTGGTGCTGGCCGGCGAACTGAAGGCAGGCGTGAAGTCGCGTATTGCCCAGGTCACAAACGTCCCTTCCGGTCAAGGCATATTCGACATCGGGCCACGCACAATTGAGTACTTCTACAGCAAGCTTGAAGGCTGCAAGACGATTCTATGGAACGGACCGATGGGGGTATATGAGGTTGAGCAATTCTCTCTGGGCACGCGGTGTCTCATCAACTACCTTTCCACAATGAACGCCACGACTGTTATCGGGGGCGGATCGAGTGTGGACGCAGTGCAGGAAATGGGACTGGCTGAACTCGTTACCCACGTCTCCACGGGTGGAGGAGCAACCCTGGAACTTCTTGAAAAGGGTACACTCCCCGGCGTGGACGCGCTGAACGATCTCTAGGAATCCTGCCGTCAGGGACTCAAGTCAGGTGGAGGCACCATGAGGAAGAAGCTCGCCATCGGCAACTGGAAAATGAACTGCACGATAGACGAGGCTGTGCAACTCGCAGTCGCCTTACGGGAGAATCTCGGTTCTGTGGTTGGCGTTGACGTGGCGGTCTGTCCGCCCTATATCGACATTCAAGCGGTGCATCAGGCGCTACAGCATTCGCATATCCGCGTAGGAGCCCAGGATGTATTCCATGAGGACGCCGGAGCCTTCACAAGCGCTGTCTCGCCTTCCATGCTTGAAGGACTGTGCGACTACGTACTTGTCGGGCACTCTGAGCGCAGGAAGTGGTTCGGCGACACAGACGAGACCGTTGCGCGAAAGTTGAGCGCGGTCCTCCGACACGGCATGTGTCCCGTACTGTGCGTTGGCGAGGACCTGGCGGAGAACGAGGCGGGCAGGACGAGGTCTATACTGGAGCGCCAACTCCAAGTGGCACTGGGCTCGACACCGAGTTCCAGTGGTCTCGTTGTTGCCTACGAACCTGTGTGGGCCATAGGCACTGGCAGGGCAGCGCACGGTGAAGACGTCAATCAGACGCTTCAGTGGATGCGCCAACTCATTGGAGAACTCTGGGATGCTGACGCAGCACGTGATATGCGCATACTGTACGGCGGCAGCGTGACGCCAGAGAATGTGACCGAGTTTGTCTCACAGAGTGAGATCGATGGCACACTGGTCGGTGGGGCAAGCCTCAGGGCTACCCAGTTCTGTGACATCGTCTTCCGCACGGCCTCCTACGCGTAGTGTGCCTTGTGACTGAGCTGCAGCCGTATTCGTCATGACATTCACGAGCGCTCCGGACGGTCCGATCCTTGCTATCGTGGGAGCCACCTCATCCGGAAAGAGCGCCCTTGCCATGGGGATTGCCTCACGCATCGGGGCGGAAATCGTCAATGCAGACAGCCGCCAAGTGTACCGTCTCATGGATATCGGCACCGGCAAGCCATCGGTCCTTGACCGCGCGACCGTTCCTCACCACGTCTACGATGTAGCCGACCCCGATGAGGACTTCTCGCTTGGAACCTACCGCACCATCGCGAACGAAGCTATTGCAGCCGTCCAGAAGAGGGGCAGATTGCCGATTCTTGTGGGGGGGACGGGTCAGTACATCTGGTCGGTCCTGGAGAGATGGCACGTTCCCGAAGTACCGCCGGACGTCAGCTTCAGGCGGGAAATGGAGCGTAGAAGCAGGACTGAAGGCTACCGTGTTCTTCACGATGAGCTCAGGGCAGTAGACCCAACAGCGGCCGACCGCATACACGCAACAAACGTGCGGCGGGTAATACGCGCACTGGAGCTCCACCGCGCAACCGGTGCTCTGCCATCCGGAGTCCTCTGGAGCAAGGAGGGCATTTCTCAACAGACGCTCATTCTGGGGGTGGGAATGAGCCGGACGCTCTTGTTTGCGCGCGCGGATGCTCGAGTTGATAGAATGGTGGTGCTTGGCTTTCCCGACGAAGCCCGGAGTCTGGTCGGTCGAGGATACCAACCGTCGCTTCCGTCCATGTCGAGTATCGGCTACCGCGAGATGTGTGCGTATGTCAGAGGTGAATGCGACTTGATCACTGCTGTCAGTAGAACAAAGTATGAGACGCATCGTCTTATTCGACAGCAGAACACGTGGTTCCGCACAGCGGACGCACGCATCTCATGGCTGGATGGGGCGGTGCAGGACACGGCGTTGAATGAGGCACTGGGACGTATCGAGGGAGTGCTCGGATGAATTTCACGAAGTGCCACGGGGCAGGCAACGATTTCGTTGTCATTGATGCGCGCACACTGACATTGCCGTGGAATGATCAGGCGCGGCGCATCTGCGATCGTCATTACGGAATCGGTTCGGATGGCGTCATTCTCATCATGGACTCTGCGACGGCCGACCTCAAGATGCGCATGTTCAATCCTGATGGCTCTGAAGCAGGGGCATGCGGAAACGGGCTCCGTTGCTTCGTCAAGTACGCGGTTGACCGTGGCATTGTCACTGAATCTACCTTCAGGGTTGAGACACTTGGTGGGGTGAGGGAAGTCACTGCTTTTAAGGACGGCCTCAACCGCGTGTCCGAGGCCGAGTTGGCGATGGGAGCCCCTGGATTGCAGCCGTCGGATATCCCTGCGGACCTCCCGGGGGTCATAGGCCCCGTGCTTGAATACCCGGTAGAGACTGCTGAGCGAACGATTGTCGTCAGCATGGTGTCGATGGGCAATCCACATGCGGTTACATTTGTCGACACGGACGTGAACGACTACCCGCTGCACGCCGTCGGCCCTGTCATGGAGCACCATCCACTGTTTCCCTGCAGGGTCAACTTCGAGGTTGCTCGCATCCTGGGGCGCGGCGATATCTCTGCGCGTGTTTGGGAACGGGGAGCAGGCGAGACACTCGCGTGCGGTTCCGGCGCGTGCGCCATAGCGGTTGCCGCGCGCCTTCTAGGCCGCTGCGACGAAACAGTCCGCGTTCACCTGCCAGGGGGAGTGCTTACCGTTACCTGGCCTGGAGGAAACACGGAGGTCCGCTTGCGGGGACCTGTGGAGGAGGTCTTCTCGGGCGACTGGCCCGACTGACTACACAAGGAGGAACAATGCAATTCGCAAAACGACTCGATCGTCTGCCTCCATACCTTTTCGTCGACATAAATAGACGCATCGCCGACCTCCGGTCGAAGGGGATAGACATTGTCACCTTTGCAATCGGTGATCCTGACATGCCAACTCCAGGGCACATAATCGAAAGAATCTGCGACGAAGCAAGGGTCCCCGCAAATCACCGCTACCCGGAGACTGACGGTCTCCCGGAATTGCACGACGCCATCGCTGATTGGTACCAGGCACGATTCGGTGTGGACCTCGACCCCGAGACAGAGGTGCTGCCCCTTATCGGCTCAAAGGAAGGCATCGGTCATATCGCCCTCTGCTTCGTGGAGTCAGGCACGAACGTTCTCATCCCTGACCCTGGCTACCCGGTTTACTCCATGAGTACCATGATAGCCGGAGGGAACCCGTGTTACTTCCCGCTGGTGGCCGAGAACGGTTTCCTGCCTGATCTCAGCGAGATACCTGAGTCCGTCGCTTCCAAAGCCACAATGATGTGGCTCAACTATCCGAACAATCCGACCGGTTCCAGCGCACCTCTTCAGTTCTTTGAGGAGGCTGCGGCATTCGCCCGCAAGCATGACATACTCATATGTCATGATGCACCATACACCGAGGTCTATTTTGACGGCAAGAAGCCGCCAAGCTTCATGCAGGTGAGCGGCGCTAAGGATGTGGCCGTTGAATTCCATTCGCTGTCCAAGACCTACCACATGACGGGTTGGCGCATCGGCATGGCAGTCGGGAACAGGGAAGCGCTACGCGCCCTCTTCACCGTCAAGTCCAACCTTGACTCGGGCATACCTCAGGCCATCCAGCTCGCCGCCGTGGAAGCGTTGCGAGGATCTCAATCTATCGTCGCCGAACATAATGCGATTCTCCAGGCACGTAGAGACAAACTGGTTGCGGTACTGGACGAAATAGGACTCAAGACACGTATGCCCGATGGCACATTCTACGTATGGGCCAAGGTGCCTGAAGGCTATTCGTGTGTTGACCTCACACGTGAACTACTTGAGCAGGTGCACGTTGCCGTGACTCCGGGCATCGGATACGGGGCAAGCGGGGAAAACTACATCCGGTTCTCGATTACCCTGCCGGATGACAGATTGGAAGAAGGGGTGCAGCGCCTGGCAAGGTGGCGCAGGGGGACCACATAAAGAACGCACTGTACCCAACAGGCCACGAGATCGAACGGGCCCTCCTTGTCGCGGTCGAATCGACCTCGAAACGCGAGGGTTGGACGGCGCAAGACTCGCTTCAGGAGTTGGCACACCTCGCCTCGACTGCGGGCGCGGAGGTCGTCGCTTCGGAGTGGCAAAGGCTATCGAAACCCACAAGCACTTACTACGTTGGCAAAGGAAAACTCCAGGAACTCGTCGGCTTGAAGGCGAGCCTTGACTTCAATCTCGTCATGGCAGACGACGAACTGTCACCACGGCAACAACGCACGCTTGAGGCTGAGTTCGACATGCGGGTTATCGACCGCACGGCTCTTATCCTGGATATCTTCGCCCATCAGGCGCAGACTCGGGAGGGCAAGCTACAGGTAGAACTGGCACAACACCGTTACCTGCTTCCGAGACTTGTCGGCAGGTGGGAGCATCTGGAGAGACTTGGTGGCGGCATCGGCACAAGAGGGCCGGGTGAGTCGCAGCTTGAGACGGACAGGCGACTCATCCGTCAGCGAATCAGGAAACTTGAACAGGAGCTTGACGCCGTCGGGCGTCACAGGGAGGTGTACCGCAGTCGCCGACGCAAGGGAGGAACGCCGCTGATTGCGCTCGTGGGCTACACCAATGCCGGGAAGAGTACGCTGTTCAACATGCTCAGCAAGGCGGACGTTACCGCCGAGAACAGACTCTTCTCGACTCTCGATCCCGTAACGCGCCGCGTGCGACTGCCCGACGGTGCCTCCGCGCTCATGACTGATACCGTTGGATTCATACACAAGCTGCCGCCCTCGATTGTGGCTGCCTTTCGAACGACGCTTGAGGAACTGGGAGATGCCGACGTGCTTCTGCACGTCCTGGACATCACGGACGCCCACGCCGCACAGCAGTACGCGACCGTCGAGCAGATACTCGGCGAAATCGGACTCGGAGATAAGCCTACGGTCACAGCGCTCAACAAGGTCGACCTGCTCGAGAACGACATGTCGTCCGAGGAAGTCGCATCGACCAGGGAGCGGCTCAACCTCAACCGGGCAGACTTTGTGCCGGTTTCGGCGGTGACAGGGTGGGGTGTCGATGCGCTCCTTGACCAGATAGCCAGGACTCTGGAAGCAGACCGCGACCCGACCCTGTAGTCCGTCTGGCTGGCGGATTGACACCCCTCCACCCGCGAAATCAGATACAATACACATCCGTCGTATGGATCAGGTAGCACTGCTCTCGCGGCTCATCGAGATTGACACCAGTGGGGAAGACGGGGTCGGGTGTCGTAATGCGTTGTCGCTGCTGGAGCGCGAACTGAGCCTCGCTCTATGTGACACCGCAGTGGTTTCGATTCCTCCGTCGTCGGCCGACGGCCTTGAAGGGAGGCAGGCTCTTGTTGCGCACCGGCGGACGACCGAGAAGCCACGACTACTCATATACGGCCATGTGGATGTAGTCCCCGCCGCCGGTTGGGACGCGTACACGCCGCTTATCGATGGCGATAGGGTGATTGGCCGAGGCGCTGCTGACATGAAAGGGGCAATCGCCGCCCTCGTCGTGTCCCTCCAGAAAGTGAGGAATTTCCCCTTGTCCCAGGACCTCACCGTCGTCCTTACAATGGACGAAGAGACACATCAGTTGTCACAGCTTGAATACCTGTCCGGGGTTGTCGACGTCGAATCCGGGACGCGCATGCTTAGCCTTGACGCTGGCTTTGGATACGTATCCATCGCTAATCTTGGCCTCTTGCAGATGGACATAGGTGTGCGGGGACAGTCCGTACACTCGGGCCTGGCGCACCTTGGCAGAAACGCTATTGAGGATGCCAGTCGTCTCATGGGCGCACTAGTGCGCTTGAAGGAAACGGTCATTAGTCGGCGTTCCAGTGTCAGGACGCACCCTGACACGCGGCTAGCCCATATGGAGCCAAGACTGAACGTGAACCTTATCCAGGGTGGTCTCGCTCGCAACGTAGTGCCCGACCTGTGCAGATTCAGCATCGATCGTCGGTTGCTCCCTGAAGAGACCGTTGAGGGTGCCCGCGCCGAGATAATAGAAGCACTGAATAGTGTAGCGGACGCACAATGGGATATCCTTCGTGAGTTCGTGATTCCGCCCGTTGCGCCCTGCGAGGATGGTGAGGCTGAAACGCTCGCGCGAATCATTGGTGATGTGACTGGCTCTACAGGTCTATATGGTGAGATGATATCGGGTGAGTTGCCCTACGCCGCAGGCAGATACTGGGAGAGCAGAGTCTTCGGGACGGGAGTCATACGTCCCGACAGCAACATACACGGAGTGGGGGAGTTCGTATACACACGCGATCTGGAACATCTGGGAGAGGTTCTGGAGCGTTTCCTTACTTGTAATCCGAAGGAGGCAGCATGACCGTCAACATCCTGTATAGAGAAGAGTTGCGGGAGTACGATTTCGGCCTCGGACACCCTTTTCGAGGCGACCGCTATGAGGTATTCCCGAAAGTCTTGAAAGAGGCTGTGCCCCCCGATGGCAAGTACCGACTTGTGGCCTGCGAACCAGGGACCGACGAAGACCTGCTGCTGATATGCAGCCAGGAGTACATCGATTTCTGCCGGGGGTATTTCCGCGCAGCTAACCTTGGTGAGACTTTTCCCGGCAGCATGGACTTTCCCCGATTCCAGTCTCTGGACAATCTACCTCGGGGCAGGCCGGGCAAACTGGAAGAGGCCGCGAGGTTGATGATCGGGCAGGTCAAGACGGCCGCACATATGGTTACAGAAGGCGGGGAGGAAATCGTCATAAACATTGGGGGCAATCTTCACCACGCCAAGCCCAACTATGGCGAGGGTTTTTGCATCTACAACGACAACGCGTTCGTCGCCAGATACCTCATCGAGAGACTCGGAGTCGAGAGGGTGTTGCTGCTGGACACGGATGCGCATCAGGGCAACGGCACATGCGAGTACTTCTACAATGACCCGCGGGTGCTCTTCGTGGATACTCATCAAGATCCCACCACGTTGTATCCCGGCATCGGCTTCATAAACGACATCGGCGACGGCGATGGTAAGGGCTTCACTGTCAACATAGCCATGCCTGTCTACGCCGGGCTTGACTCCTATCGAATGGCCTTCGAGCAGATAATCGAACCACTGGCTCGCGAGTTCAAACCACAGGTCATCATCCGCAACGGAGGTTCGGATCCTCATTTTGCGGATGGTCTCACCAACCTCGGACTGCCAATAGCAGGGTTTCGAATGATCGGTGAGAGGGTGCGCAACATTACGCACGAAATTGGGAGCTCGGAAATTGACATAATCGGGTCGGGATACAACATACAGGTACTGCCGTCTGTCTGGCTTGCGTTGGTTTCCGGGCTCATCGGGCTTGGCATCGAGGTCGAGGAGCCCGTCCCAGTGCCGGCCACTTTTGAGCAGGACATGGTTGCCGACGAGACTGAGAAGATGCTGCAGAGACTCAAGGGCCACCTGAAGGACTATTGGAAGTGCTTCAGGTAGAATCAACAGGAGAGGGGGCGCTGTTCCCGCCCTCTCGCGATGGAGCGTGTAGTGACACCCAAAGGCTCAAGGATTACGGTCGACCTCGGCGACGATGAGCTTGTCAAGAAGGTCAAGATTGCCGCGGTCCAGCATGGCCGCACGGTCCGGGAGATAGTCGTCGAGGCCCTGACGGCATGGCTCGCCGCTGCACCCGGATCGTCTGCACCCAAGGGAACGACTCCCAAAGGGGCGAATGATGATGTGGCTAGCTCTGACCCCGACTACAAGTCCATGATTGAGAATCTGAATCGTTACAGGGGCGTGGGCCACTAGGCCGTCCACGCGAGATGGGAGAGTCTACATGGCGGTTGCGGAGATTACGGTAGTCCCCTCCGGAGTAGGCCCATCGGTGAGTGAATACGTCGCGCGGGCACAACGGGTCATCGACTGTCACGCGAACGTCAAGTATCAATTGACCCCGATGGGGACAATACTTGAAGGCGATCTTGACGCGATTCTGGACGTCATCAAAGACGTGCATAACAGCACGTTCGACGAACGTGTGCAGAGAGTTCTCACACTGGTCAAGATAGACGAGCGCCGCGACAAGGCGATTACGATGCAAGGCAAGGTCGACTCTGTGAGAGCTCGCCTCGTCGCTTGAAGCGAAGGCGGAGTGGCCGCCTGCTTGTACAGATGCGTTGTGCGTATTGGGTTTGGTTTGACTTGCCGCAGCGGCAGGTGTAGTGTTTCGTAGCATTTGTGCGGTCGCTCTCGCGCACCTGATGCGCGTAGCTGCGAGATAGGCAAGGTTTATCGACATGGCATCGACCGATCACATGGAATGCGCGCTGTCTTTAGCAAGACTGGCAGCGGGGTATTCCAGCCCGAACCCGGCGGTCGGCGCAGTGGTGGTAAGAGATGGCCAGGTTGTCGGCATGGGGTACACGCAGCCTGTAGGCGGGCCTCACGCCGAAGTCGTAGCCCTTAGCCAGGCCGGAGACAAAGCCAAAGGCGCCTCTCTGTACGTAACGCTCGAGCCCTGCTGCCACTTCGGAAGAACGCCTCCCTGCACACACGCCATCATCGAGTCCGGCCTGGCAGAGGTTCACGTTGCCATGATGGACCCCAACCCCGTGGTGTACGGCAAGGGTTTGTCTGAACTGAACAACGCGGGTATTCGAACCTATGTCGGAGCTCACGAGGCCGAGGCGAAAGAGATCAATGAGGCCTACCTCAAGTACATCACGACCGGCCTCCCATTCGTAATAGCCAAGTTCGCGATGAGCCTTGATGGAAAGATAGCCACCCGTTCCGGGCACTCACACTGGATCAGCAACGAGCAAGCGCGCTGCTACGTGCACAGTGTCCGTCATACAGTTGATGCCGTCATGATTGGCGTCAACACACTCATTACCGATGATCCGAGGCTTACGGCACGCGGCTGCTGTGGCAAGAGTGGATGCACGACGAAGCAGCCGCTGCGAGTGATCGTCGATGGGACTGGAAGGGCACCTCTCAATGCGCAGGCATTCACACAGCCCGGACAGACAGTCATCGCGTCCCTGGAACCCCTCGATACCGAGAAGTCCACGGCCCTTCAGAGCAAGGGAGTGGAAGTAGTGGGAATGCCGGGCGGCGATGGCCTCGTGGATCTCGAAGCTTTGTTGAGGAGGCTCGGCGACCGGGGCATTTCTACGGTACTCCTTGAAGGTGGCAGCGAGCTGCTCGGGTATGCGTTCGACCACGGTCTCGTGGACAAGGTACTCGCGTTCATAGCCCCCATGATAATCGGGGGTATTGAGGGGCGTACCGCCGTGGGCGGGCAGGGCGCCCTCGTTGTACAGGATGCGCTTCACATGGAGCGCGTTGAGGTCAAGAATTTCGCCGATAACGTGCTCATAAGCGGGTACGTGAGCAAGAAGTCACACGGGGCATGTTCACCGGCATAGTCGAAGAGATAGGTCGGGTCAGGGAACGAGGCCCGGACTATCTCGCCATCGAAGCGAGCACAATACTCAGCGACACCAGAGTCAGTGACAGTATCGCTGTCAGTGGAGTGTGCCTTACCGTACGCAGTCTTCAAGATGATGCCTTCATAGCTGATGTCATGCCCGAGACCCTTCGACGGTCGAACTTGGGTCACCTCACGCCCGGACAGCCAGTCAACCTTGAACGAGCGGCTACTCCTTCGACGCGCCTTGGCGGTCACATCGTGCTCGGCCATGTCGACGGCATGGGGCAGATAGTGTCCAGGGTGGCAGAGGAATCCGCCATCATGATGACTGTCTCTGCAGAGACTGGTGTCTTGCGCTACATCGCGATGAAGGGCTCGATAACTGTGGACGGCGTCAGTCTCACCGTTGCCAGGCTCGACGCCGATTCGTTCGCGGTGTCACTGGTGACTTATACTATGAGCCAGACGACCCTTGGTGACATACGACCCGGTGCCACCGTGAACCTTGAGGTCGATGTGCTCGCACGATATGTCGAGCGCCTTCAGCAGGAACAACCGGCAGAAGGCGGCATAACTGAGGAATTCCTTAGAGAACACGGATACATGTGAGGTGACAGTACAACAATGCTTTCAAGAGTAGAAGACGCCATCGCCGACATCCAGGAGGGTAAGTGCGTCATCATCGTCGACGACGAAAACCGCGAGAATGAAGGGGACCTGGCCTGCGCCGCGGACATGGTCACTCCCGACATAGTCAACTTCATGGCGCGTGAAGGGCGCGGCCTTATCTGCATGCCCATCATCGGAGAGAGACTCGACCAACTGGCGATACCCTTGATGGTGCAGGACAACACTTCCAAGAACTGCACGGCGTTCACAGTCTCGGTCGAAGCGAAGGCAGGTGTGGCGACAGGTATCTCAGCCAGGGACAGGGCAGTCACCATCAAGACCGTACTCGACCCGACGTCGAAGCCCGGCGATCTGGCGCGCCCCGGGCACGTGTTTCCCATCAGGGCGCGTGAGGGAGGCGTTCTTGCCCGTGCCGGTCATACTGAAGCGATAGTCGACTTGGCGAGATTTGCGGGACTGTATCCAGCCGGCGTCATATGCGAGATCATGAACGAGGACGGCACCATGGCGCGGATGCCTGAACTGGAGAAGGTGGCCGATGCTCGAGGGTTGAAGATTGTCGCCATCAGGGACCTTATCGCCTACCGGACCAAGCACGAGTCGCTTGTGCATCGCGTAGCAGAGGTTCGGTTGCCCACCAAGTACGGCGAGTTTCACGCAGTTGCCTATAGGAGCGCGGTCGACGCGAACGAGCATGTCGCGTTGGTCAAGGGGGACGTCTCCAACGGAGCTCCTGTCCTAGTCAGGGTGCACAGCGAGTGCCTCACCGGCGACGTATTCGGTAGCTGTCGTTGCGACTGCGGAGAACAGATCGCGCTCGCGATGGAACAGATAAACATCGAGGGACGAGGAGTACTTCTCTACATGAGACAGGAGGGACGCGGCATCGGCTTCCACAACAAGCTTCGTGCATACGAGCTACAGGACCAGGGCATGGATACTGTGGAAGCCAACATCGCGCTTGGCTTCCCTGCTGACCTTCGCGACTACGGCGTTGGGGCACAGATACTGGTCGACTTGGGGTTACATAAGATTCGCCTGTTGACGAAC
>Ga0180432_10003756_pt1 | contig 21404 bp, 14 predicted proteins | sample SS_ome_10_FD_132414 | JGI IMG/M metagenome (GOLD analysis project Ga0180432, IMG submission 132414) | Hypersaline lake sediment archaeal communities from the Salton Sea, California, USA - SS_1_MS_2 metaG | ecosystem: Environmental > Aquatic > Non-marine Saline and Alkaline > Hypersaline >...
AACTCCGGCTCGGCCTCCAACAATGCCCGAAGACCATGCCGCAGCACATGATGGTCATCCGCCAGGAGTATCGTCATAGCGCCCATGAGTTGTCTTTCTCTTCCTGAAGGGGTGCCAAAGGAAACTTAGCCTCAAGACGGGTGCCGCGCGATAGGGTTGAATGGACCTCCAGTTGCCCTCCCAGCAATGCAGCCCGCTCGCGCATTCCTGCGAGGCCGCTGGACTTGCCACTGATCAGCGTACTCCTAGGGTCAAAGCCCTTGCCCTTGTCCTCTATCTGCACGTCCAGCACACCCGGGCTCACCACCACACGGACACTCACCCGGTCGACATCGGCGTGGCGTGCCACGTTGGTAAGGCTCTCCTGCACAATGCGGAAGACTGCGGTCTCCAGCTCCGGAGGGAACCGCCTCTGCAGTCCTTTCTGCTTGAAATCGACTCTGATGCCGGTTTGCCCCTTGTAGCGCTCGAAATGCCGCATCAACGTCGGCATCAGACCCAGATCGTCCAACATCGGTGGTCGCAGCTCAAGCGAAAGGTCCCTCACCCGATCCATGATATCGTTAATAGACGCCAAGGCCTCGCTGACCCGGGGTGCGACGCCGTGCACGGGCTGCGTGGCAATCACCTCCAGGGACAGCTTGAGCCCGGTGAGAGCCTGGCCGATCTGGTCATGCAGCTCGCGAGCGATCCGGCGTCTCTCCTCTTCCTGCACCTCAACCAGACGGGAAGAGAGGGCTCTCAGAGTATCCTCGGTCCGCTTTCGTTGGGTGATATCCCTGGTTACACCCATTATCCCCACAGGACGGCCACTATCGTCCCGGAGAAACGTCGTTCTTGCCTCGGCCCAGACAGTACCGCCATTCTTGTAATACATCTCAAGTTCGGTGGTCCAGGACCGGCACGGGTCTGCCCCCTCTCCCTTCTCCTCCAAAGCAAGCTGTTCCAGATAAGCTCTCGTGCCGCGCTCCGCCGAAGCCGGGGTCATCATTTCCCACAGGCTCTTGGGTTGCGTCTCCTCGCTGCTGAATCCAATCACGTTCTTGATGGAGTCACTCAGGTAGGTGATGTGCATATTCCAGTCCGAGTCCCAATACGAAGTCCACAGGCCGTCTGTCACGTTCTCAGAAAGCAAGCGGTACAGCCTCTCACTCTCCTGCAAGTTCTCCAGGGTGCGCTTGTACTCTCTGAAGTCCCATACAGCGCACTCGTATTCCTTCGTGGCAGCATGACCTCCCTGGACTATGCTGGCAGTGACGAGACAGTCAATCCCGACGCCCTCTCGGTCGCAGAGCCTCATTTCATGAGCTCGGAGGTATCCCTCTTTCTCCAGCGCTCCCTGGAACTTATCCCAGTCTGCCGGCTCAGCGCAGATATCGCGGGCGTGCATGCCCACCAGCTCTTGACACTCATAGCCAAGGAGATCTGACATACCATTGTTGGCCGCAGCCACCGTGCCGGATGACTGGACCACGAGGACCGGGACCGGACATTCCTCAAACAGGGACCGATAGCGCCCGTTGTCCCTGACCGGTTTGCTGATCCGTGCCATGCTTCGCCCCCCTCTGCGGTTCCCCTGCATTGCTCTATCCTCAGATAACGCGGCTCTCCTAATAGACTACCCAGGAGGTCGCCTCAAGTAAATGCGCTGAACTCTCGTACCTGCGACTGGGGGTAGAGCGCTTCCATTCGGGAACCCGTCCGAGCTGCAACAAGAACGCATGTCCCCGGTCCTGGCGGTCGCACTCCCTCCCCCTCTGGCTTCAAGCCCCGGCAGTCCTGCTCATTCTCAGCAGACATAGCGACATATATACACTTTTGCCCGACCACAGGCTAAACGTTGAACAGGAAGGTGATTATGTCCCCGTCACGGACAACGTAGTCCTTTCCCTCCACGCGCAGCAGGCCTCGCTTGCGTGCTTCGGCCGTGCCCCCGCAACTCAGCAGGTCATCATAGGAGACCACCTCAGCCCGGATGAAGCCTCTCTCCATGTCGGAATGCACTTTGCCGGCGGCCTTCTGCGCCGTAGTACCTTGTCGCACTGTCCACGCCCTGACCTCTCCCGACACCACGGTGAAGAACGAGACCAGTCCCAGCGCACGGTATGACAGAGCGATGACGCGGTCGATCACAGCAGTCCCCAGCCCCATCGCCTCTCGGAACTCCACCGCCTCAGCCTCCTCAAGCTGGGCCAACTCCATTTCCAGCTTGGCGCAGACAGCAGCCACCTCGCTGACCCCGTAGCGGGAGTCGAAGTCCTGCTCCAGGCTAACAGCATGTCCCACCTGCTCCTCACCAATGTTGAGAATCAGCAGTGCCGGCTTTGCCGTCAAGAACTGGTAACCGTCAGCCAGTTTCGTTTCTGCATCGGTCAGCGACTGCTGTCCCACAGGAATGCCATCCTCGAGGGAGGACTGAAGCCGGTGCAGAAGGTCCTTTTCCTGGAGAAGCCTGTCCTTCTCCATCGCCTTTGCGCCCTTGAGAAGCTCTTCAACCTTTAGCAACCGTCTTTCCACAATGCCCATGTCGGAGAAGACCATCTCCGTGTTCATCAGCTCCACGTCACGCCCTGGGTCCAGGGAACCCTCCGGATGGGGTACACTCGCATCGTCGAACATCCGCACCACATGGATGAAGGCATTGACCCTGCCAAGAAGGACCAGCAGCTCCCCACCCAGACCGGACCGGCTCTCTGTCCACGCCGGCGCATCCAAATACGTAATTTCGACCGACACCGTTCTCTTGGGATTGAAGACCGACGCCAGTTGTCCAAGGCGCTGGTCCGGTACCTTGACCACACCGACATTGGGCTCTGACTTGCCCGAGCTGTAGGCATGAACACCAGCAGTGCCCCTGGTCAAAGCATTGAACAGGGTGGTCTTGCCGCTCCGGGGAAGGCCAATGATGCCAATCTCCATCTGCTCACCCCGCATGGCTGTCGTGGTGGCAGCCAAGAACAAATATACCACGACCAGGCCGGCCGAGGCATCGAAGGCGGCCGCGTATGGGGGGGTGCGACTGTTGTTCGCCCTCCAGCGCTGGTTGTATCATATTGTTGCAGAGGTCAGCCAGTCTCGTGATCCACATACTGCTGGGCACAAACGATTTCCTCCTCCGAAAACGGCTCAACGAACTGAAGAGCCAGTTGGGCGATGAGGAGTCGCTGTCCATGAACACGGTGACCCTTGAATCGCGTCAATTGAGGCTGTCCGAACTCACCAATGCCTGCGACACTGTCCCTTTCATGGCGGCCCACAGGCTGGTGATCGTGGAAGGGCTCCTGGGTCGTGTTGAGGCAGGTGAACGAAAGCGACAGGGCGAGGAAAGCGAATGGACGGGCCTGGTCGACTACGCTGCGCGGATGCCTGCCAGCACTACGATGGTCCTGGTTGAGAGAGAAGTGAGCAAGACCAACCGGCTGGTCCGAAAGCTGGCCCCTTTCTCCCAGGTGGAGGAATTCCTGCCACTCAAGGGCGGCAACCTGCAGCAGTGGATACACTCTCGGTTGGCGGAACAGGGGGCGAAGATGTCTCCGGGGGCGATGCGTCTGCTGACGGAGTACGTCGGCGATGACCTGTACATGCTGGCGGCCGAGATCGAGAAGCTGTGTCTGTATGCAGAAGGGAAGCGCATCGAAGAAGACGATGTACAGTCACTGACGACGCAGGCGAGGCAGGCCAACATATTCGCTATGATAGACGCCTTCGCAGAGAAGAGGGCCTCCATCGCCATGCGTCTCCTTCACCGGCTTCTCAACGAAGGAACCGCCCCCACCCACATTCTGGCCATGCTGACCCGTCAACTGCGGCTCATGGTGCAGGCGAAGGAACTGGACAGCCGGCACACTCCGGAGGCAGAGCTGCGAAAACAACTGGGGTTATCACAATACTACCCGGTCCGGAGACTGCTCCAGCAAAGCGCGCTCTATCCTCTCCCTCGGCTGCAAGCAATCTACCGCAAGCTGCTGGACACAGACATGGCCATCAAGACGGGCAGATGGAAGGAGCAAATGGCACTGGACATGCTGATAGCTGAAGTCTGCGCGTGACCTGTGCCTCAAGTTGCGGCAGTGGATCCGCGGCACGTGCAGCCCGTAGAAACGGAGAGGAGGTACACAAAGGTTGCAGATCGAGAAGATCGACCACATTCACGTCTACGTGAGAGACCTCCGAGCAGCAATAGCGCGGTTTGAGGACCTGCTTGGGGTGACCTTCGGAGACATCATGGTCGAAGGCCTGGAGGACTTGGGGGTCATCGGGGCCTTCGCTCCACCAGGCATAGACATGTCTCAGCCGACCTCACCACAGAGCCCGGTGGCCAAGGTCATCGAGCGTCACGGGGAAGGCCTTGTGGGCGGCGTCTCTTTCAAGGTGCCGGATATCGATGCCGGCGTCGCAGAGCTCCAGTCCAAGGGCTTGCAGCTTCTGAACAGAATCCAGATCGGCGGACTCAAGGAGGCATGGTTCCACCCCGGAAATGCGCACGGCCTGCTGATCGAGCTGTGTGAGTACAACGAAGCGAATGCCCTGGAGGCCGTCAGCAGGCGCGACTCCGGGACATCCGAGCCGTCCGAATAGGCGAGTCCCCCCCTAAGCGGGAACGGCCAGGACTCCGTTTGACTGGCTAGTAGGTTATGTCAAACCGGGAGAACCGCCCTGTGTATTCCCCCCACTCCACCTGGACGTCATCAACCCTGGCTTCCGACGGCCCGCGATAAAGCTGTTGCAGCAACTGCTCCAATCGGGACCTCTCACCCTCCGCCTCCACTTCAACAGCGCCGGCATACCTGATATTGCGCACACTGCCGGTGATCCCGAGTGCCCTGGCATGTTGGCGGACGAAGGCCCGGAAGAAGACTCCCTGGACACGCCCCGTGACAACAGCATGAAGTGATGCCAGACTGCTGTCAGCCGCGCTCATAATGCTCCCCCCCACGTTGCAGGCAAGCTCACTGAAATCTGTCCAAACGCCACAAACCCCGCCGTCTTGCCAGGTCCAAGGCCCCCATGAACTCTGATCTGGTTATCCGCCGGTCAAGAAGAGGGAAGCGGTCCGCTTTATGGCAGGGGTGGTACTGCGCCATTACGTTCAGGTACGTGTCGAGGGATATCTCCTCGGCCAGGAAACGGACGGTCTCAGCCGTGCCAGCCAGACCATCCGGCAGGACCAGGTGCCGGACCAGCAGGCCCCGCAGGGCAACGCCATGCTCATCCATCTTCAGGTCACCCACCTGGCGGTGCATCTCCTTTACCGCCGCCTTGTTGACCGCACTGTAGCCCTCAACACCGGAGAGGCTCAGTCCCTTTGCATCGTCCGCATACTTCATGTCAGGCATGTATATGTCGACGATGCCGTCAAGCAGTTTCAGCGTGTCCACAGAGTCGTAGCCTCCGCTGTTGTAGACCAGGGGAACCCTGAGCCCCTGGTCGACTGCGATCTGCAGCGCCTCCAGTATCTGGGGCACCACGTGGGTCGGCGTCACCAGGTTAACGTTGTGGCAGCCCCTGGCCTGCAGCAGCATCATCATAGTGGCCAGTTCTTCACTGGTGACCTCCCTCCCTTCCCCCAACTGGCTTATCGAGTAGTTCTGACAGAAGACGCACTTGAGGTTGCAGTTGGTAAAGAAGATGGTCCCCGAACCGTTTCTGCCTACGAGCGGGGACTCCTCGCCGAAATGGGGCCCGTAGCTCGATACCACGGCCAGGGAAGCCGTCCGGCACTCGCCCTTCTCTCCGGCAAGGCGGTCTACGTGGCAGCAGCGGGGGCAAAGGTCACAGCTTTGCAGGCGCTTTCTGGCAGTCTCCACTCGACCAGCCAGAACGCCGCTCCGATGAAGGGCGAGATAGGCAGCCGACGAGGTCATCTTCCCCAGATGATGTGAGTAGTAGCTCTCACGATCAGGAGTCTATCAGACGGTGGAACAAGGAGACAAGCCTGTCGGCCATCAAGCACATGGAGGCCATCCAGCGACGCTGCGGGTCCGGAGACCTCAGCCACGTAATGGCGGCAGCCACCAGTGATGGACAATCAGAGGTTGGAGTAGCGTTGGAATGCCCCCGTTCTTAGTACCACCTATGATGACAGAGCTCCGTGTCTTGCTTGGCATACCCTGGCCAAGTCCTTAGCCACCTGTTTGCGCTTTGGAGCGCCGCCATTGGGTATTTGCCAATTTGCGCTGTCCCTCCCATGGTCGCCTTTGCTGTACCAGTCTGCTCCGACTCCTGCCTTGACTGCCCACTGCTTCGGAGTGCCAACGCTCAGACAGCCCTTTCTTGTCTTCACGATAACCCAAGCGAAATGCTCGGGGGCCCAGAAGCTGAAGCCTTTATTCGGCATGCTCGGATACGGGCGTACCGTGAGCCGTCGGCTTCCCTGCGACAGCTTGCCGATCTCCCGATCAGTGTCTTCCACAAGCATGTCGAGATCCCAGCCCAGAGTATTCACCACTCGCCTCCTTAGAAAGAGCTATCGTCAACAGGTCCGCTGGCTCCGCCAATGCACGACCTCGCAACTGTCCGTTTCCCCCCTACTCCTCTCCAGGCAGCAGAGCGTGCTCAAGCACCTGCTCAATCGTCTCAACCGGCGTCAGCTTGATGCCATCAAGCACATAGGACGGCAATCCCTGGGCTTCCCGCATGTTGTCCACCGGAAGCAGGACTTCCTTGACGCCTGCATCATACGCAGCCCGTATCTTCGGCTGAATGCCGCCCACCGGCAAGATTCTGCCCATGATAGTGATCTCTCCGGTCATGGCCAAGTCATTGCGCACCGGCACCCCTGTTAAGGCAGATGCAATTCCAGTCACGACGGTCATCCCGGCGGAGGGGCCCTCCTTAGGCACACCCATGAAGGTTGCCAGCACCGCAACATCGAAATTCTCGCGCCACTCTGCGCTGATACCGAGGTCGCCATGCTTGGCCTTGATATACTGTGCCGCCGCCTCGATGCTCTCACGCATCACACGTTGTATCGACCCGAGCGGTACTATCCGGCCACTTCCCTTGGTTGCCTGCATCTCGAAACGGAGGATGCACCCGTGGCTGTCCTCCACCGCCAGTCCTACCACCTCACCCACACACGGCTTGTCGGGCAAAGTCACCCTTTGGACGCGCTCGGCATCGGGAAGCGAGGGCGCTATTTCCTTTCCCGAAGGCCGAATCCGGACACCCAGCCGGACCCGGTCGTACTCCCCGGGGGCTATGATGTGAAGCTGGTTGCGGACACGCTGCCGCAGTTCACAAGCCAGGAGCAGAACCTCCTCCAGCTCCTCCTCGCCAACTCGACCGTCCGGGTACATTAGCTTGAGCAACCCGGAGGCAGTCTTGAACACGGCCCTCTGGTCCCGACCGGAGGTGCCGTGGTCGGTGGTTGCCAGATCGATGAGCTCGAAGCGTGGTCGCACTGACCCAAGCAAGTCAATTCCCCTCAACTCGTGCATGATCTCGCACAGGTAGTCCGTGATGAAGCCGTAGTCCTTGGAGAAGCTATCCGGCCTCAGTTTGGGTATCTCCCAGCCGGGCAGATAAGCATGGATACGGTCCAGAAAGGCAACGACCTGCATGAAGTCGGGGAGTGGTTCGAAGAGGTGATAGTACTTCTCGTGGGGAAGGCCGCCCTGCACGTCGATGTTCCCGGCAAACACCAGGCTGGCGAAGGCTAGCAGCTCCTTCTTACCACGGCTGAACTTGGCATCCTGCATATACCCCTGCATGATGCTGACCAGTGCTCTCGGGTCGCTGAAATCCGTGTTGGCGATCTCGTCAAAGACGACGGCATCCCTGGAGCCCACCTCTCCGATCTTCCCAGTATTGAGGTTGATAAAAAGTTGGGCCGGAGTGGCCTTTCCCCCAGACAGGACGTGAGCATAATAGGAGGTATTCCGGTACAGGTACGTCTTCCCTGTCTCTCGCGGTGCCAGCTCCACCATGTTGACGTTGGTCTCCACCAGGGGTATGCAGCGGCACAGATACAGGAGCTTCTGCCGCCGCGTCAGCTTCTCAGGGTCGAGACCGCAGGAGTCCACGAGGAGGTCTATCCACTCCTCGGTCGAGAACTCGGAGCGCTTCTGGATATACTCATCCACGTTGATGACGCTGACCTGGAAGGGGGTGAAGCCTGTCACCTTGAAGGGGCGTATCTTCTTCTTGTGCACCTCGGTCTCATCGTAGGTCAGGTCAATGGTGCCCCACATGCCTCCGGAGAGCAGCATGGGATACTGCCGCACTATGCTCTCGGGCATGTTGACGAAGTTCTCATTGATCGCAGCTATGGCCCCCCAGTACTTGTCCTCGGTCTCGACCAGCCGCACTTCCAGGTTGGCAATGACCGAGTGGTGGCGGTTCTCCCTGATGAAGTGGCGTATCTTCTCCACCTCCGCCCCGTACACAAAGGTCTCCTTCAGACGCCGGACCACACGCTCCATGTCATCCTGAAAGGTCTCTTCGCTGCAGTAGTTGTCGATCAGGTACTCCAGGACATAGCGTGGGAACTCGTCCACACCAGTGTTGATGGTATGGGCCTTGTTGACGACCTTGCCCCTGAATACCTCCTTGGCCTTCTGGTTCATTCAATGGCCTCCAGGTGCCCCGCGCAATCTCGACGCTGCTACCACCACAGTCACCTCATGCTCTTCGGCTTCAGCCCCAGGATGTTGCCCAGATGCGGCGGGACACGGCGAACGACGTGCTCCGAGCTCAGTTGCACGGTGAATTGATGCGTTCTCGCCTGGCGAAATGAGCGGTTGCCCTCGGTGTGGGTCAGCGTCACAGTGAACGTGCGTTCCATCCTGCCCTGTTTCCTCTCGTCATCCGTGGCATCTCCGGCATCCGGTCTGAACCGGTAGACTGCCTCTGTCCCTTGAGCTGGCACATAGAGCACCTGCGCGCGGAGCGGGTGTCTCTCAGGATCGCGGGTATACGAGGCCTCCACTTCGACTCTGAGGTCGCCTTTCGAAGCGCCAGCCCCTGAGGCACGCTTCAGGGAAAGGTGAAACTCAACTTCCTGCCCTTCGACTACCTCTACAGGAGCTGCTATCTCAGCGACACTGAGAGCACCCTGTCCCTTGCTCTTCACCTCGAGCACGACCATGGGCACCATGAGCTCCTGCAGCGAGATGCCGCCATGGCCATAGGCGTCCGGGTTGAAGTGCGCGCCCGGCCGTGCCAAGGCGTAGCCCGTTCTCGGGAAGATCACGCTGGCGTACTTCTTGGCTGCACCCCCTGGTGGCATGACCCGGCCGCCTTCCACGGACGGCATCCGCAAATCGGCCACGCGAAACTCGAGCACGTTGTCCCTCACCTTCTCTGGGGCCCCAATAGCCGCCAGTCTCTTCGGCAGCCATGTATTTTGATAAGAGCAGTCTGCGGGATCCTGGAGCCAGGCCGTTTCCAGGCCGATCTTCTGCCGACCCACGCGCCCAAAGCCATGATCGGCCGTCACGAATACCTTGGTGCCAGGAGCGAGGCCACGAACGATGGCCATGACTTCGGTGTCGATTATCCCCTTCAAGTGGTGCTGGTAGATGAAGGACAGGGGCCGTGCGGGTACCTGCCGCCCGTCCGGCAGGCTCTTGACCTGGATCTTGTGCAGTTCCTTGTCGCACAGCTCGAAGATGTAGATGTCCAGATTACCTGCTCGGTAGCGGACCGTCTCCCCAACGCCGCCGCCATCGGGAGCCAGCACCTGCACCTCCCAGCTCTGTCCGAAGTGACGGACCAGCCCCGCATGCAGCAGCCTGTCTTCGGCAGCGTGCGTGTCGAATTCGTCCGGATATGTGCCTGCGCTGATTGCCTTGCGCGAGATGTGGGTCTCCGAAGGAATCAACGACGAGGCAGGCAACTCCTCCACGATCTTCATGCGGGCTTCGAGCATAGGGCGCAGCATCTCGTCCCATATGTCATATCGCATGCCGTCGAAAATGAAGAGAACGGCCTTCTCCTTCTGAGGGTCCCAGTGCGGCTTGAGACACCGCTTGAGAAAGGCGCTGGTGAGGCATACGTCGCTGTCCTCGGCCACCCAGGCGGGGTATTGCATAGCCACCACCTCCTGGAACATGCGGTTTAGGTCGTCGAGTTGCCGGTGTGAGTCCTCCGCAAGGGTCACGACCCTCTTCCGCATCCGGGCCAGCGCATTGCCGAACACGGAAGGCAACTCGGCCTCGGGCCTCGGCAGCAGCTCAGAGCTGTACACCAGGCGGTCAAGCGCGGAGAGGTAGTACTCCAGGCGGTTGACCTTCTTCTTGTTCCAGAGGTCACGGAAGCCAGCAAATGTCCACCTGTCCGTCTTGAGGACCTTCAGCCCCTTCATGCCAGTGGCCAGCTCGCCCCTGAGAGCCAGTACGTTCCAGGCTAATCGGTAAGCCTTCTTCAGATTGGCCCAGGCCAGTGATGGCCTGCTCTCCAGGAAATCATCTTTGCGCGGGCCGGCTTTGGACAGGAGCACTACATCGCCAACCCTCTTCTGTGCATCCACCGCCGGCTTCACGGAGAGCATGTCATCCAGGGCCAGGAACAGGGCCAGGCATCGTAGCAGCGACGAGTAGCGCTCCTTCTCGATTACGGCGGCGAAGCCCTCAGGTTCAACAAGCTTCAACTGATCCAGAAGGACCTGCAACGCCTCCGACGACAGGGAACTCTCCGCCGATTCCAGGTCCGTGTAGGCCTTCTCCCGGTCCATCTCCACCAGCTTCGGAGCGGACCGGGTCATTACGTCGGAGCCGATGTCAGACAGACTGCCCGCGTCCGGATCGATCTTGGCCAGAATGAAGCTCCACAAGCCCGTGTGCTGGGCCAGTATGACAGAGAGGTAGAATCCACGGACCACCCTATCCGGATCGTGGCCCGCGAACCAGCAGAAGGGAGCCGGTGCCTTGCGGAGCTCGTCCCTGATGGGCGCCGTTATCTCAGGTGCCAGCGATTCGAGCTCTCCCATTGCTTCGTGCCCCAGCAGGCCAATCCTCCAGTAGCCCTCCTCTTTGAGCTTCTTGAAAGCCGTCTCGGCGACGCCCAAAGCGGAGAAGGCGACTATGGTCTTGAAGTCGTGGTCGGTGAACCTCGACGGGTGTGCAGTCCTGAGGTTGTGGTGGGCCCTTAGCACTGAGTCCAGGTTCCGGACTATGACATGGGCGTAACGTGGACTGCTGGCCTCCGCTGGCCAGTTGGGATCACCAGTCTTCTCAATTAGGAACTGGCGCAGGTCCAGCACTATGCGCGCCTCTGCAGGCGTGTCCGCCAGCAGGTCAGGGTAGAAGGGTGGTGGGGCCTTCCCCGCGGGCGGGCCAACGCGCCTTCGCTGGGGAGCCCTATCAACAACCAGGAGCTTCTGGGTCCCGGAATCGGCGAGGGCCCGTTCATACAGGTCCCGAAAGACCAGATTGGTGCCCGCTACGACCACGGTGAAGCCATGCTCCAGCGCGAAGCTGTGCACGATGCCGTCTATCTCCGGCAGAAGATGCAGGGGGTCTTGCAGGACCACCCTGGGGCAGTCCCTGACACCTTCGAGCTTCGCCTGCGTCCACTCGCTGAGCACTAGCCTACTCCGTCATTCAAGCTGCAACATGGGCAACGTCTCGCCATTCCCGCCGACGCTGTCAAGTTCCCGCTCCAGATAGGCCTGGAATTCCTGCGCCAGAGCTGGAATCTGTTTCATCTCGACCGTGGCGCTGCTGGGTCTGAAACTGGCCATGCTCACCCGCCTAACGACTATGCGCTTCAAGTAGCGGTTGATTGTGCCTACGATTGCCGAGTCCTTCAAAGCGGCCTGTGTCAGGTAGGCCCGCAGCCCCTCAAGTTCCTCGCATCCCAGGAGGCCGGCCACGAGAGGCTCCGACTTCCCCTGCTCCAGCCTGGCCCCAACAGCCGGGTTCAGAAAGACCTGGATCCTGGAATCCAGTGCCTGGTCAAGCAAAGACCTGGCGGTCTTCGCGGCGTCCTCGGCGCTATCGACAAGTCCCGAGGCATTCTGAAAGGTCAGACCGCATTCATGCACCGGGTCCGCCCGAAGTTGTTCCTGGACGGACGCCTTGGAAGGGGAAGAGCAGAGGAAGATGCCGTCAGCCAGTTCGGCCAATCGCAACTCCAACTCCTCCGAAACCGCCGGCTGGAGGGCGGTGATGTTCTCCAGGACTCCCAGCGCCTTCATGTCGTCACCCTCTATCATGGCCTGGACCTCTGCCCTGGCCTCATCAGCCCGGCTGCCCACGTTGTCGTGAAGTATTAGATACATCTCCGTGTAGTCCCGTACCAGCGAGCCAAGCGTATCGTGCTCCGCCGGGTCAGGGGGGCTCCTGCCGATGAGCTCCGCCTTCAGCTTCACCTCAGAGTCAATGTACTCCTGCACATTGGCGAGCTTCGCAGCAACACGCGATTGGCACTCACGCACAACCTCCAGCTCTCTCAGGTCGGGCAGGATGTGACCGCAGTAGGCGCCGGCGGTCCGGAGCTCGCTCTCGAACTCAAGGAACCTCTTGACATCCCTGTAGTTCCTGAGCCTGTTTGCCAGGTCCTCCACCTCCGCCTGCGATGCGGAGTTGGCATCAAAACACTGGTACCCGAAGGCTTCTTTCAGGCCGTAGAGGATGAGGTTTATGTCATCACCCGTCTCCAGGTCCCTTGAGTACAGCGTGGCCACCTGAGCCAGTTCATTCTCATAGGGGTTTCCCCTCTTTAGCACGTCGAACAAGGCTTTGGCCCTGCTCTCAACCCGTGGAACCTCCTCCCGCTCTTGGGCGAAAAGGGTGCGCAGTCTGGCGCGGCTCTGCGCCACGGCTGCCTCATCCTGGGTCTCCGGTATGGCCTCGCCCAATAGGTTCTCCGCGTATGGCCGCAGTACATCCCAGTTCTCCGGCTTGGCCACCTTCTGTATCTCCGTGAGCGAGTCCAGCACCTTGGCGGAGAAGTCTATATCGGCGATGTTCGAGTAGTCGATCGCCGTTACTCCCAGCCCCGACTTGGGGCCGACGGTGACACGGACTCTGCCCTCTCGGACAAGACACAGCAGGTAGATCTGGACCATGCGGCGGGTCAGGCCGTAGTCCTTGGGCCCCCCGATTCCCATGAAGTTCTTGTACAGCGTATCCAGCTTCATCATCTCATGCGGGTCGGTCAGCTTCCCATCAATGAAGTCCCACATGTCAGAGACATAGGAATTCCCAGAGATGTCCAGCCTCTTCTCCACTCCCTTCGCCATGATCTTCAGGCCGAAGCCGAAGTTCTGGGCAGCGCTGGTGTCTTGATTGGGTTTGGCACCCTTGGGTATCTGCCCCATCTTGACGATACCATTGATGACCTTGACTCCCTCCTCCTTGCGGAAGACCAAGGGCGGGTCGAACTTGATGTCCGCGGACTGGTACGTTGCGCTAAGGACTCGGTCCACCAGCGGACGGATAATGGCCGGGATCTCCCCAGCTACATGGAACTCCATCCGTGAGTTATTGAGCGCGTCCACCCAGCCCCGGGCGTAGCTGCTGTCCACGATCTTGGCGATCCTGCCCATATCCGTCTCCAGCGAATCGGCGACCCATCCGATCACGGCTGCGGCATCATCGCTGTCCTTTCCTTGCCAGGCAGACACCAGCTTCCGGTAGGCCGCGAAGTTCAGCAGCCGGTCATGCTCCTCACTGGTCAGTTCCCCGGGGGTCCAGAGGAGGAGACGCGGGTCCTTGCGCTGGGCCAGCAACCTGTTTATCACTTCGTGGGACACAGGCCTGGAAGCTATGACCGCCACGAAGTCAAGGTCGCTCTCGGCGCTGTCCACGGCCGGAAGCGGAAGTCCGTCCTTGTCTACCCGGGCCAGATCGCGCATTACCACCAGGCCCAGGACCTGCCTACCCTGCCACACGGTGTCAATTCTCTGATCACCGTAGCGCGCAGAGGATCGGTCTTCCCAGGGGCCGACAAAGGGGGCCACGTCGCGGAAGATCGAGCGTACTCCCGAGGATAGATCGAACCTGACCTGTCCGATCCGAACCGGCCACTCGTCGAGGGCCAAGAGGTGTTCCCAGGCCTCCCTCTGCATCACCGCGTTCGATTCGGCCTCGTCACGCGCCTTGAGGAACTCATCCCTGGGATCAACGCCGGTAAACACGGGATCGAAGCGATAGCGCACTCCACCGCCCTCTCCGTACGTCTGCACAATCTGGCGCAGCTCCTTCTTCAAGTTGTCTGCCAACGTTTCGTAGTGCTGGATATTCTCTTCGGGGTTCGCCTCAGCGTCTCTCTCAATCACGACGGAATTGGCGATTTCCTCCGGCGTGATCCCCTGCTGTCGGGTCCTGGCTATGTGATACAGGAACAGGGTCTGCACGACCTTCACCGCCTTGTCCCGGTGGACCTTCAGGAAACCCTTGGTCGATGCCTCTATCTGCTGCTTGCAAGCCTCGTACGCCTTGTATTCCGTTTCTCTCCTGGTCTTCACGGCCGTCAGGCTGGCGTGCACTCCGCTGGGGTCCTCCTCATACTGTACCGCCTCGTCGAACAGCTCCCACAGGCGTATCAGCTCACTGCCTTTGACCTTCATCTGGTGCTTCAGAGTCTGATGCATGAAGTGTATGGCCGACCTCGTGGTAGTGAGCTCGTAGGTGATGGCGCGGACGACCTCCAGGGCAGGCTTATGGAAGGGGAAGAAGTGACTGAAGGCGTCCTCACCGATGCTGTTTGGCCAAGTGAATCCCCGCTTGTAGTGCAGGTAGTAGTTGGCGATGGCGGCCGGGTCCTTGATCTCCCTCACCCTGGCCAGCACGATGTCGTAGTAGTCCTTGTCCTCCTCCAGCAGCTTCACCAGCTTCAATCGGTCATCGGCAATGATGTTCTTCACCCCCATACGGCTTTCGATCGCCTGCTGGGCAGAGCAGATCGTCCAGATAGGCAGGTTGATCACCTTGGCCAGCCGATTGGAGAGCACCACCAGGGTCTTCTCGTCATCCGTGCGCTGGTCTTCGCTCCTGTTCTTCATGAACAGGGACACCTCGTCCAGCACCAGCAGGACCCCGGTGTACCCCTCGGCAAGGATGACTTCCACCATGTGCCTGAGCACGTCTTCCGTCTCAGCCTCGATCTGCGGCTGTACCTTCAGGTACTCGGTGTAGAAGCGCCACAGCCTGTTACCGCAACTGACCTTGTACGCCGGCGTCTCATCCTGCTGGATGTCCCTGATGAAGTCGTCTACGTTCTCGAACTCATCTTCCTCAAAGAACGCCGGGTCGTTCAGGAACTTACCCAGGTCTTTCTTGTATCTCTCCAGGTCCCAGCTCAGGAACCGATCAGCAAGCAACTCTGAGGGGTACAGGGATACGTTCTTGCCGAGCTCAACCTGAAGCTGTTCCTTGACGGCATCTACGATGTACTCGCTCAGTCGCCTCCCCTGGTCCGCCCCGCCAACGATGCCTCCGCCGGAGCCGACCAGTGTCTTGACTACCACGAATATCCCCCTGCCGGTACTGCACTTGGTCTGCAGGCCCTCCTCCCAGAAGCGGAACAGGGACTCGCGCTTGCCTCGCCCTGCCTTCTGTTCTTTGTCACGCACGATCTCCCAAGCCTGCTCGCTGCCCAGCGCGAGACCGGCCATGAGGCATAGCAGGTGCGACTTGCCGGAGCCGAATTCAGCCTGGACCCAGTATCCCTGCCCGATTGGGTTGTCCTTCTTCTCACGCTTGTAGGGGGCAGCCATGTTGCGCAGCATATCCGTCAGAAATGGCCGCACGGGGTCTAGCTGGAAATCCTGTATGGTCTTCAGCTCCGGCTGGCGGGCCTTGCGAGCGGCCTCGGAATTAGAGCCCGCCCAGACGTGTTGCTCCAGCGAGTACACTGAGATGATCTTGTCCGGTATTGTGCAGATCTGGTCGAGGGTCTTGCGGGCTGTAAACAGGTCCTGGGTCTTAGCCATCTGTTGCCCCCTCTGCGTTACTCTGCAGCACTGGCGACGGCCCCTGGGTCCTGTAACGCGCCAGTTCACGCTTACATGTCTCGTAGTCCTCCTCTACACCGGCGCGCTCGGCCTCGCTCCGCGATTCAAGCGAGAGTCTGCCACGCTCGTACAGGACAGTGCCCTCGAAGTACCACCCTACCCTGGCACAGAACCGGAGCCAGTCGGCCAGCATATCCGGATACGGGTGTGCTGCTCCAGGCGCCCCCTCAAGGAGGAATCTGACGTACCTTCGTATTCCGGTGAGCCTGTCCTGTCCCCTTCTTCGGAAGACCGCTATCTGGACCTGCAGGTATAGACTCTCGACCCGCCAGCCGGCGGACATCCAGGACTTCCCCTGCGGGCTGGCGGTGGTGTTGGCCCACCACGCTTGGTCTCCGAACGCTGTCTTGGGAAGACCGGCGCCTACAATCCTGCCAAGGTCAGAGAGCGACAAGGCAACCTGCCTCTGCTCTGACGGCAGGGAGTCGAAGAAGCGGTTCAGCTTCTCGTAGCTACGGCGCTTCGGTTCTACAAATCTCACCACTGTTGCCATTAGACCCGCCTCCGCAGATGTACACTCCTACCCGTCGGCTTCCCCGGGCTGAGCTACGGCTTTCCCTGCCTGGCCAGCAGGCGGGTGCAGACCTGGTAGTCTTCCTCCGCGCTGGCGCACATCTCCTCCGACAGGTTGTCCAGCTTCAGACCACCCTTCTCATACAGCAGCTTGCCCTGCTCGTACATGCCAGACCGCTTGCAGTGCCTAATCCAATCCGCCAGCGTAGCATCGCCGGGCCGCTCCCTCTCCGGTATGGGCACTCCCTGCTCCACGTGCGCAAGATACCTCTTGATCCTCCGGCTCGTCCCCTGGGCACGCCCCTCAGCCTTGGCCGCTCTCTCTTCCTCAGAGTCGGGCGAGCGGTATGTCCCTCCCTCAGTAGCGAAGAAGTAATCAGCCAGCCACTCCGAAAGCGGCCTGCGCGGCTTGTCTTTCACCGAGTAGACATAGCATTCGAAGATGTCACTGTAGTGCACGCCCTCCTGTCCGGGGTGCTCTCGGAGATACCTGGACATGAAAGACCCGACGGCCTCTGCTGCCAGATCCTCTTTGTCCGTCTCTGCCTGGTCGACTATGTCCAGTGCCGACTCCCTCAAGTACCACCGGCCGATCTCATGTCCACCGAACAGGTCAGGGTCACGATTCTCAAACAGGTTCTTCTTCACCGGCTCCTTGATCTCGTCGCACACCTGCCTCAGAAGGCTATCGAAGTCAAAGCTCTCCATCCGGCCCGACTGCACCATCCGGCTCACCAGCTCGTCGTAGATGCGGTCCTTCGTCGTGCCTGGATGCAGCTCCACGTAGTCGCGGATGATCGCCCGGGCCTTCTCATTGAAGGTGCTCCTGTCCTCGTCGCCACCTATGGTCACTCCGCCACGCACCTCCCCCGCCCTGGGCTTCCGGAAGTTGATCACCAGGTCCCGCCTGGTGACCTTGTCCGCGGTAATCTGCTTGATAGATTTCTGCTGGGTATCGATGAAGAGGGCAGAGTCGGATTTGTCCACCATGAAACCTGCCTCGGCCATGATGTCCTGGATCAGAGCCCAGGTGCCCTCCGAGGTGTCATGGTAGCAGAGCGACAGCCAGCGACCCGGCTTCAGCACCCTGTAGCACTCAGCCATGGCCTGCCGCATCATTTCGGCCCACTCGGCCTCCATCTTGCCCCGTACCTCGTTGACGATGATCTCTTCGTCGTGCCAGTGCGTGTCTAGGCCGAGCCATGCTTCCCAAATGAAGTTGAGCTCAGCGAATTGTACCTTCCAGGAGTACGGCGGATCCGTGAAGATGTAGTCTATTGAGGCAGAAGCGATTTCTAGGGATCGTGAGTCTTCGCACGAGATGCAGACCTCCGGCAAACGAACGGACATCTCGTCAAAGCCGCCGAGCATGTCAGCCGCGGACTCGCGCCAGAATCGGAGAACATTGACATCATGAATGATCGCAGGAATGTAGAGGACACCCTTCTGGATACGCCCTATGCCGTCGCTGTTGTGAGCCATCATCAGAGATGTCTTCAGCGCAATCGATGTCAGATTGAATTCCAGTACATCAGACAGATCACCGCACTGAGGTATTACGGATTTCAACGCCGCCATAGCCCAAAGGTTTCTCTTGGAGTAGAAATCGCATACGTTATCGATCCCCCTGTGGTAGGGTCGCCACAGCATGCCCCATCGTAGCTGGCCCAGGGGCGCATGCATCATCCGGTCTCTGGGATACCAGTACGGTATCTCCTTCCCCTCGATCTCCCTCAGCTTGCCTAGGTCGTACTCCTCAAAATGACGCCGCTTCACGTCACTAGCATCATTGTGCCGCCTCTCGCCCCTGGCCGGCTTGCAGCCACCCTCGCATAGGTAGCTCACCATCACAGGCACCACCCCAACCCTATCACCACGTGTGGTGACCTCCTCCACCACGTCGCTGGCATAGCAGTGCGGGCAAGCACGTACCTCTCTTGCCTTGCCCTTACTGTCCTGCTTCTGCGCCGCGATGCAGTCGTGCAATGGCACCTTCTCCATGCAATGGGGGCATCGAAAGACCTGCGAGTACACTGTGTAGACCGTTGTTGCCTTGCCCCCGCACCGGTCACACCGCGTCTCATACAGCCAGTCCATCTCCGGCTTCACCCTCCGCCTTACCTCCTCGAAGGACTCCTGCAACCTGTCCACGTCCACCGGAGTGCAGTAGTTCTTGGTGATGAAGATGGCCGCCGGGCTCCGGTCGATGGCTATGGCCTTCCGCCCTTCCATCAGCGCCGCCAGAGCCGTCCCGCCAGAGCCGCACATGGGGTCAAGCACTAGGTCCCCCGGCTGGGTATAGTGCCTGATATACTGCCTGATAGCGTCGTGCGGTTTCTTGGACCAGTAGGTGTGCATGTTGTAGATAGCCGTTGCCTTTGTGGTCTGGATAGGCTTGTTGAAGGCAGGGACATCGTAGTCGTCGGTCTCAGGATCGTAGCGCCGTTCCCTAACATGCGCCTCGACGAAGGCACGCAGATTCGGGTTCGGCTGGTCTCCCGAGTAGTACCCCTCCGGCATCTTGACCGCCCGCGGCGGGAATAGGCCCGCCTGGCCCTGTGCCCTTGCGCTCTTCCTCTTCGCCCTCATTCCGATTCAGCCAGCTCCCAGAGATGGTTCGCTGCAATCAGGTTCGTGGGCAGGCTATAGCTCATAGAATCGTCGCCGGGAAAGAGGACGACCTTCTCCCCGCTGCGCCTACCCGGCAGTAGCAGCAGCAGCCGGTGGTCGTCAGTGGCCAGCGTCCGGAGGATATCCAGGTCAACCCCGTAGGCGAACAGCATCTCCAGGTTCGAGAGCACCACGAACCCGCTTGTCTGCAGGTGAGAGCGCAGGAAGACCTCGAAGGCCTTTCCCACGTGCGCGGCGGTAGGCTCCGGTCGCCTGGCCTCGTTCTCCGCCAGGCGGCGGAACTCCCCGTCTGGAATCATGTCCAGTATCCCACGATTGGCGTTCAGCGGCTCTGGGAACGGCCTCCCATCAGGGTCCTTTGCCTCCGGAAGCTTCCTGGCGAACCTGTGCAGCGCCGCGTAAGAGCCCAGGACCCCGTACAGATGGCGCCCCACAGGCTTGCCCAGCTTCACGGACAGCGTCTCAATGATTTCGGCGTCCTTCACATCTGCCCCGTTTCGGAGGTCAGTCGGTCAACCATATCGTCCAACTGCCACCTAGTGGTGAACTGGCGGACGTTGTCGATCTCCGAGACCTTGCTGATGATGCCCCGGTTGCGGAGCTCGTACAGTGCAGGGAGCACGCGCCCTGGACTCCACAGCATGGAGCGAACCGCCCCACTGTCCTCCAGCTTCGAGATGTCGTACATAGCCGGCTCGGGGAACTCGCTGTGCACCACGAAGGCAAAGGCAGGTAAGGTTATGTCCCTGTAGGCGAAGGTGATCTTGACGGGGTCAGACCTGGCTATGCCCCCGGCCGCGAGGGCTGCAACCATGCCTTGGGTGACACTCTCTATCCTTCTGTCGCCCGGGAGGAGGGTGGACAAGTAGTGCCTTATGCTGGAACGCGGCAGGCTGCCGTTGCCGATAGCGGGCAAGAGAACCTCCTCCACCACGCGTTGCAGGAAAGGCTCCGCCTTCAGAAGGCGATAGAAGCACGCCTCCCTCAGGTCCCGGGTATCTCGGAAATGCCTGGCAAAGGTGCGAATGCCTCTATCAACACGCCCCTCTGGAAAGACCTGCCGCAATATGTAGCCAGCGTAGCGCCGCCTGGTCTCGTTTGAGTTGTAGTGGAGGCTTGCCTGCAGATGAGCCCGGATCTCCTCTGCCGAATCCGTGTCAGGGAGGTGGGGAAGAAGGGCAATGGCTTCCCTGAGCACCATGTTGGTGGAAGGCCCGGTGCGGCGTCTGGCTGGGGGCCTCGGTTGGGTCCTGGGCTTGGCTGGAGGCTGGGCCGGGCTGGCTTCAGATTGTGGAGCGGACACCTCGAACAGCACCCCCTGCCGGGGACCGAAGACCGGTGCTTCGGGCCCTCCCTCTGAGGCATAGCACACGCGTATCCAGTCCACCAGCTTGAGCAAAGTGGCAGTAGCAGACTGTATTCCACGGAGGCGCTGGAGCGCTTCAGGCGAAGCGCTTAGGACGCCGGAAAGGCCGCCGAACTCGCTGATGAGCTGCTTCGCCAGAGGCTCCACATCCCTCTGCGGAAAGGAATACGTCAGAAGGAGCTCGAGCAGAGCTTCTTCGGTCAATGACCGGTCCTCTGCTGCCAGGAAGCGTTGGCGGAGCCTCTGCCTGTGTCCCTTCATGCTCTTGTCGGCCATTGTGAAGGCAGTTCCTTCAGCAGGATTTGCAAAGAGTATCCGGATCGGCTGCGGCGGTCGCGCTGTGAAGATGAGGTGAAAGGGCTAGCGTGGCCCTGCCCGACAGTCGACACTTTCGCTTGGGCTATAATATTACGACGAGGGCATCAAGTCAATCCCTGCGGCCTTGGCCAACCCGAGACCAGGGTGGCCTGCACCAATCTGTATCTGGCGATGTGGGAGTCCACATCGTGGCCATCAACTCAGCAGATAGAGAGGGGGGAACTCATCGCTCCCCTCTTGGCTTTGACGTCGAGTTTGACTTTGACGTCCCGCCACACTGGCCCACGGCTCCCCACGCCAATCGTGATTTCGGTGCAAAGGAAACTGACCCAGACGATATGGAACACGATGGAACGCCACTTTGGGTTGTCGATTACGGGCCGGGACTCAGCAACTATTCAGGCCGTCGCATTTCCAGTTCTTCCGGGTGCCGCAAGTCCCGGGGCCGAAGGGAACTTGAATGACGAATTGCACTTCTCTATAATGGTTTCCAATGATCGAACTCAGACTCCACGGCAGAGGCGGCCAGGGAGCAGTTACATCAGCGGAGATGCTTGCCTTGGCCGCTATTGGTGAGGGAAAGTATGCCCTGGCTTTCCAGTTTCGGCCCGGAGA
>Ga0180432_10003757_pt1 | contig 21402 bp, 12 predicted proteins | sample SS_ome_10_FD_132414 | JGI IMG/M metagenome (GOLD analysis project Ga0180432, IMG submission 132414) | Hypersaline lake sediment archaeal communities from the Salton Sea, California, USA - SS_1_MS_2 metaG | ecosystem: Environmental > Aquatic > Non-marine Saline and Alkaline > Hypersaline >...
GATCCGTACAATCCGGGATGGTTCGACGAGGACGATCCGGCCTCGGCGGCCTGGGCCGGCCAGTGGTACCTCGACCAGGACAGCGACTGCGTCGGCGGCGGTTCTCAAACGGCTGCGAATGCGGGCCTCAGTGACTTCACGACGAATCTCGCAACGCTCGAGGCCGATGTCGGCCAGGTGGACATCGGTTTCCATTACCCGCAAACCTACGATGTCGACACGGACAGTGACGGCATGCCCAACGTCTGGGAATGGGACCACGGCCTCGATCCTTTTGATGCCGACGACGCCGACGACGACCCGGACGGCGATCAGCTCACCAATCTTCAAGAGTACACGGGCGGCACGCACCCCATGCTCTGGGACACCGACGGCGACGGCATAGCCGACAACGTGGACCAGAACCCGACCAGCTTTGATTATCCACTCCCCTACTGGACGAGCTTCGAGGACGCTGAGGGCTATGGCACAGGCGACCTCGACGGCCAGAAGGGCTGGTCGGTTGAGGCAGGCACTGCGGCCGTCGTTGATGACGCGTCGCCCCCGCATGGCGATGGCTGCCTAGACCTTGGCGGTGCCGGCGCGATCAAGCAAACGTTCACCGGCACCAATAACGGCACGTGGTACACCTGGGTCTCGATCAAGCCCTCGCCGGGCTCGGCGCCTAACCTCAATGACGTCGAGGAACGGGTCTCGGTCATTTACTTCGATTCCGGCACCACGAATCAGATTATGTGCTTAGACGGCAATGGCTCCGGCGGCGGGACGTGGCAAACGACGGGCGTAACCTGCAACGGCTCGACGTGGTACCACATCAAAGTGGAGCAAAACTATAGCACGAAACTGTGGAAGATCTACGTCAATGACGTCCTGAAACTGTCGAACCTTGGCTTCCGTCACGACGACACTTCCCTCAATGCCTTCCGCGCGTTCGGCGGCGGCTCCACGTCAGCGTATGTGGATGATGTCTCCATAGCGGAAACCGCGAACGTGGTCGCCGAGATCGACTCCCCTACCGGTGACTACGATGAATACCTCGAAGGCGTTGAGGAAATCACGGGCACCGCTTTCGCGCGCCACCTTGAGAAATATGAGATCGTAATTACGCCGAAGAACCAGGACATCACCGAAGCAATCACAATCCACGAGGGGCACACGCCGGTCATTGAGAACGTGCTTGATCTGTGGCACACCACGGCGATCCCGAACGGCCAGTACGACCTGAAACTCAAGCTGACCTACGACGGGGCCCAGACCTACAGCACCACTGTTCAGGACGTAATGGTCAGCGGAGGGTTGAAGTCCGGGGCCTTCACCTGGAGCGACGAACCCGACATCTCTGTCCCTTACAAGGGCCTCGTCCCCTTCGAGATTCGTCGCACCTACAACAGCAACGCCTTGACCTCGAAACCGTTCTGGCGCGGGTGGACATATAGCTACGACATCCGGCTGTATGAGGATTGCAGTGACCCCTACCTTGGGGAGGGTCAATCGTACTACGACGTTGACGAGTATCCAGGGGGCGTGACCTACGGACCCATCATTGTTACCTACCCGGATGGATCGCGACAGCTTTTCAAAGTCCTTGATGGATCCGGCGATCCCGTGCACGGCGTCCTCAACGACGACGAAGTGGAGTACAGGCCGTATCCCGATCTCGGCACAAACGAACGAATCATTCGCACACGTTCCGATGAGGGCTTCTATGAATGGGAGCTCACGTACGTGCTCGAGACGCGCGACGGGACAACGTATACATTCCCTCACGAGGGTGACTACATCGATGGGCTTGACTACCCGCCCGCGTTCGAGATGAGCACGCAGGTAAGTGAGATCGAGGACCGCTTCGGCAACGGCATCACGATCTTGACCAACTCCATTTCCGACGGCTCGAGAAGTATCACGCTCACGCGCGATGGCAACGACAGAATCACAAGTGCAACGTTCAATTCCGGCGGGGTGTACAGGCGCGTCGAGTACCAGTGGGACGACGTGAATGACACATGGAAGGTGAAAAAGTACGGGTACGCCGTCCAAAGCGACGGCACGATGGGTGCATCCCGCGAATACTTCATTACCTCCTACGTCTATGACGCGTCGGACCGCATTATCAAGATCATCCCACCGAACGAGTACGGTGGGAATGAGTACCCGCTGGTCGAGAATACGTACGATGTTGACGGCCTGCTGGTTTCAACGAAGCGCTACACCTCGGCCACTCAATACGATGAAACCACGTACGACTACGACTTCAACCGTGCGCTCGAAAACGTGACAACAACGGTGAGCTCAAGCCACGGCATCGACACGCTTGTCCGAAACTACGATGGAGCACTCACGGGCAGTGGCCTCGCCCCGGCCGAAGGCGGTGCGGCCGTCATCAACACACTGAGCGAGCACGATGATACTGACAACCCCCTGCTGCCAACCTCGACGACGGCGGTGTACAACAGCGCGGACCATTACAGGGCCTACGACTACCAAGACGATGGCGACCCGGTATGGGAAAAACTGTACAAGTCGGATACCCAGGGCGACTACCAGCAGGTGGACTACGAGAGCCACCCGCTGTATGGCTTCACCACCAAAACGGTCGCCTACCAGGACTATCAGCACACGACAAGCACGCGCGTCGAGACGCAGTACAAGTATGGAGACCGCCTGGGAAATCTGGACGCGAACGGCAAGTATCTGGTTCAGGAAAAGGTGCTGCTCTCGACGTCCGGTGGCGATGCCTACGGCATCACGTACCATGAGTACAACACCGACGGTACCGTGAGCACAACCACGATCGAGCGCACTGCCAACCAGGCAGATGACGTGGTCCGCGAATACCAGTATGACACGAACGGGTATCGCACGCTCGTCGAGCTCGACTCTGTCACGACCGCTCGATACTGCAATGACGCTCTGGGCAACGTCCTCCTTGAGGCGAACGACAAGGGCGGCGTGACCCGCAATGACTACGACGAATTCGGCAGACTGTGGAAGGTTTCCACGTTTGCCGATCCGACGGCCCTGACCCGGGGGGATTTCGTGCCCGCTTCTTACACGTCGAACCCGCTCTCGACCACCACGTACGGCTACGACAAGGACGGCAACCGCACGAAGGAGGTCACACCACTCAATGACGACATCGACCACGAGTACTTCCTCAACGGCGCGCTCGAGAAGACCTCCTATTCGAACAACAGCTACGTCGAATATGCCTATAATGACGACGGCACACAGGCGAGCGAAACACGGTACGATGATGGCCTGGATCAGACCCGAGTGACCGAGTACGAGTATGACGATCTGGCCAGACTCGTCGAGACGCGGTTCTACGATTTCAATGAACAGACGGTCTTGAAACGAGTGGTCACCGAGTACTGCGACAGCGGACAGACGAAGAAGACGAAGCTCTACGGATGGAACGGACAAGCGGACGTCCTCGAGCTGGAGACGGAATACACCTACGATGAATTCGCCCGGCTGCATGAAAGTATCGTGGACCCCGAGGGACTGGCGTTGACGACCACACACGAGTACGACGCCTTCGGAAACGAAGTCAAGATCACCGACCCGAGAGGGAACATTACTTACTACAGCTATGACAATGCCAACCGAATGACCGAGGAGTACTTCCCGGCTCAGGCAGGCACCTCCAAAGAGAACGCCAAGCTCCGCATGGCCTACGAGTACTACTACGACGGGAACACGAAAAAGATCACGGAATATGACAACGACGGCACGACGGTCCTCGCTGTCACCGAGTACGAGTACGATGGCCAGGACAGAATCACGGAGGTCTCTCAGCGGATTGACGATACCCCGACGTATGCAGTGACACAGATCAGCTACACGTTCACGGGAACGCCGAAGGAGTTCAAGAAAACAGTCACAGACGCTGAGAGCAAGGCCAGGGTCTACACGTATGACGGGTTCGGCCGCCTCGAGAGGATCGATTACCCTGACGGCCAGTACCAGGAGTTCACCTATACCGCCGACGGCCAGGTTGACACTCAAACCGTGTTCGAAGGCGCAAACGAGCGCACGGTTGATTTCGATTACTACGCGAACGGCCGGGTCCAGTACAAGAAGTACTACGGAGACAACCCTCCCAGCTCGCCCAATCGCGTCACGTACGAGTACGATGGCTTTGGGAACCGAACGCAGATCACTGATGACCGCGCCGGCGGCAACATCGGCGGCGACGGAGAGATCAGCTTCACGTGGGACGCCCTCGGCCGCATGGCGTCGAAGACCGATCAGGACGACTACACGATCGAGTATGAGTACTACGCCACGGGCAGGCGCAAGAGGGTCACCGTCGAGGACGACACACCAACCACGCTCTACGACGTGGACTACGTGTATGACGAGGCGGCTCGTCTCGAGGAGGTCTACGAGACGGCCGGTTCGCGCACAAAGCTGGCCACCTACGGCTATGACGCCAACGGCAACAGGACGTCACTCGACTACGACCCGCCATCTACCGAGACCACCTATCAATACGACCGGGCGAACCGGCTCACCGATATGGCGTCAACGAAGACCGGCCCAACCACGCTCTGTTCGTTCGATTACGACGATGGGTCCGGCTCCCTTGACGGGCTCGGGCGGCGAACGTGGGCCGACGAGACACTGCGCACGACGGGCGGCGGGACGGCGACCTACGAGCTCACGTACGCCTACGACGAGTTGAGCCGGCTGACGAAGGACAAGCGGATCAAGGACCCAGGCGGCACCCCAACGACGCTGTACGACTACGACTTCACCTATGACGATGTGGGCAACCGGACAGCCGTGGACAACACGACCTATACCTACTACGCCAACTCAGACAAGCTCAGCTCCGACGGGACGAACTCCTACCAGTACGACAACAACGGCAACACCACCGACAAGGCGAGCGACAGCTACGGTTGGGACTACGACGGCCGGCTTGTCGAATTCGATCCGAACGTCGGCAGCACGGTGACGTATGTCTACGACCCGGACGGCAACCTGATCCGCCGGACGGTTGACTCGACCACGACCACCTACGTGGTCGATACGAACGGTGAGCTGCCCGTCATTCTGCTCGACCGAACCTCCTCCGGAATTGCGGCGACGTACGTCTACGGCGATGACCCGATCTGCTTCCACGACGGCGACCGGACGGACGACCGCTACTACTACTTCTATGACGGGCTCGGCTCCGTTCGGACCATCACCGACGACTCGGCTAACGTCGAGAACCGCACCAGCTACGAAGCATTCGGGACGAAGCTGACCGGCGCCGAACTCGAGGAAACAGTCACAAACGACTATCTTTTCACCGGCGAGCGCGTCGACCCGGCAACAGGCCTCGTGTGTCTCCGGGCGCGGCACTACGATCCTCTGACCGGCCGCTTCTGGTCCATGGACCCATACGAAGGTGACACTGCTGACCCGCCGAGCCTCCATAGGTACCTCTACTGCGCCGACGACCCGGTCAACTGCACCGACCCGAGCGGGCTGTACACGCAGTTCGATGGATACCTGGCCGAGCAGTTGATACGAGATTTCTACTGGCTGTATTACCCGACCGCCGACATCGCCTTCGGCGATCGCATCGCAGACAGTGAGCTCCGACCGGACATTACGGACTATGACTCGCACGAGGTATACGAGATTAAGCCCGATACGGCACGCCAGCACTGGCAAGGCTATGAGCAGCTGAACGCCTATTTGATCACCCTCCGCGCGTACGATCCATCGTGGCGCGGCGGGTGCTGGCCGGGATCAACGCCCGGACTCATCATGGTATGGCCGATCAATCCGCTGTGCAATCTTCACTTCTACAACTGGAAGGGCGACGGACTCATCGTGTATGAGATAAAACCGAGGCCGGAGCGAGCCGCCTTGCTCGCGGCCATCCCGACGGTCCAGGCAATCAGAAGCTACCGCTTCAAGCTCCAGGTCACCTACCAGCTCCTGGTGCCCGTGTATGCCAGGTTCTAACGGCCCCGCGGGGGGGCGCCGAGGACTGCCTCGGCTTGATGGGGGGCGAGAGCGCAGGCAATCGCGCGCGATTCACAGCTGCCTGGCGCTCGGCACACGGGAATGCCCCCCCCCCGGCGGCCCCTTCAATCTGTGGCTCCCCGGCGAATGGCTTGACACGGGGCCCGAAGTGGGTTACTTGTGGAAGCGTTTCCGAACCGGTGCGCAGAGCGGGCGCATGCCGTCTGCGTCTCGGCAGGCAGGGCAGCCGGCAGATTCGACATAAGCTGCCGACCCGGAGCATCTTGGTGAGCACATGGTAAGAGAGCACGAGAACCCTCCAGGCACCACGCGGTCCGGCTCGGTCACCATCAGCGATGTGGCGAGGATGGCCCACGTGGGCGTGGCGACCGTCTCGCGCGTCCTGAACAACTCGCCCAAGGTCAGCCCTAAGACGGCCGCGCGCGTCCGGCGCGTCCTCGAGCGGACCAAGTATCGCCCCGCGTACGCGGCCCGCGCGCTCGCCCGAGGCCAGACCAACACCATTCAGTTGATCTACAATACGCACGCCGAGAAGCTCTCCATGGATCCCGTGCTGCTCAGCATTCTCGACGTGGCCCATGCCGAGCTGCAGCGTTCCGGCTACCGCCTTGTGTTCTCGGCTATCAAGAGCGACTTCTCCGAAGTCTCCTCAGGCGTTCTCCACGTCGTCGAACACCGCGTGGCCGATGCCGCGCTGCTCGTCTCAGCGCGCATGACCGATGCCGGCTTGGAGCGGCTGCGCGGGCAGCCGCTGGTGCTGTTGGACGCCGACGGCAAGGGGATAGTGTCCAGTGTAACGAATGACCACTACCGCGCCATGTGCAAGGCGGTTGACATGCTGGCCGAGCGCGGACACCGGCGCATTGGCTTGGTCTGGTCGGGAGCGATAGACCAAAACGAGTCTGAACGTCGTCGGGCCTACCACGACGAGATGAAACGACGAGGACTTCCCTGCCGCCCGGAATGGGAGTTCATCTGCGAGACGCCCATGCGCAGCCTCCGGGACGGGCTTGCGTCACGCGACCGTCCCACGGCGCTCGCATGCACAAGCATCCCCCCCGTGCCACAGATCCTCGACGTCCTGGCGGCGCACGGCCTCGACGTGCCGCGGGATGTCTCGCTGCTCGCCGTAGACTCCGCCCCTGAGGGGAACCCGGCGTTGACCGGCCCGCTGCGGCCGATCAGCCGACACTATCTCCAGTGGGACTCGATCGTGCATACGGCAATGAAGGAAGTGCTTGCCGTTGCCCGAGGCGACCGCCGCATCCGACACGTTGTGCTCCCGGTCCCGTTTCGTGACGAGGGGTCCGTCGCCCCGCCGCCGGTGAGCTGAAATCGCTGGTGTTCGCACAGCGTTTCGGCTATATGAAAACGCTTTGCACGCTTGGTCCGCGCACACAAGAGGGGAAAAGACGCCATGCGTCCTGAGCGAAAATGGAAGATCGGCTTCAACACGTTCTGGTGGGAAGGGCTGAACAATCCAAAGACACTCGAGGCCTGCATCGGCTCGCTCGTCGAGGCCGGCTACGACGCAGTCGAATTCAAGGTGGACTCGTTCGGCCCGCACCCGGCTAGGGATGCGATCGTTCGCGCCGCCCGAGCAGCCTCGGAAGCGGGACTGGCCGTGACCAACCTGGTGATTCTGCGCGGCCTGGCCCAGCCCGAGACCGCGCAAGACAGCGTCGCCGACATCAGCGAGGCGATCCGGATTTGCGCGGCCGCCGGAATCGGCGCCGTGAACTTCGCGAGCGGCGGCGCGGCACAGGTCCCGGCCTATCCGGCCGACGAGTGGTGGTCGCCGACGACGCGCCAGGACCCCGCCGCATGGGACACGCTCTGCCGGTCGCTCGAGGCGCTGGCCACGGTCGCCGACGCCGAGGGAGTGGACCTGGCGCTCGAGGCCGTCGTCGGCAACCTCGTGTGCGAGTTCGGCACGACGATGGAGCTGTTGGCCCGCTGCGACCACCCGCGGCTGAAGCTGACCTTCGACCCATCGCACTACGTCCTCGTCGGGCAGGACCTCGGCGTCGCCATTCGCCGGTTCGGCGAAAAGATCCGGCTGGTTCATTTCAAAGATGCCGCCGGCCGCGCGGGCGCCTTCGGCAAGACCTTCATCTTCCCGCTGCTGGGAGAGGGCAGCACGGATTGGCCGGTGTTTTTCGAGGCGCTGAGCGATATCGGCTACGACGGCGCCCTGAGCATCGAGTATGAAGCATTTCGATTCATGAACCTCGTCTGGAAGGGCGACCCTGTGCCGGCGCAGACGCTCTCAAAGCTGGCGGCCGACGCCTTGGTCAAACGATACGGACAAGGGAGACTGACCACGTGAGCAAAACTCTGGGTGTTGGTTGTATCGGCCTCGGCGCCGCAGGGAGCGGCCACGCGAGAACGTTCGCCGCGTGCCCCGACGCGCGCGTGCTCTATGCCGCCGACGCGGACGCACAGGCGTGTGCCCGCGTTGCCCGGCAGGTGGACGGCCTGCAGTGCACTGACGACTACAGGAAACTCCTTGAACGAAGCGAGGTCGAGCTCGTCGTCGTGTCGACGCCCCACAGCTCGCACCGCCGCATCGTCGTGGACGCGCTCAGCGCCGGCAAGCACGTCTTCTGCGAGAAGCCGCTCGCCATGAACGCCGCCGAGTGCGACGAGATGATCGCCACGGCGAACGAAACGGGCCGCCGCCTGCTCGTGTTCCAGACACACCGATACAACCCGCCCTTCCGGGTGCTGAAGCGATTCGTTGACGAGAACGATACCGGCCGGCCGCTCTTCGGCGTCATCCTGTATCTCGGCAACGAACTCGAGCGAATGAGTGACCCGCACAGTTGGAAAGGCACGTACGCGCAGGCCGGCGGCGGCGTGCTGCTCGACGGCGGCGCCCACGTCGTGGACCTTGCGAACTGGTACTTCGGCCGGCCCGTGAGCGTCTCGGCCCACACCCGCATCCCGGACGCGTGGCCCGAGGGCAAAGGGGAAATCACCGGCGAGCTCTTGATCACGTACGAGAACGGCACGATCGCCCAGGTGCTCGCCAGTTTCGAATCCCGGCTCAAGGGCGGCGGCGGGCTGAGAATCTCGGCCGAGCTCTTCTACGAGAACGGCAACGGCTTCGGCGAGTACGCGCACCTTGGCGGGACGAAGATCGCGCGCGTCGCACGCTACGTCGACCTCGAAGGCGAGGAAACCGTCGTCGAGCCCACGGACGCGCACGGCCTCAACCATGCCCAGCACGCCATTGACTGCGTATTGGGAAGAGCGGAGCCGATTGTCACGGCCCAGGACGGCCGGATGGCCGTGGCCGTGATCGAGGCAGCGTACGAATCGGCCCGGACCGGACGCCGCGTCAACGTCCCCGCCATGCCCGCTTGACGTTTTCGGGGGGAAGCTGAACCGTGCCGGATTATCACCTCAGACATCTGCCGCCTCAGGTCTGGGCGCATTACCATCCTTTCTACGGCACGCCGGACGGCCCGACGGGCAAGTGGCTCACGTGGAACGAGCCGCTGCACCTCGGACGCGGCTACGGCGCCGACGAGGCACAGATACCGCCGGCGCTCGTCGAGGCGCTCAAACACGACCCGGATCGTTTCCTCAGCCCCGGACGCCGCGACTGCTACGCCACGTTCCACCCCAAGCTGGGGCTCTACGACTGTCTCGACGTGGGCGTCCTCTCGCAACAGGCCCGCTGGGCCGCGCAGGCTGAGCTCAACGGCTTCATCTGGGGCTATACCGTCGTCGGCGACGACAACGCGGAACGACACAAACCCCAGGCGGAGACGCTCTACGACCGCTCGCTGCGCCTGATGCTCGACGTGGTTCGGCGCGAATCGCTCCCGCTCGCGTGCAGCATCCACTACGACTGCTACTGCTGGTACGGGTACTCGCGCGAGCGGATCGTCAAGGAGCTCGACTACATCGTCGAGACATATCTCGACCACCCGCTCATGCTCCATTTCGACGGCCGGCTCGTTGTCTTCCTCTACTCTGTGTTCATGAGCCATTCGGTCGAGGACTGGATCGCCGTCTGTGACGTGCTCGACAAGGCGGGCCTCAGGAACAAGCTCTTCCTCGTCGCCGGCGAGGTCTGGGTGTACCGGCCCGACTTCCTTCAGCCGGGCCTGTTCGACGGCTTCGGCGCCTACAACCAGGGCGTGGACTTCCTCGATCCCGGCGGAATAACTGACCTCGCGACGACGCTGAACACCATGACCCAACGCAATGACGGCCGTTTCTGGACGGGGCTGGCCCAGCCCGGCTTCGACGGCCGCGCGTGGCACCATCCGGGCCGCGTCGTCGCCCGCGATCACGGCCGGCTCTACGAATCGCTGTGGCAAACGACCATCGAACTGTCGCCGCCCATGGTGACGGTCTGCAGCTTCAACGAGTGGGGCGAGGGCACCCAGATCGAGCCGGCCCAGGAATACGGCGACTTCTACCTCGAGCTCACCGCCAAGTGGGCCCGCACATACAAGTCACAAGCCTAACGGCGTACTGAAAACAATGGGCCTTGCGCGAATCGTGCCGCCATGAGGGTCGAAGGCCCGACGGAAGCTAGCCTGGGGCGTAAGCCCCAGGTTCACGACGAGAAAACCAATGATCGAAGCCCCAGAGGGGCGGCAGAAATCCCTCCCGAGATGCGACGCTTTCTTGACCTCGAGCTGGTTTCTCAGTGGCCCGCTAGTCGCCCGGTGTCTTCTCGCCGGAGTTCACTTCTTGCCACCACTTGCGCCACTCGGCGACGCGCTTGGCGATCTCCTCCGGATCATCATCAAGCAGCTTGGGCGGCGTCCTGCCGGCGGCGCGGCACAGCGCAGAATCCAGCGTCTGCCGCCCGCCCGACCAGGCTGTCTTCTCATACAGGTCGAGAATGAACGGTATCGCGCGCCTCGCGGTCTCGTCCAGTTTCTTCACGTGGGCCGCCATTGAGTATACCGACAAGGATCGAAGGCGTTCGTTCTTCTCCGGGATGTCCGACTGCGCCCGGTACGCGATCTCGAACGTCTCCGGAATGATGAGCATTCCGCAGTATTGCAGAATAAAGTTCCGAACCAAATTGTCCTCTATCTCCCAGAGCTGCTCGAACACCGGCGCCATGTCGGCCCGGCGCTCGTTGCGCATCCGCTCGCAGAACCAGCGCTGCTCCTCGAGGGCAAACTGCTTGACGGCCGACACAATCGTGTCCGTCTCCAGTTCCGCCCCCATCTTCATCAACAACAGCATGGAATACGACGCGTGCCGCGCGCTCTTGTAGCCGATCATCGTGTTCAGCGCCTTGATAAGGGCCTTGTCCTTCCAGACTGACAGCTTCGGATAATTCACTCGCTTCGACGGGTCCTCGTTCCGGCTCAGCCACTGCCCCCTTCCCGGGTCCCACATCTGCAGGAGCGAGTGAAGGATCGGCCTGACGATCGCCTTCTCCTCGTCGAGATTCAGCCGGGCGATAAGCGCCGGGAAATACTCCTCGGGCTTGAGGATCAACGTGTCCGTGCACCAGTACAACGCCACCTTGAAAACCGCCGGGTTCTCGTCGGTCAACAGCGTCAGAATATGCGAGCCCGCCTGGACCGACTGCGTCGCGCCGAGCCCCACCGCCGCCCGGAACCGCACCCGCCAGTTCGCATCGCCCGCAAGCTCGCCAAGCACCGGGATCGCCGCCTCCGAAGCCTGCATCGCCAGCGCGCGAGCATACGCCTCGCGGGCGCTGTCGTTGAAACCTTTCCATGCCCTCTTGAGCGACAGAAGCTCGTCGGTTCCCTTCAGCCTGCCGAGCGCCATGAGCGCGTTGACCTGCGCCGGTCCCTTTGCCGAGCCTGCCTTCAGAAGCACCGGCAAGAAGCCCTTGTCCCCGCTCACCCCCATGGCGAAAGACACGGCTGGATCAGATGCATCCTGCTGCTCGAGAAACGCGACGTCGCCCGACGCGGCCAGCATCTCGAGCGCCAGCGCCCGCAACGGCCCCGTCGTGACGGCTGCCGCCTCGAGCGCTTTGACCATCGGCGCCGTATCCCCGAACGGCTCTCGCACGATCCTCCGCACGGTCCCTTCGGCCCACGGCGACACGTCCTCCGCGTTTTCGGCCATCGCCTCGACAAGCGGCGCAATGACCGTCGTCCCCGCAGCAACCAGCCGTTCACGCGCCGTCTCACAGGCGAAGTGGTCGTCGGCGAGCCCGGTCACCAGTGCGACGAGGTCCGGCAGCTCTGCGTTCGGAATCGCCATCGGTTGAACGTGCGACAACGTCTCACCCGGCAGACCGGCGTACTCGGGCGAGTAGTATTCCGTATAGTTCGGGTAGTCGCCCGCCTGCAGGGGATTCCAGAACGCGTCGGCAGCCTTGACGAGGCAGCGGCGGTAGTCCGTGTCGTCAGCGCCCAGCGAATACCAGAACGTCCCCGCCATGCCGAGCATCTTCTCGCTCCTCAGCGACAAGCCGTAGATCGAGAAAAACTGGTCGTTCTCGACGTGCCAGCACGACCACGGCGAGCACAGGATCCGGAACCCCTGATCGATATGCCGCTTCGCTCCCGTGAAATCCCACCCGCCGTACATCCACGGATGAACGACGATGTCGCGCGGCACGTCGGCGATGTCGCGCCCCAGTTGCGTGATCCCGTCGTTCCACATGAGCATGGTGATGCCGCGGCGCAGGAGGAACTCGTAATCGGCCAGCAGCACCTTCTTGTGCGTCGCCGTGTCGCGCAGCGGCAGGCCGTCCATGTCGTGAAAGACGTCCTCATCCAGCCCGACGTGGAAGTGTGACGGCCGGAAGGTCTCGATGATCTCGTCGTACAGATCGTGCATCTCTTCGATGTAGATGTCGGTGTTCGGGATGGCGAACGCGTACGGAATCACCCACCCATCGTGCCCCGACGAGCTGTTGCTCTTGGGCACGAGCCTGAGCCCCAGCGACTTCGCCAGGTCAACGGCCGCGCGGACATCGGCCTTCTCGTTTCGCGTGATTCCCGTCGTGAAGTTCTCGGGGTGCCGGTCGTATTTCATGCCGGACTCCACGTCCACCACGAGCCCCGTCATCTTGCTGTAAGCCGCCAACCGGACCGAGCGCTCCATAATTCGCGCCGTCGTGACGACTGTGTACACGTGCTGGCCCCGGTCGTACGGCGAGCCCGGGTGCGAGAGGTGAAGCTGCAGGGTCCGCCAATCGTGCGCCGGCCAATCCGAAATCACAATCCCCGGCAGCGTCAGCGTGCCGTCCGGGGATTTGCCCGTCTGCCGCGCGATCTGGATCAACGTCTGCAGGCCGAGGAAGCACGCCCTCGGCGAATTGCCCAGCACGGCGCAGTGCTTCTCGTCGATCCGGATGTTGTGTCCCTCGGCCGGCGCGGGCCGCACCAGCCCCTGAGGCAATGGCTCGACCCACGGCGGGCGCACGGTCCAATACGGCCCCACCACGATGTCCCCGCGCTTCGGCTCCATGCGCGCCTGGTGCACGACAGCGGGCTCGACGCCGCCCGACGCTTTCAGCGCCCGCGCCAGCTCCTCGGCCGCGACCGTCACATACGCCGGCCACCCCTCGGGCAGCACGATCCGCGTCTCGCTGGTGACGGCCAGTCCCGTTTCCTCGCGATTCACGATCTGCGGCCGAGGCCGCAGATCCAGCTCGCCTGCACGTGCCGGCTCAGCACACAGTCCGGATGTCTGCAATGAAACGGCAAGGACCAGAATGAACACGAAATCACGCATCATCCACCTCCATGATCGGCTCCCCGAATTCCCTGGGAGTCTATCAGACGACCCGCAAGAGCATCAAGTCCGGAAGTCCGTGCGGGCGCACTTGATATTGCTTGCAGGGGACGATGGGAATTGATATGCACGCCCCGGCCCATCGGGACCGGCCGAGTTCAACAGGCAGAGGCAAAGGAGCTCACATCACCATGGACGAAAAGACATCGGACAAACGCCTCGCATGGTGGCAGCACGACCGCTTCGGCATGTTCATTCACTGGGGGCTGTATTCCATTACCGCGCGCGACATGTGGTACTACTCGCACGAGCGCGTCCCCCAGGACGAGTACGAGAAACTCGCCGACCGCTTCAATCCCGTGGACTATGATCCCGCCGAGTGGGCCGCCCTGGCCGTCGAAGCCGGTATGCGCTACTCCGTCATCACCGCCAAGCACCACGATGGCTATTGCCTCTACGACAGCGCGCTCACCGACTTCAAAGCCACCAATAGCCCGTGCAAACGCGACCTCATCGCCGACTGGGCCGAGGCCTTTCGCGCCGCCGGCTTGAAGGTCGGCTTCTACTACTCACTCCTCGACTGGCACCACCCCCACTACACCCTCGACGACTGCCACCCCCAGCAGGACAATGACGCCGTCAAAACCGAGAAGCGCGAATGGGCCAGGTACGTCGAGTACCTCCACGGTCAGGTCCGTGAGATCCTCACGAACTACGGCACAATTGACCTGCTGTGGGCCGACTTCTCGTGGCCCAAGCGCGGCGCCGAGGATTGGCAATCCGAGCGCCTGCTCAAGATGGTCCGCGAGCTCCAGCCCGACATCCTCGTCAACAACCGCACCGGCCTGCGCGGCGACTTCACTACACCGGAGCAGTACGTCCCCGCCGAGCAGCCCGACCACGATGGCCAACCGTTACCGTGGGAGACGTGCATGACGATCGGCCAGAGCTGGGGCTACTACCGCCAGGACCCGCTCAACAAGTCCACGACCCAGCTCATCCGCATCCTCGTCGAGTGCGTCAGCAAGAACGGCAACTTCCTCCTCAACGTCGGCCCCACGCCGCGCGGCCGGATCCAGGACGAGTTCGTCTGCCGCCTCAAGGAAATCGGCACGTGGATGCGCGAAAACGGCGCGTCAATCTACGGCGCCGGCGCAAGCGCGTACGTCCCGCCGCCCGATGCCCGCTACACCCAGCGCGGCGACAGTCTCTACCTGCACCTGTTCAACGTGCGCGGCGCCGACGTGCCTCTGCCCGGCCTGCACGGCAAGGTCGCCCACGCGAGTCTGTTGCGCGACGGCACGGACCTCAAGCTCAAATCCGAGAAGGACCAGCTTTTCGTCGCGACCCCCGTCCATGCGCCCGACGAGAAAGACACCGTCGTGGAGCTGCAGTTGAGCGGCTAGCGGCCGGGGTCAGCCGGTAAAAATGGCTATGATCTGGTCCCTCAGCCAGTCCATGTAGAGGAACCGGAGCCTTTCAAGCAGGTAGGCCATTCGGGTCATCACCGTCGCGCCGAACATCCCGCCCAGGCAGACCATGAGCGAAATCCGCCCGACACGCGCCGGGACCCGAAGGACGCGATTGCTCGTGTTGATCGAGAAGAAGAAGTACAGGAGTGTGGTGAACATCGCCACGAGAAAGACCAGGTTACTCAGACAACCGAAAAAGCTGTCCCAACTCAGGCCCCCGGGGATGGAAATCGGGTCGAGGTTCTTAAATGACGCGCCGATCTGAGGCATGATCAGTATGAGCGTTGCCTTGAACGCGTAGCCCGCCGCGACCCCCACGAAGAAGCTCGTAATGAACGTGCTAAGCCAGAAGTACTTCTTGGAAAGCTGGAAATACCACAGGCACCCGGGCGCCAGGGCCAGAAGCCAGAGCGCGCCCGTCCAGTCGCTCGTGCCGTCCAGCGCTTGCACGATGGGCTTGGCCCAGTTCGGCCACAGCGCCTGCGTCCACGTCAAGACGATCGTGTAGCCGATTGTCGCACCGAGCGCGGCATGCTGCACGAGTCGGTACAGGGTGTTGTTCTTGTAGAGATAGCTGAAGACGCCGAGCGTCGCAATCACTCCAACCCATATTGTAAGCGGATGAGTCATGATTCTGCTTTCCGTTCCTTGCGCCCGGCCCACAAGCCGATGTTGCCGATGATCGCAGCGAGGATGATGCAGCAGTTCCCGAAAGACGAGGCCATCGTCAAATCAGTTCCCCTGGCGGGATAGTCTACAAGGTATTCATACTCAGCCGCGCCGGTATTGCCAATGATCATCCCGCAGAGCTGGCCGCTGTCAATGTACGGGTAATACTGTGGGGCCATGATTGTCATACACGCGAACCCGACAGGGACCCCGAACTGCCCTTGCACAACCTGGATCCAATTCGGGTCCGGGCAATACGTGACGCAAAAAGCCATGTGTACGTCTTCGATGCTGTGGACATTGGCCATCAGGGGAAGCTTTTCCATCGGCGTGCCGTGGGTATCGCTCGGATAGAACTTGTGGAAGTCCCGGCAGACTCCCTCGATGATGATGCCCAGGGGGGACGCGGCAGCTCCTGGCGCCCCCGCCGCCAGGTAGCCCGCGTTGACCCAGTCCCGGCCGTACACATAGCCGGCTTCGTCGGCGATCGGCTCGATAACCTTCTGGGCTACTTCGGGCGCGATCGGCTCGATGCCAACTGAGGTCACGACGAACTTGACGCGCCTCAGGCACAGATGACGGATGACGGCCTCGAACTGCGAATAGTTCTCGGCCGCGGAGCCATGGTGCCAACTGGAGTCCACGAGAACCACCTTGTCCGGGGGACACGACTCAATGGTCTCATAGATGCCTCGCGTGGTGGGCGACGCTCTCCCCGGCGGCATCGGCACCTTGACAATGAAAGGAACCAACACCAGCACGAACGTGGCGAGATAGAGCCACCTGCGGTCAATGTGCTGGAGCTTCGCGAGCCATCGTGCCATTGCTCAATCCCCCCGTTTCCCGATCCCCAGCCACAACCGCATTCCGGCCGCGAATCCCCCGGCGGCGCCGCCGATAAGAACAGCGCGCTGCACGGCCGTGTTCGGCACCTCGAGTATTTTCCGCGCCCAGAAGCGGAACTGTCCGGCCTCCGGCAGCCAAAGCGTGATCCAATCCCCAACGGGCGCCATGCCCAGCAGGACGACAACGGCCGCGGCCATCATGACTGCCGCATCCAGGTTCGTGAGGCGAAAGGCGCGGTAGGCGGCCGACACCAGGTAGAACGCCAGCAGCGCCATGCTGGAGGCGCCGAATCCGAACACAACGCCCCAGTACATCACGTCGAAAGCCAACTGGAAGTTGGCCGCCGCCTTGGGAGCCGCATCGCCGGTCAGCCCCCTGCCACCCATCGCCACGATCGTGACAAGCAGAGACACCAGAAACACGATGCTCCCCACCCAGTTCTCCCGCTTGTGGATGATGGCCGAGATGTGATGCCGGGCGAGGTGGATCGGGCCGAGAAGGAAGACCATGGCCGAGAGAACCTGCACGACGCTCGCGACATCCGGAAGCGACGGCGAGAGCGGGTTCTCGAACCCGCCGAGCCAGGACGGCATCCGCGCCGGGATCACGAACTCCAGCAAGAAGTAGAGCCCGCCAAGGATCGCGATCAGTCTTGTGATGGACCGTGTCATCTCAGGGGTGTCGCCGCTGTGTGCCTCTCACCGGTAATGCTTGAAGTGTTCCACGACCCGCTGGGCGAAGGGCAGATCCAGGTGATAACAAATGAGTCCGAATAGGATCATCGCAACGAAAATGGCCTTCACGATATCCTGGGCGCGCAGCGTGCCGCGCGTGCTCGGGTCGGGACTGACGTACGCGCCGCCCGCGAAGTACTCCTCCCCGATAATCGTGTAGTCGCAGGTGCAGACAAAAAACGGAATCTGCCCCAGGCCCGGATCAGCCGCAATCTGGATCACACCCGCCTGCGCGCCCGGCTCCGCCATGAGGAGGCTGGCGAAGTCAAACCCTCCGACAAACAGAGCGCAGCCGGCCTGCTGCTCCTCTATGATCCGCGCCACGGTCATCGCCGACACAATCGAGTTGGGACTCGTGTAGATGACCTGCTTGTCGGCATCGAACTCGTCAAGGGCCCCTTCGGTCTTGAACGCCTCGCGGACAGTCTCCTCGGCGAAGGGATACACGTCGGGAACTGGAACGGCGGTAATGATCGATGTCCGCAGCCGCGCCGCCAGCCGGGCCACGTACGACAGGACGGCCAACGAGATGTGCGTGACGACCTGCTTGATGTCGCTGAGCCCCATCGCGAACACGACGGGCTGGCCCATCTCCGTGGCGCGGCCGACCGCCTCCTCGATGGCGCTGATGCCCGGTATCCGGCGGATGAAGATGGTCTTGCCCCGCCGCGCCCACCACAGCGTGAACAGGATCAACCCCATGAAGGTGAACATCATGACCGCCACGAGCGCGTCAGGATGCTGCATCAGGCCTCCCGGTTCAGGCGTGAATCATAGATCGTGCCCGGGTCCCCGGGCGCTCCCCAAAAGCCCCGGCCCCAGGCCGGTGAGAACGCTTCCACATCGTATGCTACGCATCCGCCTTTCGGACTGCAAGCAAAACTCCCCGGAACGCGCGGGACCAATAACACACCGGTCCGCCCGGCCCCTCAGGGGCCGGGCGGACCGGCCCTCAGTTCCACATCTCAGATCGTTCGCGGACCAAAGTCGGCGCCTCACACGGGCGGATCAACAGACCCAGCCCGCCAAGGCCCACGAGCGGTTACTTGCTCTTCCTTCCCCAGGCGTTGCCCTTGCCCTTCTTCGCGTTGCCCGGGCCCGCCTCGGGCGCAGCGGCAGCAGACACGATCGTCCAGTTCGAGATCACCTCCGTCAGGTCCAGGCCGTCAATGACGTCGTTGCCGTCCAGGTCGGCATCCGGATTCCACAGCGGGTCGCCCGGCGTGGTTTCCCAGGCGGTGATCACGGCTGTCAGGTCCAGGCCGTCCACCACCCCGTTGCCGTCCACGTCACCCGGCACGGCCGTGGGTATCTCGAAGGCTCCGAGCACAGTGTTGCCGTTGACATAAACCCAGCCGTCGGCCACAGCGACCCCGTACTGGCGGTACCAGTGTCCGCCGGTGTAGTTGGCGTTGAAGTCCGTCCAGGTATCAGTGGCAGGGTCGTAGGCCACCGTCTGGCCGTTGCCCGGAGCGACCAGGTACAGCTTCCCGGTCACAGGGTCCCAGTCCATGAGATCGACGCCGAGGGCAGCGTCGCCCCCGGCCACGTCGTTCCCTGCGCCAACGTCATAGACGCTGCTGAGCGTCCACGTGCCCGAGAAGTCGGCCGGCTGGGTCGCGTAATCGTACAGGTTGACCGCGATCCCCCGCCACTCGCCCTCAATCATCTGCGGCGCCCAGTCAAAGGCCGTCGTCGAGTTGGTCTCGATGACATACGTGCTGCCTATCGGGCCTGCCTCCTCCCACGGCGACCCGGCTATCCAGTCGGGCGGATTCGCGTCTGTATCCTCCAGGATCGCCGCAGCATACGGGCGGGTGACAACCGGCGGCGTCCAGGAACCGCCCTCCGTCTCGGTCCAACGCACGTACAGCTCGTGCGTAAAGGCGTTCAGGACGGTCCCCTGGCTCCAGCAGAACTCGCCTACGACAAACTCCGGCAGGCCGTGGTCGGTCCACACCTGCGTACCGATGTTATACGAGGTTACCTTGTTCCCGCCCGGATGACCTCTGTGGCTGGTCGCTACGACGAAAATTCTCCCGTCGTAGAGCCACGTGCGGTTGCCCTCGCCGGGCGACTTGTGGCTGTAGGTCTGCGGGTTGTCGGGAAGCTGGGTCCAGGTATCCAACGCCGGGCCGTCGTACACGTACAGCCCGAACGGGACACCGTCTCCACCGACGCGATACAGGTTCGTGTCGTCACTGACGAGATCGGGGCCAGTGCCGAGACCGCCCTTATCCAGCCAGACTCCCGGCGTTGCCTGCGCGGCCGCCGCGACCATCAGCGCGGCAACTACAACAATCAGGCTTCTCATGGTCCTTTCCCCCTACTGTGAATGTCTTCCTGTTTGCCCTCAACCTGTTCGCAACGATACCGTTATCCTTAACGTCCGCTGCGTTCAGCAGCCGACCGGCAGGCCCGGCGCAGCCAAAACGATGTCCCAGTTACCTCCCTCGGACTTTCCCTCTGCCCCTCTGAACATTGCCGGGGCTGCGCTTCGTGCCCGCACCCAGAGCGGCCGCCTTCGATGAACCGGCCTCGGGCGCAGGGGCAGCAGAAACGACCGTCCAGTTCGAGATCACCTCCGTCAGGTCCAGCCCGTCAATGACGTTGTTGCCGTCCAGGTCGGCGTCCGGGTTCCACAGCGGGTCGCCCGGCGTGGTCTCCCACGCGGTGAGCACCGCCGTCAGGTCGAGGCCGTCCACCACCCCGTTGCCGTCCACGTCGCCCGGTCCGGGAAGGCCAAGATCGTAGACCCAGAACTGCCCGCCGTCCCGCACGTACACCATGTCGCCCGCGATGGCCATCGTGTGGTTGCGGCACCCTTGGACGGGATCGTCGTCGGGCCGGGGGTCAAGCTCCTCCCACGTGTCCGTCGTCGTGTGATACACAAGGAACTTGTCCGACTCCTGCACGCCGGACGCGTAGATATCGGTGCCGTGTGCAGCCAAGACTTGCGTCCGAAAACCGGATTCGGTACCATAGCAGCCCCAGCACAGCGCGTTGCCGTCACCCAGATCACGCTCGCTCGTGGCGGTGTAGGTCACGAGCGGAAAAGCGCCGTCCGTGAGGTCCGACGCCATCATGTGCACTGTTTTGTCCACGCACTCTCTGTCGTTCACTGCATAGTTCGTGGTTCCGATATTGACCGACTCCATCCGGCCCCAGTATGCCGCCGGCCCGGGCCAGGGGCTGAAGTCCTGGGCGGCGCCCCACGTATCATTGACCGGGTCGTACGGCGCGCCCACAATGGGAGGAGTTGCCTCCGGGCTCGTCCAGAAGAACCAGAACGTCTCCGTGCTGGTGTTGTACACGTTGCCCTGGCCCCAGCCCCACGCGTACGTGCCGGTCGGCGCATCGCTCTTGGTCCAGGCGTTCGTCCCGATATCATAGACGTCGAGCTGCGGGCGCTGGTACGACATGACAAACACGCCGGCCGTCCCGCCCGCCGTGTAAAAGATCCCGTCCGCGTTCCCGGTCGGCCCCTTGTAGCCGACAGCGCCGGCGCCAACCGTCGGACTCAAGTCCGTCCACGCGTCCGTTCCGGGGTCGTACGTCTTGACGACCGTGTCCCTCAGGTAATAGAGCGTGCCCGTGTTGGGGTCTGTGATCAGCGCGCTGTCCGCCATCAAGCCTTGCGCGGTCCAGTCACCGGTCTTCTCAGTCCACTGGGCCACGGCGGGGCCCGCCAACGCCCCTGCGGCCGCGACCGCCACAATCATGATAAGCGTCTTCATCCCCGTCCTCCTGTCTGTGCATCCTTCCTACACTCTATGCGTGCGATATCAATCACCGGCCAACGTCCGCTATGTGGGCCGTCGTCCAGTTCGAGATCACCTCGGTCAGGTCCAGGCCGTCAATGACGTTGTTGCCGTCCAGGTCGGCGTCCGGATTCCAGAGCGGGTCTCCTGGCGTGGTCTCCCAGGCGGTGATGACGGCGGTCAGGTCGAGGCCGTCCACGACGCCGTTGCCGTCCACGTCGCCCGGCACGC
>Ga0180432_10003758_pt1 | contig 21398 bp, 17 predicted proteins | sample SS_ome_10_FD_132414 | JGI IMG/M metagenome (GOLD analysis project Ga0180432, IMG submission 132414) | Hypersaline lake sediment archaeal communities from the Salton Sea, California, USA - SS_1_MS_2 metaG | ecosystem: Environmental > Aquatic > Non-marine Saline and Alkaline > Hypersaline >...
CCTATTCATGCATCCCAGATGGTCGTTGCGAAAGGTATCCGAGCAGATCCAGATCAGATTCATGCCAAGGACTCCGGTCGTCTCAAGCGGGCGAGTCCTCATAACTGTTGACCAGCCGATAAGGCGCAAGAAATAACAGATAGATCAACAACAATGCTCCATGGTCGGTCTGAGAACCTGGCCCGTGGACGCCTTGACCAAGGTGTTCAAGGATGACCCCCCAGGGCCTTCCGGAGAAGTCGAGATCGAATCCGCCCGAAACGGGTTTGTCAACGGGCAGATTGCGATACGATGTGAGGATGACCTTGAATTATCCTCGTCATGCAGCTCCGTTCAGCATGGGGAGAGCGGGCAGAGGCTTCAGTGCATGCCACGGTTCGTGGGATACGTCCACGTGAGGGAATCGGTGAGGGACACCCCCGAGGAGGAGATCCTTCGTCCCGCCCCGGGTGAGTTCCCCGATTACCTCATGCCCGAAAACCGGATCGACGTCAAGGCTCAACGGACCCAGCCGCTGTGGCTGACCATCTTCGTGCCTCAGTCCTCTCCCCCTGGCGATTACAGGGGCTCGATCGCGATTAAAGCCGGTGGCGAGGAGATCCAGGCCGGGATCAAGCTCAGGGTACACCAAGCGGCAATCCCCTCCCGGCGGACGCTCCACATCACGAACTGGCTCAAGCCCGAACCGATCGCGAAATTCGCCGGGGTCGAGCCCTGGGGCGAGGAACACTGGAGGTTACTGCGGGCCCACGCCCAGAGCCTCTCGAAACACCGGCAGGACACCATTTTGACCCCTCTGAACCTGATCGGGGTCAGCCGGATCGGGGGCGAGCTACACCTTGATTTCTCCGTATTTGACAGGTTTATCCAGACATTCAGGAACGCGGGTGTTGACGGCCTCATAGAGGGCGGCCACCTGGCGGGACGCGGGGACGATTGGAGATCGGGTTTCAGGTTGCGTTCGTGGCAGATTGACGAGGGAGGTCGCCCGATCAGGCAGCCAGCCCTTCCCGTCGAATCCGATCAGTGCGAGGGCTTCATCTCGGAATTCATGCCCGCCCTCCAGGAACATCTGGAAGAGAAGGGTTGGCTTGAATGCTACGTCCAGCACCTGGCCGACGAGCCGGTGGACGAGAACGCGGATAGCTATCGGCACCTGGCCGAGCTTGTCCGGGTATATGCCCCGCGTATCAGGAGGATAGACGCCAACCAGACCAAGTCGATCACAGGTTGCCTCGAGGTCTGGGTGCCGGTCCTGGACCGTTTCGACAAGAATATGGGTTTCTATGGGGACCGCAAGAGAGGTGGAGAGGATGTGTGGTTCTACACCTGTCTTGGTCCCAGGGGGCGCTACCCCAATCGGTTCATTGATTTCTCGCTACTCAAGGTCCGCGTACTGCACTGGATCAACTTCAGATACGGGCTGAGCGGGTATCTTCACTGGGGATACAACTACTGGACCGAGGACCCTTTCAGGGATACCCAGCCGGATTGGAGCAACAACCAACCACTGCCGGCCGGGGATATGTGCTTGGTCTATCCCGGGGACGATGGACCCATCGAGTCCCTCAGATACGAGGCCATGAGGGATGGCATACAGGATTTCGAGCTACTCAAACTGCTCTCCGGGAAGGATCCCGAGAGGGCCGAAGGGATATGCGGCCGGATGGTGAAAAGCCCAACCGACTACGAGACGGATGTAGCCGTATTCCGCAGCGGGATCTCCGGCTTGCTGAACGATCTTGATAGCGAAATCGGCGTGGAATCGCTACGGCAGTAGGTGTCTCACCTATCGATGGGGTTGATGGAATGGAGGAGGAAATCGACGTGGATGGCGCCACGATCTACAGGGACACTTGGGGGGTGCCGCACATATTCGCCGGAAGCGAGGAATCGGCGATATTCGCCCAGGGGTATGCTCAGGCTGCGGACAGGCTGCCAACGATCTACAAGGCGTATAGGAAGGCGAACGGAAGGATGTCGGAGTTCTTCGGCCCCCAATGGATAGAACACGACTATCGCCAGCACCTGCTTGGGCATTTTGACCTCGCTCGCGACCGGTATGGGCAACTGGACCACACCGTCAGGAGGATGGTCGAGAGCTTCCTGTCTGGAATAGAGACCTTTGCCCGAGAGAATCCGCAAAGCGTTCCCGAGTGGTCATGCGAGCTGGAACCCCATGGCTTTCTCACCCTTGGCTGGTTCATAATCATCAGATGGCAGCTGGGAGAGGTCCTATCCAAGCTGAAAAAAGCCGAGGTACCGGTGGGTGCTTCGAACGAGTGGGTGATCGGGCCGAATCGTTCGAAGGAGGGATGCCCAATCGCCTGCATCGACCCCCATGTGCACTGGGAGGACGAGTGGCTGTTTCACGAATCCCACCTCCATGGGGGGCGGCTTCACGTTTTCGGTTTCAGTCCGGTTGGGACGCCCTACGTCTCGCTGGGACATAACCGTAACCTTTCATGGGCGATGACGACCGGCGGGCCGAATACCTCCGATGTCTACGAGGAGAAACTGAGCGCGGAGGGCGAGAGATACCTCTACGACGGAGAATGGAGAGATATCGAAAGCAGAACCATCGCTATCAGGGTCAACGGTAAGGATGGATACCGAGAGGTCGAGAGGGAGGTGAGGCGAACCCATCACGGCCCCATTGTCGGGGTCAAGGACGGGAAGGCGTATGCAATCAAGCTCTCCCTTCAGGACCAGATACGGCTTCTGGAGCAGATACGGCTCATGAATCTGGCCCAGAACCTCAGTGATTTCATGGATGCCATGTCCATGCTCCAGCTCATGCCCCAGAACACCATGTACGCCGACACCGACGGAAATCTCTACTACCAGAGAACGGGCCGGGTGCCGATAAGGCCCGAGGGCTACGATTGGAAAGGCCCGGTTCCGGGTGACACATCCGAGACGGAGTGGATGGGCATTCATCCAATGGAGGATCTGGTTCAGATCAAGGATCCATCTGCGGGATTCATGCAAAACTGTAACATATCCCCGGGCACGATGACCTTCGACAGCCCCCTCACCGAGGAGCGATATCCCGACTACATCTACAACACATCGACCGGGTCCACAAACGCCAGAGGGAGTAGATTCGTGGAGATAATGAGAACGCTGGAGAACGTCGGCTTCGAGGATGCTATGGGGATCATGACCGATGTGAGGATACACGGGATCGAGGACCAGCTGAAGCTGTTGGATGATGCCTACGAACGGCTCGGCGATGAGTTCCCAGACCTCCGCGAGGCTGTGGAAATACTCCGGGACTGGAACGGGGAGGCATCGACCGACAGCCAAGGAATGACCCTGTATTGGCACTGGAGAAGAAACCTGGAACAGAGCCTGAAGGGATCAAGGCCGGACATCGACAGACATCGTGCGACACTCGCGGCGCTGCGTGAGTGCTGTAGATTCATGAAAGAGAGGTTCGACAGTCTGGAGGTTCCTTGGGGGAAGATCAACAGGGGTAGACGGGGCGACACAAGCTGGCCTCTGGCTGGCTGTCAGAAGACCCTCAGGGCGATAGGTACGGTGGGACCCGATGAAAGCGGCATTCGGTACGCCAACAGAGGGCAATCCTGCCCCACGCTGGTGCTGCTCAAGCGTCCCATCACCTCCTACAGCGCGGTTCCGTACGGGCAGAGCGAAGACCCGGAATCGCCCCACTTCACAGATCAGGGCGAGAGGCTGTTCCAGAATAGAAGGCTGAAACCCACATGGTTCTCGAAGGACAAACTGATGGACCATATCGAATCGGAAGAGAAAGTCAAGATGACCGGTCGACGATGAGGAAGCACTCCCCCTCGAGACTTCTACTGTCCGGGAACTAGACCAGGCTCTCAAGCTCCAAGTACGCATCGTCGCTGTATTCGAAGAACCGCTTGTAGGATGGACAGAAGCAGCTTCTTCTCTCGTGGCCAGGGCCCTTCCTGTGGTACTGACAACCGCCGAAGCAGAGGTCCACCCACTCGCACTGCTGACACTCCCTGTCGAGCCTGGATTTCTGCCTGGAGAACTCCCTCAAAGCCGTCTTCTCCACGATCCTACCGAGGCTCTCCTCCATGATATTGCCCAGATAGGTGTCCCGTTCGACGAAGAAATCGCATGGATAGACGTCACCGTTATGCTCTATTACGACGTACTCCCCGCATCTTGGGCCGAGTGTGCAGAGGCCGTGCTCCCTGCCGAGCCTCATGGCAAGAACGGAGTTGAACATCCTTATATAAACGTCCGGGAAATCCCTCTTCCAGAGGTCAAAGACCCGGCAGAGGAACTCCCCGTACGAATCGGAGCTGACGTTGAACGGTTTTCCCTCCCCTGTTTCAGGATCTATCTCGTAGCAGGGGACGAACTGCATGTGCTTGATATCGTTCTCGATGAGAAAATCGTATATCTCCTCCGGATGGTCCACGTTCACATCGTTGACAACCGTGAGCACGTTGAAATCGACATCCGCCCCCTTCAGGAGCCCTATGCCCTTCATGACCAGGTCGAAGGTCGGGGAACCATCGGGCTTTCGTCTGTAGACATCGTGGAGCCTCCGGGGGCCGTCCAGGCTTATGCCCACCAGGAACTTGTACTCCCGGAAGAAATCCACCCACTGTGCATCGAGCAGGGTGCCGTTGGTCATGAAGGCGTTGGATACCGTGTGACCCCTCCCGTGCTTTTGCTGGAGCTCGACCGCCCTTCTGTAGAAATCCAGTCCCGCGAGAAGCGGCTCTCCCCCCTGCCAGCTGAAGGATGCCTGACTTGTGCGTATGTCCATGAACTGGGATGTCATCTCCTCCAGCACCTCATCCGTCATGACCTTTGCCCGCGGGAACAGCCTCTTCTTTCGCTTATAGAAACAGTACTCGCAATCGAGGTTGCAGTTCGCCGAAACGGGCTTCACCAGCAGGCTCGACGGAAGCATCATATCGCCATCGACAGGCAGCCTTAAACTGTTATCAGATCACTATCTGAGAGAGGAACCCAAGATTTTCAAGGAAAGAGGGAGAATAACACTCGGGCTGGAGAATTGGATGAACTGAAGGGAACCAAGATACTGATCCTGGTGGCCGACGGCTTCGAGGATCTCGAATTCTTCTACCCTCTGCTCCGTTTCACGGAGGCGGGCGCAGAGGTTACGGTCGCCGGATTGAGGCCTGGCGAGGTGAGCGGGAAGCACGGTATGAGCTATACCCCGGGAGATACCGTGACCGAGATAATCGATGAGGACTTCGACTGCATCGTCATACCTGGAGGGAAGGCCCCGGCGGAACTCAGGAAGGACGACGACGTCCTGGCGCTGGTGAGGAGGAACCTGGAAAAGGGCGTACTGATTGCGGCGATATGCCATGGCCCACAGGTACTCGTATCGGCGGATGCGGTGGAAGGCAGGAAGTTGACCGCCTACAGAGAGGTGAAGGACGAGATAGTCGAAGCCGGTGGCGATTTCGACTACGTTGAGGTCATGAGGGACGACAATCTCATAACCTCCAGATTCCCGGAGGACCTCCCCGCCTTCTCCAAGGCAATCATATCGGCACTCGCTGATTAACCTTAGGTGATACCTTGAAAGGCACATCTGCCCTCGGACTTCTTTCCCTCTTCCTCGCTCTTGTGATGCTCTCGGGCTGCATCGGTCCCAAGGACACGGACAAGGACGGGCACCCCGACGAAGACGACCACTTCCCCGAGGACCCGAACGAATGGCTCGATAGCGATAACGACGGCGTGGGGGACAACAGCGACGCATTCCCAAACGACTCCCAGGAGACGGCGGACAGCGATGGAGACGGATACGGGGACAACAGCGATGACTTCCCCAACGATCCCGACGAGTGGTATGATACCGACGGCGACGGACACGGTGATAACTCGGATGAGTTCCCCGAGGATTGGGAAGAGTGGGAGGACAGCGATGGAGACGGACACGGGGATAACTCAGATGACTACCCCGATGACCCGGCCTATCATATGACCTGTCCCAGGTGTAACGGAACCGGCAAGGTTCCGGAGAGCGAGGATTTCATCTACAGCGCGAGCGCGAAATTGGTCGACCAAGGGTATACCTCGCCGGAGTGGCATGTCATGGTCACGGTTGTGAACCGTGACAGGGAAGCCGGCATGTTCAGGGTCGAGGCATCCGTCGTCCAAGGCGGAGAGGTCGTCTGGTCTGGCGAGGAGAAAAGGTCGATCCGCCCTCAAGATCAGCACACATTCGACTTCAGGGCCAGTGGCTTCACCCAGAGCGTCTCCCAGGGCAACCTCAGATACGAAGTTCATCCACCGTTCAGGATAATTGGGCCCGAAATGGTCTGTCCTCGCTGCAACGGGACGGGCAAGATCTAGCCCGATAGGCGTTACGGAGTGTGAGATACTTGACCTGCCGTCACCTTGGACCTGCGACCTGGCCAAAGACCGCTCTTCTGGTCGCCTCGCTGTTGATGCTATCTTCAGGGGCGATCGCCTCCCCGGGGCATCTGGATATCAATGGGGGATTCGAGCGGCTGGTTTCCCCCGGCGTACCTGTGAACTGGTCTCTGAACGGGATTCCGGCTGACGATGGCCTGAAGGTCGAGGCGACCACGGTGGAAGAGGCGTTCAGGGGAGAACTGGCAGTCCGACTCACCAGCCTCGGGGAGGGTACCTCCACGGCCATGTGGGAGGGAGAGATCGGGTTCCCGGTGCTCAAGATGCTGCACATGGGGACTTCACTGTTCCATTACAGGGCGGTCTCATCGGAACTTTCCGGCGAGAACCTGCTCTTCAGGCTTGATCTCTTCGACAAGGCGGGGGAGACGGTATCCTCCCTGAATTTCTTTCCCCCCAAAGAACATATCGGCGATGGGATCTGGCACGCGCATGCCTTCAACGTTAGCATTCTGGAATCCCGCACCGCGGTGGCGATGAGGATCTCCTTCTCGGTCAACTCGAACGGCGGCAAGGGCGAGGGGGACTGGCTGATCGATGAGCTCCAGATCTACGATAAACCACCGCGATTGATATTCGAGTCGGCGAAGGTTGAGAACGCGGTTTACGAGCCCGGGGAGGAGTTCGAGGTCGACTTGAGATTCGGCAACGAAGGCGGCGGTTTCTTCTACGACCTCCACTCCCGGCTGCGGGCATCGCCCGGACTGAAGATAGTAAGCAACGGGGAGCACTCCCTGGGGGTAGTTGAGCCGGGCATCGACTACGGGTTCGTGTGGACCCTCCAAGCGGAACGGCAGGGAATATACGAGCTCCGCATCGATTCATGGAGCCCCGGAAACGAGAGCCTTCATCAGCCGATAATACTCGTCGTCGCCTCCGGTCAGATCTCGTCCCCCGCGGGGAGGTCGGAAAGCCCCACGGCAACAGATTCATCGGATGAGATAGTGCTGGAGAACAGCAAACTTCGGCTCCCATTTCCGAAGACGGCGGACGGGTTCCCACTATTTGGGGTCCAGTGCTGGAATGGTTCCTGGGTAACCATGGGGATCTGCAGCCCTATCGGCCACGCGCTGTACCTGACCGAGGGAGAGGAGAGGGACCTGCTTCTCCTTGTGCCGACGGAATACGACCTGGGTTACGACGAGACCTCTGCATGGCTCACCCTCGAGGGACAGGTAGAGGACGACGACGGGGTCGACTGGACCTTCTCCTACCGATTCTCCCTCGGCTCCTCGGATTCATCGGTCAATATCGGATTCGCGGTTGAAGCGGACTCCTCTCGCAGGATCCTCCGCGTAGCGGGACCGCGTCTCCTCGCTGGCGAAACCACTTTCGGGGCAAACAGGGATCATGGCCTCTTCCCGGGGCTCGAATACCTTCTACCAGGGGAGAGGTCCTCCGGAACGGACTTCGCTGACCCTCCGCATAACCTGAGAACGGTCCCTCATCCGCTCAAGATAACCGCCCCGGTGATGATCGTTGAGAAATCCGGCAATGCGGTTGGGCTCCACTGGGACCCGCTGCAGATCTGGGACGGGGAACATTCGCTTCCCGCAGCCAGGTACCTATCCCCGAACTGGATCCAGAATCAGTCCAACTCCCTGATGGAGCTCTTCCTGCCCTCCGTGCCAGAGTATGTGGCCGAGAACACGGACGAGGCCAGCGAGCCGTACCGGCTTGAAGGGCCGGTGAGGCTGACATATGATGTCTTCGCCCTCTCCAATACCAGCCTGATCGACACCTTCACATGGTGGCTCGACGCATCTGGCCTCCCGGACAGCCCACCCATGCCCCGTAGCTACGCCGAGACGACCGATCTGTGCACGCGGTGCTACAAGGACGTATGCTGGGTTCCGGGCTCGAAGGCCTGGAAGCACACCCACCTCGATGATCCGTCATGGATATTCTGGGACCCGATGGTGGCGGTGGCGCTTTGGCACCACTCGGCATTGACCGAATCCGAGTCACTTCGGGATGAGGTCCGCGAGCAGGTGGAGGAGGCTTTGGATGCCAGAGGCGGGTACGGCGCGGATCTTGATCTCTCGCTGCACCTGGGCCGGCTGGAGAAGACCCTAGCCTCATGGTACAACCGCGTGGGATCGCTCGCTGATTCTCAGAGGGATGACGGCTCCTGGGCCTTCTATCCATCCGCGGGAAAGGAGAGGATGGGAGAGCCGGGCGACACGTCCTCCGGGTGGACCGCGAGCCGGGCCCGGGACCTCCTCAAGTTCGGGAGGATAACAGGGGATCCGGAGGCGATAGAGGCGGGCATGAAGGCGATCGAGTATCTCGATACCCAGGGGAGGCCCGAGGGAGCCCAGACATGGGAGCTTCAGCTCCACGTGCCGGACGTCCTCGGCTCCTCTTACGTGGCCGAGTGTTACCTGGAGGCCTACCGGATCACCGGCAACGTCACGCTGCTGGAGAGGGCCAAGTACTGGGCACTAACAGGCCTTCCCTTCATCTACATGTGGAACACTCCGGATCGCCCTATTATGAGGTATGGATCGATCCCCGTATTCGGGGCGAGCCTCTTCACCCACGCGTGGTTTGGAAACATAGTCCAGTGGAACGGCCTCGACTACGCCCACACGCTCTATGAGCTCTCCAGATACGACGACTCCATGCCCTGGAGGCAGATATCCGAGGGGATCACGATATGCGCGATGCAGATGCAGCGTTATCCGGGCGGACCACATGATGATGTCTTGGGCATGTACCCCGATGCCTTCAGCGCCCCCCTGGGAGCCGATCCCTACTACTTCGATATCAATCCGAGGTTCATCTCCCTTTGCGTCTTCGCCCTCATGGGTTCCGATGAGACCTCACAGACCGAGATCATCGAGGTCGAGGGGCAGAATATACATATCAGCGCCGTGGGAGGTATCTCGGACGTCGTCAGGACGGAAGGTTCCCTATCCTTCCTCAACACCTACCCCGAGGGGGACACCTCGTACGTGATCGTTGGGTGCATCTCGAGGCCCTCCGATGTGAAGGTTAACGGAAGGTCGCTACCCCGCGTAGAGGACATGGAAGCGAGCGACGAGGGGTGGCAACACAGGTCAGAGGGCATGCTGGCGATCAAGATCGTACACTCATCGGAGGACCGGATCGTCATCGAGGGCGCGGATCCGCAGGCGAACGCGCGCTACTCTCAGATCACGGATTGGTACTATGACCATTCGGCGGAGGGCTGGGAGAACACCAACATGTTGGAGACCTTTGTGATCGAGGACGGCCTCCTAAAGTCCAGATCCACGGGGAACGATCCGGTAATGATAGGGCCTTCGCTGAGGATCCCTGCCAGAGAAAGTTGCAGGGCGCTCATCAACATGAGCGTGTCCTCGGGGTCCAGGGGTCAGCTGTTCTGGATCAGGAAAGATGCAAGGACGTACTCGGAAGCCAAGAGCGTCAGCTTCGAAATCGTATCGGACGGAGCTTTCCACGAGTACGTATTGGACCTAGGGGCGAGTCCGGGATGGTCCGGCGTTATCAGGCAGCTCAGGTTCGACCCTACCGACGCGGGAGATTCTGAGATACTCCTGGACTACCTTTTCATCCCCGAACATTCACCTCTTCCGGTCATACTCCTCTTCGCCCTCGGCCTTCCTCTCCACCGTCGGGGCGAACGGCCTTAGAGCGGCAGATCGACCCTGGACCTCTGTTGGCTGGCCTTCATCGCTCCCAGGCTCAGTTCCACCGACCTCAATCCTTCCGAGACATTCACCTCTGAGGGTTCGCCGCTTTCAACCGAGGAGAGGAATGCCTTCTCCTCCGCCACGTAGGGACTGCCCTCTCCCTCGAAATCCTGCTCACGATCCTTCCATGATACCTTGATCCGGCGAGAGTCATCCTCGTATTTGAGGTTCTTCGCCACCACCTTGACGCCTACCTCGTATCTCACCGAAGCGTTGGTCGAGCTCACCAACCCGATCGCACCGCTTTCGAATTCCAGTAGAACCGCGGAAACATCCTCAATATCGTAGTCCTCCATATCGAAGTTCATCCTGGTGGCCATGAGTGCCTGCAACGACTTGACCTCTCCCGCCAACCACCTTGCCTGATCGAAGATGTGGGTAGTCTGTTCGGTGATCTGGCCCCCGCTCAGATCCCGCTTGGTCCACCAGGGGACTCGGTATACGCCTCCCCACCATCTGCCTTCGACCATCCCTACAGGCCCGCCCTCCTTCAGCAGTATCTCCCTCGCCGCTACCCTCCCGCTGTCGAATCTCCAGTGGTAACCCATCTGGTTCACGATCTTGGAGTCCTCGCATACCTCGACTATCTCCTTCGCCCTCTTGATCTTGGAGTCTAGGGGCTTCTCTATGAATACCGCGATATCACGATCCGCCGCCGACCTGACCGGTCCCAGGTGAGCGAAAGGAGGGGTGCAGACGAAGACCGCGTCCAGATCCTCCCTATCCATCATCACGTCATAGTCGGTGTAGCTGTTCTTCACCTCGAACTCGTCACGGATCCGCCGTGACTTCTCGTCATCTATGTCCGCAACGGCAACGAGGTCAGCCTCGTCCACCCCGCTGAGGTTCTGCACATGCCCCTTTCCTATGCCTCCTACTCCGATAACCGCAACCTTCATGCTATCATCGGCCGAAATCCTCGGCTATCCTAAAAAATGCTCCATCCTCATCTCCTAGAGGGCCTCGGCTCCCCTCTAGGCTTTGGAGGGCGTCTGGTGTAAGACTGGATGCATCGAATCCCCCAGACGAGCAGCAGCAATCCCACCACAACCGCGGCTATCAGAAGGTAGAAATCCTGCCAGGCCATCCTCCTTTCCCTCTTGATCTGTTCCCTCATCGCGGGCGGCCACTGGGGGCCGATAGGCTCGTAGCCCATGACCTCCCCGGCCAAGCTCACGAACTGGGGAACCACGTACGCCAGGTACAGACCTGCCAGGGCCAGTATCGCGACTCCCTTCAATAGTGAACGGCGGGAACTGCTGAGGAGCCGGCTCAGTGTGGTCAATGGATATGGGCACTGTAAATAGCCTCAAAAATATTTGTGCCCTGAAAACCGGACCATTTTTCAACCTTACCGGAATAAGGCCACGAGGCTGCATTTGGGAAACGAGGAAACCGCTGAGAGAGATGATAGACCCGAGGAGTATAGGCCGTCCGAGACCGTGGCCGATGACGCTGAAGGGGGATACTCCGAGGATGATACCAATGCCTACCTCGCGTATATGCTGAGAGAGCTGGAGGTCACCAGCAAGGCGGTCCGACGGGCGAACAGGGATATCTCGATCCTGATAGGCCTGGTTGCGCTGAACATCATAGTGCTGATCATCTACTGGTTGGATATCACCGGTACGATAAACTTCATCTAGAACCGGGGAGATACTTTAAAACCCGGCCGATAGAGACGGTCAACCACCAACCTAGGAAGGGCCATAGATGAAGAAGAAGATCCAATGTGGAGTGATCGGCCTGGGTTTCATCGGAAGCCGGGTCCACGTACCCAGTCTGAGGGGAATCAAAAGGGCCAATCTTGCCGCCGTAGCGGATATCGATGAGAAGCTGGTCAAGAAGAGTGCCAAGCGCGGGGCCGAGGGCTTCACCGACTATCACGAAATCCTGGACAACCCGGAAATCGACGCCGTCTGGGTCTGCCTGCCCAACTTCCTCCACTCGAAGGTCACGCTGGAGGCGCTTGAGGCCGGAAAACACGTCTTCTGCGAGATGCCCCTATCCAAGAACGTAGAGGACTGCGAGGAGATCGTGTCCAAGTCCCAGGAGGTGAAGAGGTACGTCGTCCCGGGAGCGACGTTCCGCTGGACGCCCAATTTCGCGAAGATGAAGGAGATCATGGATTCCGGGGAGGTCGCATCCCCCACCATGTTCTACCAGAGGGAGTATATCGCACCATCGATACTTGCCGACCAGTGGCCGGCCGGCAGTTGGGCCTGGGACAGGGAGAAGAGCGGCGGAACCAGTTTCACCCTCTCGGTCTGGGCGATCGATCTCATGCGTTGGCTGATCGGAGGCGAGGTCTCCAGGGTCTACGCCTCGGTCAGGAAGATCGAGCAACCCAAGTACGGGGGTGTGACCCCGGAGAACTGCCAGTTCCACGTGACCTTTGAGAACGGGGTGACCGGCGTGTTCGAGAGGAGCGAGAACAGCCCTCGATCGATGGAGGGCTCTGAGCTCAGGCTTCTCTTCGACGATAACAAGGCCATGTATGCCATCGACAACGACGTGCTGGAGCTGCACCAGGAGGAGTACGACAAGAGGGTCTGGAAGCTGTTCGTCACCGGGACCCGGGTCTGGGGCCACCAGCAACTCGACAGGCACTTCGTCAACTCCATAAGGAAGGAAAAGACCCCCTCGGTAACCGCCGTCGATGGACTGAAAGCGGTCGAGGTGGCAGACGCAATGGTCAGGTCGTCCGACTCGGGAAAGGCAGTCGAGCTATGATATATCGAGCAAGGCGTCCTCCGGCGACAAGAGCTTCACAGGATTGGCTCCAGGACCTTCATAGCCCTCAGAATATCAACCCTCTGCTGGGGGCCCGAGATCTCTCGCTCAATCGTCACAGGACCCCTGAATCCCTTCTCCTTGAGCCGTCTTAGGAGGATTTCAAAGTCTACCATGCCCTCCCCCAGCGGTGTCTCGTAACCTAGGCCCTCATCGCGGTTTGGCCAAACCCCGTCCTTCGCATGCATCCCCTTGACGTATTCCCCGAAGATCTCCACCGCGTCCAGGGGATTTGCCATACCGTAGAGTATGAGATTGGCGGGGTCCAGGTTCACGCCCAGATTTCCAGTCCCAACATCGAGGATCGTCCTCTTGAGGGTGGAGGGCAGCTCCTGACCGGTCTCGAAACAGAACAGCTGATCGTTTTCCCGGCAGTGCACCGCCAGCTCCGTCATCGACTCTATGAAGCCTTCGTATCTTGAATCCTCCTCGTCATCTGGAATGAAGCCAATGTGGGAGGTGATACTGTCGACTCCCATCCCTGCCACGGCATCGGAGAAGCGTTTCGCCAGTTCGAGCCTTCTCTCCCGGTACTTTGGAGCCACCAGACCCATTGTCTCCGGCCCGCGGTCCAGGTCAAACACCTGGCCCTCGAACAGCATGAAGAATGAACTGACCTCTATCCCCGTCTCCTCGGCGGCCCTCGCCAGATCCGCGGGGTCGAACTTGCTCAGCATCTGCTCGGCAGTGCATGAAAGCTGACACGTCGGTATCCCGAGATCCAGCACGCGCTCGAAGCTCTCGACCGGATTATCCGAAACACCCACTATCAGCCCTAGCTTCATCTTCACAAAGACACCGTGTAGTCGGTTGATACCGTCTATGATATAGGTTTTCCGGTGAGAACCCGCGCATCTCCCGGATCTACGTCTAAAGAATTTAAGCAACCGATGCGTTGTCTCACAGGTCGGGAACACGATGATAGAAGCGGCAGTTATACTGGCTGGCGGTCGCGGGGAGAGGATGTGGCCCTATGGCGAGACCAGATCGAAGGCAACCTTGCCGGTCCTCAACTCACCGGCGATCGCTCATCAGGTTCGAAACCTAACCGAGGTCGGTGTCAAGGATTTCACCGTGGTGCTTGGTCATCTTGGCCAGCAGGTCCGGAGCGCCGTTGCCCGGGAGGGCGTCGAGGCGAACTTCGTCGAGCACCAGGAGTTCGATGGTCCCGCGGGTGGTCTGGCGGCCGCCGCAGACCAGATCGAACGTGACGGGTTCTTCGTGGTTCACGGTGACACCGCCTGCACCGTCGAGAACTACAGAGAGCTTCTGGAGGTCTGGGACGAAGATTCCGAGGCGGCGGCACTGGTTCAGGACATAGAAAAGGAGGAGGCCGGGGACTGGTTCACCGCCTCGATCGCCGGGGGCGAACTCGAGGCCGTCCATGCCCACTCGAGGGGTGGTCCTTCACGGAGGTTGTGCGGAATATACATCATGACCGATAAGGCGCTCTCCTATGCCAAGAACCATTTCGGCATGACTACGAGGCTGGACGTTGGGGCGATGCCACCGATCGAGGCCGACCTGTCGCAGACACTCCAGGATATGGTGAACTCGGGGGAGACGGTCAAGGTTGCAGAATCCAGGGGCGTCTTCGTGGACATGGATAAGCCCTGGCACCTTCTGGAGGCCAATATGCGGATGGCGGGGTACATCAACCAGGGCCTTGAGGAGGACGATATCGCGGAGGGAGCGGAGATATCGGAAGAAGCCGAGATATCCGGCCCAATCCGCGTGGGACCGAACTCCAGGATAGGGAACCGAGTTGTCATCGGTGGAAATGTGACCATCGGCGCCAATACAAGCATAACCAACGGAGCCATGGTCGGAAGCAACGTAGTAATCGGCGATCACTGCAAGATCAGGGACTACTCCCAGCTCGGAAGCGGGTCCGTTCTCGGCGATAACTGCGTCATGGGTCACTGCGCGGAGTTCGGAGGCCTGCTGATGAACAAGGTCTATCTGTATCACTACTGCGAGCTCTCCGGCGTGATCGGGACCGCAACCGACATCGGCGCTGCGACGGTCTGTGGAACACTGAGGTTCGACGACGGCCGCACTACGCACGAGGTGAAGGGAAGAAAGGAGACGCCCCTCAGGGGGAGCAATGCCACCTACATAGGGGAGTACTGCCGAACCGGCGTTAATGCGATAATAATGCCCGGGGTCAAGGTCGGGCCCTACAGCGTGCTTGGCCCAGGAACGATCGTCTATGAGGATGTCCCGGAACGGACGATGCTTCTCGCCAAACAGGAACAGGTCAAGAAGAGATGGGGGCCCGAGAAATACGGGTGGTAGGCCTCCCGCCGAAGTATTAAAGAGAGAATGAACCGTGAACGCAGCCCATGTCAGACCCTATCAGAATGGGCATCGTGGGTTTCGGTGGAATGGGCCAGGGACACGCCCGCACTGTCTCCGGGATTGAGGGCATCGAGCTGGTGGCAGTTGCCGATCCCAGCCCGAGATCCCGGGAATCCGCGGAGGCCCTGGGGGTTGAAACCTTCTCCAATCACCGGGATCTTACGGATCGAGCTGAGGTTGACGCAGTGTTAGTGGCGTCGCCCTCGAACACCCACGGCACGGTTGTGAAGCAATGCTGTGAGAGGGGTATCCACGTCTTCTGCGAGAAGCCCTTCACCACGACCTTCGAGGAGGCGGTTGAGGTTGGGGGGATGGTCAGTTCCTCTGATATCGTGTTCTCCATAGGGCTCGTCCTTCGTCACAGCCAGACATACCGGGAGGCGAAGAGGCTAATCGATGCCGGCGAGATCGGCGATGTGGGTCTGGCGCAGTGCCGCTACTCGGGTCATATGCTGGGACGCTACGACTACGTCTTCTCCAGGACCCTGGGCCGGGGCCTGATAAACGAACACACCATCCACATGATCGACGTGATGGAATTCCTTTTGGGATCCGTTGACAGCGTGTTCGCCGCAACCGATTCCTGCGAGGAGCACACGGAGTACAACGCCGCGATACTGATGAGGCATGAAACCGACGCCTTCACCGCCATATCGGCGAGTGGCGTCTCCAGGCTGCCAGGTTATGCCAGGATCACCGGGATGAAGGGGGAACTCATGGCTGAGTCCAACTCACGCCTCATATTCAAAGACGAAGACGGGGAGAGGGAACTGATCTCGGCCCCGCTCGGCTATGACCATGAGATCGAGGATTTCAGGGATGCCATCCTCAACGGCAAAGAAACGCTAACAGGGATCGAGAAAGCCCTCTCGTCATCGCGCCTCATAGAGGCCATCTACCGATCGGCCGAACTCGGGCGGAAGGTTGAACTCTCCACTCTGACATGAACCCAATTATAGAAACATCTCTCCTATCGAGGGATGATGTTGGAGACTTGAGGACCGATTAGGACTAGCGTCTCATGTAGTTCTTCCTGAAGCTCTCCATCTCGCCGTTCTTGTACACCCTCACCAGCTGCAGCATCCCGTTGTGGCCGGGCACGGTCGTCCCCTTGAGGGAGAATATCACGAACAGACGGTCGTCCTTCTCAACTTCCTCGAACGTGACGGTCCCGAACATCGGGGCCTCCATGATCTGTTCGTACTTGCCCTCCACCTCTATCTCGCTCACGGCCCTGTAGTACTCGGATTCGTCGTTGTGGGTTATGGTCAGGTCCACGATCGTCCGGTTCCTGTTATAGAAGTAATCAGATATACCCTCAAAGTAGTAGAAGATGGAACCGTTGGTCTGGTTAAGCCACACGACATAAGTGGAAGTGACCCCTAGGCCGGTGTCGCTAGGGGCACTGGCCTTGACCATATCGGTGAAATCGTACATGTACATGTCGAAGGTGTGGGTCCTGGTGGCGTTCTTCCACTCCACGGTGCCGTTCCACACGTCGGGCTGCGCCCCGACGTAATTGGCCTGATCCAGAGTGTGGTGCAACTTGGCCAGGTTCATCAGAGTCTCCGAGGGGTTGTCACCGGTCGTGTGGTTCGCGTCGAGGTACACGATATTCTCAGGAAGCACCCTCCTCAGTATATTGTACTTGACCTTCACCTGTTCGAGCGGCTTCCTGGCTATCATGCTCAACACGAAGGCGTACTTCTGTTCCATCGTGGAGAGGGTGGCTGGGAACTCATTCCTCAGAATCGTGACATCCTCCTCCGCGCGCTCACCGATGATGAAGAGCGTGATCATCGTCGAAAGCACTATCGCTATGCCGATCACGCCCACAAGGCTTCTGTCTACTTTCATTTTCTCCCAACCTTTCCTTAGCCGAACCTCATTCTATTCATTCTGTTCCTCGCGAGCCTACTGTCCCTCTTCCTCGGTTACCTCTTCCACCTCTGCACCCCTCTCGCGAGAGGGCACGATAAAGCAGAAGTAGGCTATGATGGCTATCAGGACCAGGCCTACCACGATCAGAAGGACCGACCTCATCAGCGAGGAAGTAGTCTCCTGGCTCTGGCTCTTCTCGACCTGTTCCTTCAGAGCCTCTTCCTCCTGCTCCATCTCCTCGAACTTCTGTTGGGCCCTCGCCATCGCATCCTCATACTTGGTCTCCTCGTTCCAGGCATAGTACACCGAGTTCTGGAAGAGCTTCACGAAGTTCTCGTCCTCGAGGATGTTCCCGTAATACGCGGGATCGTCTTCGTGAACCGACATCTGGTCCGTCCCCGCGAAGGTCACGGTGGTGCCGTTATCCTCATACACCACCACAAGCGGAGCCCCCAGATCATTATCCTGGTAGACCATGGTGTAATCGCCCTCTTCAGGCACCATGTGCGTGAACTCCTTGGTGCTCGTGTTCAGATGGGCGACGAACCGGCTGTCCTTCAGGGTGAACTCGTCCGCCACTCCCTGGGTGATCTCGTGATCCGTGGACTGCACGTAGGTGGTCTGCCTCACCAGCTGCCTCACCTCGTTGTCGTTACACCTCGGGATCTCGACGATCCTCTCCTCGCCGGTCTCCTTGTTGACGCAGACGAAGGTCGGATTCACCGTATAGTACTGGGTGCCGAAGAGCGGGAATATGCTCCCGTTCAGCCTGAACGTGACGTCACCCTTGCCCGCATTCCCGATGCCGACAATCGAACCACCCTGGTTGAAGTACCACTCCAGAGACGGCACGAGCCGCTGGGCCTCGAGCTCCCACGTGGTCAGCGCCAGTATCACACACTTCACCTGAGGGAAGTAGAGCAGGGTGTTCATCAGGTCCTGGTCACCGACCAGGACTATCTCCGCCTCCCCCTGTAACCTGGAATCCTGCTCGATGAGCTCCGCGAGAGCCTCACCGTAAACACTCAGCTCCTGGTCACCCTTCTTCGGCCCGTGGTACAGGAGGATAACCGGCTTCACATCCTCTTGACCCAGGACAACGGGGTAGACGACCGACCATACAATCATTCCAATAATAACCAATCCCAGCTTGCGCATCAGATCACCAATCACTAGGCACTTCTGATTCTAGTGGCGGGCGCCCCATATTTAAACTTTTTTATCGAGGCCGTGTTTCAGGTCCACAAAAGATATATAGTAAGGCATTTGTTCCGGGTTCAGCAGAGGAAATTGTTCCAGGAGAGGCGATATGGTACAGATCGACAAGAGGATAGTCGGGTTGGCCCTGGTTTCGGTCATTCTTTCAACGCTGATCATGTTGACCATAGCCGGAGAGAGGGTGGAGGAACCGGTCGAGATCCTGAAAAATGAGTATCCCAAGATCCTCACAGGACGGAAGTCCACCTTCAGCTTCGCCATGGTATCCAGGAAGAGGTTCGAGAACGTGGAGCTGATGTTCTCCATGATGACCACCAAGTCCCTGAAGGTCAAGGACATGATCGACTCACGTAAGGAGTACAACGCGACGGATTCCCCGGACGAGGTCCTTGAGAACATCGTGAAATTCAGCTGGCTCAAGAACCAGACGTCTCTGCTGGAGATCGAGCCTGAGAAGTTCGAACGGGAAATCACATTTCAGGGCATCGGGGGAAGGATGGTTATCTATGACTACACCTCGATTCTCGCCTCCCTCTCAGGCGAAGACATAGCCGTCGAGGTCCCGCTCACCTACTGCGCCATAATCGACGAGAACGGTAACGACTACTACTTCGAGGGGAAATCTGACTTCTTCTACAAGCCGGAGCTCAACATGATCTCCCTAACCACGTCCCACAACGATAACGAGAGCAGTTACCTGCCCGAGGATCAAGCTTGGGGAGACGTGAAACTTCCCATGTCGACTGCACCGAAGGGCATTCTGGAGTACCACTCGGTGGAGAAGGACGACACCTTCAGTGTGATATATACCGTGGAAATGACGAATACCCCGTCCGGTTTTGGGGGCCCGGTGAAGGAGGGAGAGATGGATCTGGCAATGGTCCAGATGATCAGGGCCTATCTTGACGGGGAACTGTTCGATGAACCTATTTTGAACCTGATTAGGCCTAGGTGATAACTTGAAGTGTATACAGATCCTTCTGGTTGCGTTTCTGGTTGTGTCTTTCTCGCCGGCGTTGGGGGAGAACGGGGAGTTGAAGCCCGTGATCCTGGTCTACACCGGGATCGATCCCGGCTTTGCCGAGATGCTGGGAGATGTCATAGAGGCCGATGAAGCCATCGACAGCGAGGTCCAGGTCGTCGAGACACCGGACATACTCAGCGTAGCCGCTGCCCTTCCGCAGACGGAGTGCATCATCGTCTACGCCTCGAACCAGGCAGAGATGGAGGGGCTGGAGGATCCTCTGATCGCCTTCTTTGAACAGGGGGGTGGATTGATCGGGATGAGGGACATCTGCTACGAGCCCTACGCCGCGGATCTGGCCATCGAGGTTTTTCCGATCCACGCTAACGATTCGGTTCAGCAACTCAGCCCGAGGGAAACCCGGGCTCGAACCTACGTACTGGAGGAGGACTCGGAGATCACCTCCGGCCTTCCCGAGCAGTTCCCGCTACTCAGCATGGGGACCTACTTCAGCGCCGATTCCGAGGGCAACTACCTTGAGATAAGGGATGTGGAATACGAGGTCGCCTATGTTGACCAGGAGACCGGATCTCCGCTGGTTTTGGCGTACGAGAACGAGCATGGCGGCAGGTCGGTTGCGTTGCCCGGGATATGGACCATTCCGAATGCGCGGGTTGACATCTACTACGGCAACTTGCTGCAGGACGACAACTTCGTGAAGCTCTTTTCCAATATGGTCCTCTGGGCTGCGAAGGGAAGCAGCCGTTTCCCGGGGATCCAACCGGATCTTCAGGAGAAGATAGAGGAGGCCAAGGGCAGGGCCGACAGGCTGAAGGAGGAGGCCGAGGAGGCGAGGCGCAGGGAGAATACCCGCCAGTTGATCTTCCTGGTGGCCATCTGGGCCGGGGGCCTGCTGGTCTGCGGCGTCATCATCAAGAAGATGATTCTGGTCCCAATCGAGGTAGAGGCCTAGACAGTATTCTTCCTTCATTACCACAGGACCCGGCAATCCTTCTGGGGGATGATCTAATGATGCCTATCGCATCTGGTTGAATCATCAGGCCGGAATTTGCCCTAACCTATCGCACTCGACTTCCATGTTGACCTCGCGATGGATACTGATTAGGCGGTTGTAGAAATCCAGCGCCCAAACGATGGTTGGGACCTTCCCGGTCATATTCCGCTCAGACCATATTATAGCAGCGGCAGAATTGAAAGAAAAAGAAGGGGGAAAAAATTGAAAAAAAGGCGGATTCTATCTAACCTTTGCGCGATCTTATCGCAAATGCCAGTAACCCTAGTCCTAGGAGTACTGTTAGACCTTCAGGCATCGGCCAGACTGCGTTGTTGCTAGCGGTCTTGTACTTGTAGCCCCACGGTACCAGGTCCGGGTTGTAGGTTCCGTTGGCACCCAGTATCAAGAACGGCTCGCTCCAGGCCTGGAAGACCCCTTCGATCTCACCATCGTTGTCGAAGTCGGCCACCGAGGGCGTCGCTGCCGTTACCCAGTACGGCCACATGTACTGAACCTCACCATCGGCGGAGAACACCGCCGTCATGCCGTACGGATAGGGCGTCGATTCGTTGCCCTCTCCCTCGACTATGACGTCAAGTTCACCGTCCCCGGTGAAGTCGCAGATCACGATCCCGGACCAGACCTCGCCCGGCAGCTTGTAGTGCCATTTGAGGTTTCCTTCGCCGGTGATCGCGTAGACATGCCCGATCCAGTCGGTGGTGATTATCTCCCATTTGCCGTCTCCATCGAGATCACCAGCAGCTACGCCTCCCTCGTGGAGACCGGCATCCTCATTGACATCCCAGTGTTCTTGACCGATCGGGAACCTCCACAACTCGGTACCGAAGAACGTCAGCAGATACAGGTACCTGTCGTTGCTGTGAACCGCAACCTCATACTCACCGTCATTGTTGAAGTCTCCGATGACGGGCTGTTGGTGGTGGAACTTATCGCCAGTCGGGAACCTCCACTTCTCAGCACCGGTGGAACTCATACAGTAAAGGTTACCATTACCATCACCGCACAGTACCTCCACCTGGCC
>Ga0180432_10003759_pt1 | contig 21390 bp, 29 predicted proteins | sample SS_ome_10_FD_132414 | JGI IMG/M metagenome (GOLD analysis project Ga0180432, IMG submission 132414) | Hypersaline lake sediment archaeal communities from the Salton Sea, California, USA - SS_1_MS_2 metaG | ecosystem: Environmental > Aquatic > Non-marine Saline and Alkaline > Hypersaline >...
AATAGTCTTTCTCGTTTTAAATCCTTCCGTTCTGTTCCATGATGCAAACAGGTCAACGGGATGGGTGAAATCTGTTTTCATCCAATATGTCCATTGAGGAACGGGAGCTTCGAATGAAAAAACATCTAATATTGGATTCGTTAGGAAAAGTAACGCCAAGAGGAACGATTCAACAATTGTTATAGCTCTTTTTCTTTTCATATTAATACCACTTTATCTTGAGTTTTATTTATCTAGTAATTTTTTAATTTTAATTTCATGCATTCTTCAACTCCCAACCACGAGAAAGGCAATTAGTTCAAATAGGATTCCATATTTCAACAACCAGCTCGTTCTCAGGTAATCTCTCTTTTCCCTCATGCTTTTTAAAGTGATAATTATAGCAAAACTGATGAAAATTAAGCTAATTAACATCACAAAGAAATATAAGACGGGATAAGCAATATTTGAAAAGAGAATCATCACCAAAAATATACTTGACAAAGCTTGAAACAGTAAGGAAACCTTGAGAATTTTTTCCCGCTCTTTTCCATCATTTATTGTTATAAAACCCCCTCCTCTATCTTTTTTATCGTAACTTTTTATCATTTCGCGTGCTGATTGTAAGAACGTAGCTGTTATAAATGCAAGATAGATTGATACCGGGATTATTAAGGTATTCAATAATGCTCCATAAAAAATACCTAAGGTGAAGACTAAGCTTACGATAGAAACAAAAATTAATTCACTTTTAATTATATTATTGTAAGCAAGCAAGCCCATTAAAACCCATAGCACTCCAATAATGATAATATAAACAATCACTATAACGTTAAGAACATGTAATACGACGTTAACAACTGTTAAGATAATACCGACTAAAAAGAACGCCCCAAATAATGCTAGAGCTTGCTTTAAATTTAATCTACCTGTATTTGATGCATCTTGTAATATTTGGAGGATTTTAATCACTGTTAATCCAGATAGCGCAATAAACACGTAAGCAATCGGGGCATATATTAAGTTAGTAAAGAATAGTTCAATACCAACATTCACGCGCGAGATTAAAACTCCGATTAATGTCATGATGCTCCCCTTCACGCTTGGTTTGATAGGTCTTAATTTTTTTTTTATTCTTCCTTTCCGCTTCAGATTGCACCACCCTTTCGATAATCGGTTTGAAATAAAATATTTTTAAAATTAGTAGTAATAGTCTTAATTTTCCTTTTATTTTTTTTGATTCATTGGATAATAAGTTTTATAAGAATTATAAAATGGGCTAGCGCATTAACTTAGGATTGTCCCTATTATGATTTCTTACCTTCACCATTGTGAGAAATAATTATTTAATACCAAGAAAGTCGATAATCTTGCTTCTCATTAAAGTTGTATTTGGAGATTTCCCCGTCCACCATTCAAATGCCAAAACTCCTTGATTGACTAACATGTCCAAACCTCCTAAAGTTTTACATCCAATTTTAGCAGCATCTTTCATAAGTTTAGTTTGCAGAGGATTGTAAATCACATCAAAAACAAATAGGTCCTCGTGCAACAGTTCCTTTGAAATGGGGGATGCGTTCATTTTTGGATGCATGCCAATTGGCGTTGCGTTAATGAGAATATCTGTTTTTTGAATTTCTTCTTTTAATATTGATTTTTTACTTAGCTTTCCTTCTATATCTACTCCCATATTCTGCTTTATTTCCTGGGCAACAGTTAGAGCCGATTTTTCAACGATATCGGTTAAAACGATTTTATTAGCCTGTTGAGATAATATATAGGCTACTGATCTCGCCACACCTCCAGAACCTAAGAATAATATGTTTTTTCCAGATATTTCGCACCCAGCATCTATTAACGACTTTTTAGCGCCTCCTGCGTCGGTGTTTCTAGCTTTTAAAACACCATCATCGTTTTTTATCGTGTTGATTGCTCCCATCTTCTTGGCAATTGGATCAATCTCATCTAAATATTGAATAACATTTTCTTTATGGGGGATTGTTACGTTCATTCCTTTTATGCCAAGAGCTCTCATGCCCAAAATAGCTTTTTCTAAATTATCTGGATGAACGTCAAATGCCACATACGCGTAATCCAGACCCAATTCTTGAAGCGCAGGATTCCACATAGTCGGTGACATCGAGTGTTCTACAGGATGTCCTATTATGCAGAAAATATTCGTATGCGCTGTTAAAGAGACTTTTTTTGACATTATTTATATTCATGTATTTATTTTAAGTAAAGAATTCAGAATAGATATTAACTTTTTTGATTGAAAACACGCTTGATTGCATCAATTCGTGATTCATTTTCTAAAGAATCAATAGTACCAATAAAAATTGCTTGGTTTGGACATGCAGGAATGCATTGGGGTTGCTTGCCAATTTCAGGATCCAAGTAGTCCTCTTTTGCACCTTTACAAAGATCGCAAGAGATTGCCCATTCCAATTCAATTCTCTGGCGCGTCCCAACAACTCTTCTTTCTAAAGGAATGTAATCTCTCTCGTGAACAAAAGCACAAACCGTCATGCACGATTCGCAATCCGAGCATCTCTTCGGATTTACTACTATGACTTGAAATTCCGGCATGTATAAACATCAAAATTAAAGTTAGAACTTAAATATTAAGTATCTGGAGTTATAAAGATTCGTTTATTGCTTCTATTATCCTATCTCTGAATTTACTTGATGAGAATAGTCCATAATTTTTAATCATATCTACAATTCGTTCAGTCATCATTCCTTGACCTTCCAATTCCGTCTCTAAATATACATCCATGTTAGTGACATTTGTTGTTGGAACGAAATTGAGAGTTATAAAGGCAAATATTTTAGACCGCTTTACTTTTAATTGATATACTACCTCTTTTATACCACCTTCAAGTTCGTGCTTCTCAATTGTAGCATTCTTATTATCAAATTTAAATTGGTCAGTCTTTATAGGGTAACTCAAGAATAATTCAGAGAACTTATCAAGAAATATAGTAAAATCTGAAGGTACTCTTGTCATTACATAAAACTTCTCCTTTTTACCTGCCTCGAATGGAACAGTTTCTACAACTTCTTGAGTAGCTAACTTGCTTCCACATCCTTCGCAATATTCTGCACCTAATGCGTTATCTTTCCCACAATTAGGACACGACAAACCTTGAGGTGCTGCTTCGGATATTACATCAGGTTCTATTGTTGGTTGAACAACTGCCATCGATTTTTGTTGATAGGTTGGTTCCGCAGTGCTCACCTGAGTCTTTTGCCAATATAAAACAAAAAGATGGTAAAAACGCATCATTAGATTATATACCTTTGATCCAACAATTAATCTCCCACGATATTCATCTCCCATATAAGAACCGGGATAGAATTTCTTTTTTCTACCATCTACCAAATAACATCTAACATGGAAATTTACCCTTGGTCCCGTTTTGGTGTCAATTTTTTCTACATCCGTCCAAGGAATATAGGTTGGCTTGCCCACATACTTCTTACAATACAATCCCTTAGGACCTATCACTACAAAAGCTTTACTTAACGACCTCACTAATAAGAGTATCAAGACAAATGCAATAGTTGCACCTGTTATGGCTAAGATAATGTTTCCTACATAAGTTAATATAATAGCATATGTGAGTACTGTTACTAATAGCTCGCCACCAACCAACCAACAATATAAACCTCTCGGATTGCGTTTTAGCACGAAGATTCTTTTATTAGCAATTAGGGCTTTTAACTCATCTTCTTGCAATGTAAAATCGTAGCTGTAATCGTCTTTATCGGAGTTTTTTAAAGCATTCTTTAAATTTTCCATCTCAAACCTCTTCATTATTATTTTAGTAAAAAAAATTTCTTACATAAATATCAAAATATTTATTTATAAGTTTATAGTACCAAAGCATCCATAAAAAATCAAAAAACATTTAAGAATCGTAGTATAATTAAACTACAATACTTTTCTTGATTTTCGTGATATGAGATCATGTCGAAAAATTCAATTGCGCTCATCGGTTTCATGGCAACTGGAAAAACTACAGTGGGAAAAGAATTGGTGAAAGAACTCGGAAAGGAATTTCGACTCGTTGAAATGGACGATATGATCGTTGAAGACGCTGGAAAATCGATTCCCGAGATATTTTCTGAAGATGGCGAGATAAGATTCCGAGAATACGAGATTGCTGCGTGTAAAAAAGCGTCAAAATACAATAATGTTATCATATCGTGTGGCGGGGGCTGCGTTTTAAACAAGATTAATATCGATTACTTGAAGCAGAATTGTCACATCGTTTTACTCCAGACGTCCGCGGAAGAGATTTACGAAAGATGCATAAAAGACGGAAAAGAAACGAGGCCTGTCATCGATAAAATCGATCCTAGAACGGAAATCGAAAATGTCTTGATTTTTAGAAAGCCTTTCTACGAGGCTGCTGCCGAGATAATCGTTGACACGACTCAGAGAGACATCAACGAAATAGTTAAAGAAATTGTCGAAAAGACTAAAATTAATTGATTAAATCATGACGATTACTCAAGACTTTCTTGATATAATTCAAAAAGTAGATGATGTAATTGAGATACCTTCAGTTCAAGAAGCATTTTTTCCTCCTTTGGAAGTTAAAGACAAAGACTGTAAAGCATCAAACTTTGGGGCAATAAGGTTAGAAGATGGTTCTATTGGTATAATCTTTTTGAATCTAACCCGAGAAGTTAGAAAAAGAGCTTCAAGATTTAACATATCAGAGCTAATTGGAATGAATCCAAGTGAACTGGTAAGAAATTTTAATTCTCAAGATGATTTCAAAAAGACATTAGGATTAGGAGCAGTTAACGCAATCAGCCAACACGTTTTTAATCGAGCTAATTTATCACTTGATTTCACGACAGATTCGCTAGGATTATTAAATTTACAATCAGGTGATAAGGTTGGCATGATAGGATTCTTCCCTCCTTTAGTTATAAAGATAGAACAATTAGGAATTAAACTCATAGTTATTGAAAAAAAAGAGCAATTAGTCAAAAAAAGCGAAGATTGGGAAATAACTTTAGATCCTAAGCGTTTATCGGAGTGTACTAAAATACTCATCACGAGTACCACTGTTTTAAACGATTCTATAGACGACATATTACAATACTGTTCCCAGGCGGAAAAAATCTCGGTAATTGGCCCTACAGGTGGATTTTTCCCCGATCCACTATTTAAGAGGGGAGTTAATGTTCTGGGAGGCACTTACGTTCATGATTCAAGGCATTTCATGGAACTAATTCGTCAAAATCAAAGATGGGGTCCTTCCACCAGTAAATATTGCCTTCAGCAAAGGGATTATCCTGGAATTTCATCTCTTTTAAAAAAGATTTGAAACAAGTTGTTGATTGTTTAATATCCAAATAACACTCAAAATCATTTACTTTGAGGTTTAACTTAGATTTAAATTGATTTAACTTTATTAGGTATATAGAAAATAAATATTTACAAGGAGAAAAATATGTCAGAAGAAGAATATAAGCGAATGACATGTCCTCATTGCGGAAATAACGACAGAAGAATGATTCACGAGGAACCAGATAAAAGCGAGGTTCTTTACTATAGCATGCAGGGAACTCCTGTCTACAAACGCATATTTAAATGCGGTCAATGTGGAAAAATCATCCCAAAAGAATAGAAATCAATCTAAATCATTCTTTTTTCTTATTTTTTTATATCATTTGATATTCTTTCCGACTAGAGATTGTTTGTTATAATATAACATATTACTCGAAAAAAAATTCTGTTTATTAAAGGTCATTTTTACTATTAATATAGCTAAAATTGATAAGAAACTCATAATCAATTGTTTATTTCACACACAAAAACGAGAGAAAGTAAAATGGAAGTAAAAAGAACGGTTTGTCCAAATTGTGATAATAGAGATCGCCGCAAGATTCTTGAGGAACCCGATAAAGGGACCGTGCTATATTATAGCATGCAAGGTACTCCAGTATATTCAATGAAATTTAAATGCGGCTCGTGCGGAACGAAATGGGATAAGAGCTAAACCTATTACTATTATTATTTCTTTTTTTTCATTTTTCATTTTTAATATAATTTATCGTGATAAAAAATCAAAGAAAGAAATATATTTTCTTGACCAGGATACTTTAAAACCCTTGCTCAGTTTTAATCAAAAATAGAAAATAAAAAAAATAAAAAGAGAGAAATTAATGACTTATAACGCTAACAATTTGTCTTATTTCGTGTCCACATGTAATACAGAATCTAGAATCTTCTGAGAGTTTTGTTCCACAAGATCCACAAAAGAGTGGCTTTGCTTCTACGTTTACTACTACATTCTCGACTTCTTCGCTCTTGACTTTTTCGCTCTCGACTTCCTCGCCCTTAATTTCTACCTTCTCATCGGCAAGTTTATACAATTTATAACTAAAAGCAAACATGCCTATATATAGAGCTATCATTATTGAGGAGAGATATGAGAAAGATAGTCCCGCATAGTAATAATAATAATACCCTGTATACGCAAAAAAGGTAAGAGGAATATGTAGTGATGTTATTACTCCTGTAATTCCAAGAATACCTGCTGCTTTATTTTTCGAGAAGCTAGCTGCAATTACAGATAATAGCATAAAAACATATCCCGAATATAACCATACAGCATAATACATGGAAAAAACGCCTATAGCGTTATAAATAAGAAAACAAGTGAGGTGATAACCTCTATTTTTTACTAATTCATCCATATTTTTCATTCACCCGCATTTGATGTAAACTCAATTGGAATAAAAATTTCTTGTTATTGATTATTCATGGAATCTCCAATATAAGAAATTAGGAGTCCAATTTTTATTTTTTAAGAAATTTTACAATCATGTCAATTTAAAAATTAAAGAATTAGAAGTATTACATGAGTTTGATCCAGATTAAACTAGGATTTATCAAATAGCATCTGTTGAAATTCTTTCAATTCTTCCAATGAAAGTTGGCCTGGAGCTGTTTTTTCTTCTAAAGACGCGTAAGTAAAGAAAGCTCCTGCCATGACACAAGCAACTCTCGAGAGAATCCCTGGCGCTTCCATGCAAAAACTAATGATTCGGTAACCTTTTTGCGAGTAAGTTCTACACAATTTAATTGGTACCAAATTATCTTCGAATTTTTTTGCCGTAAAAATGATTTTATATACGCTCTCTTCTACGATTTTAGAGTCAACGTTATCACACAGTTTATTAAGGAAAGCCTCAACTAGTTCAACGCTTTTTTCGTAAGTAAATGTCTGCTCGAAATTATGATACGAGAAAATCAAAATAACATTATTATGAACGGCGAGATTGATGATTTCGCTTAAAATTTCGTAGGGCGTAATCATTTCAATGTCGAAATATCGAGGTTGGGCGTTAATTAAGATTTTTAAGACTGCGAGCCGTTCTTCTTCTGGAATTGCCATCTGACCGCCTTCAGATGAGTCCCTGAGGGTAAAAATTGCGGGAATTTTTGGCTGGATAATACTTAATAAGTGTTCTAATAAATCCCGAGTTATATCTTGGACGTTGTCAATATAATCGAACCTTAATTCAATTAAATCAGGTTTTTTTTCTAAGGCTGTCCTTACATTTGCCTCGTTTTCCCTGAGGTCTCCCGTGTTTACTTGAAGTGCCACGCAGTTATAAAATTTCATGATAAGTTTAAATAAAAAAATAAATTGATTGAGAAAATTATATATCTAAAACTTTTTTAATGTCATCGTCTGTCATTTTGAGCGTGTTTTCTGCGTCTACATTTTTAGTTATATTTTTATAATATTCAAGTAAAGGTTTGGCGTTTTCTTCGTAAACATCCAGGCGATTATTTAAAGTATCCTCGTTGTCGTCAGCTCTCTGTTCAAAAAAAATCTCGGTACCGCATTTATCGCATTTCCATTTATCATCACCCACTTTTTCCTTAGGAGGTAAAGTCCATTTATTGTAAATGGATCCACATTTCTTGCAGCCAAATCTTCCGAGAATTCTTTTCATTATTATATCTCTTGATACTTCTAACAAGAGCAAGAGATTAACTTCAGTCATCTCACTAAGCGCTTCGGCTTGCTTTAATGTCCTTGGAAAGCCATCGAGAATATACCCATTGGTCTTCACTTCTTCCGTGTTCAACTTGTCCCTTACCATTTCAATGACTACTTCGTCCGGAACTAAAGCACCCTTATCCATGTATTCCTTGGCTTTTAACCCAATCGGCGTGTTATTCTTTAAGTTATATCTAAAGAGATCTCCCGTGCTTATATGAACTATATCAGGTAAAATCTTTAAAATTTGACCAGAAAAAGTTCCTTTTCCGGCACCAGGCGGACCGAACAAAATTAGATTCTTTCTCATATGCATCAATTTTTTGTTAAGTTATTAAGTTTTAATCTAGGTTAATTAATTCTCGTTAAAAAACACAATTAAAAAATTAAACTCATCGCCTTTTATCACCTATATATCACTTGCCTTTTCAAATCATATCATATGAATAACATTAAACTAACAAAATTAAGGAAATTCAACATGAATTATTCAAGCATGAATGAACACGTTTGTCCTAAAATATGGGAAGAAGAATTCTTCTTCGATTTTATCGAACAAGAGTTGCAATTTGAGACGCCATTAGAGTCAATGGATAGAAATGCTTTTCAAAGAAAAAAATATACCTTGATCAATAAACTTGTTAACGATTTGTATGAATACAAGAACTCAAAAGATCATTTCAGCCTAATATCGAACATGATAATTCTTTCTTTGACATCATTTGAGGAATGGTTTCCATTTGATGTATTTACTGAAGAAGAAGACGAGTTTGAAGATCTTTACAAGGAAAACGATTGCGATTTCAAGGATATTCTCAAACTAGAATTATACAGTTAAATAACTAGAGAATTGTGAATTAATCGGTGGAATAAGATCCATCGATTTTATCTACGAGAGCTTCTATTAACTTCTTCTCTTTAAGACTAAATTCATAAGTAAAATTTCTATTTATAGATGTTCCATAATAAGTATTGCCAAAAAAAGTGCGTGCTTTTTTAATTGTTTTTAAAAGGTATTTTAATTTTCCAAGATGTAGATAAATGGAAATATCGTTAATAATTAAAACGGAAGTTGGATTTTGAGCGTATTCCTCAAGAATTTGATGAGTTTTGCTATAGTTATTGCGAGCGTTTTCACGAAGCTCCTTTAAATTAGTTGAGCTTAAGCGTGGTGGAACAATCTCTCCCTTAAAATACAAGTTCCTACACGCATTACTCTTCTCGTAGAAGTCTTCAATCCTCCCTCCAACCTTTAAACCATTTATCGTGATTATTTTTGGAGCAAAATCTAGTATTGTAATGTTCAGGGGATTGAAGTTTGATTCAACAAGAAATTGAACGAATAATGCGGTGTAATAAGTTTTTTTTGTGTTAGTTTCACCATATAATAGAGTATGTTGATTGATATATTCACTAAAACTCTTACTATTATCAAATTCCATGATATTTTTAAAGAATAATTAATTAAAATCTTCCCAGGTGATTCCTGCTTTTTGCAATAAACCTAATATTATGAACCCAATAATGCATCCAGGGATACAACTCATTGCAAATAAACCCCAATAGAGAGAGAGTCCTTCTATAACTGTTCCTACGGGAGCTATTACGCATGCTATCGTCCCTCCGATAAACACCGTTCCTAAAGGCTCAGTTAAAGCAGCAAAAAAAATGTATTTTGGTTTTTTCTTTTGCAAAATGTAAGCAACTATTCCTACTACAAGAGCCCCAGAAATACCACCATGAAAAGCGTGGATAGATCCTATTGAAAGAGAATACCGTAGTATAGCTATACCAAGTGCTGTTATGCAGGAAAATAACAAACCGATTAAAACTCCGGTTATAGCATTCATTATATGAGCAAATGGATTGATTTTGGTTCCAAAAATCAGAAAATAAGCAAATGGATTGAGATAACTTAATATTAAGCCTACAGGAATAAAAATTGCTGCAGCGGCTATTTTTTTAGTCGGAGCTTTTTGAAGAATATTTGTAAATTCTTTTTCTTTTATCTCAGCATTGTTACTCAATTTAAATCACCTTATTGAATACTTTAAAATGCTTTAGTCTTATAAGTAATAAAAATTTAATTATCAATAAAAAGAAGAATTATAACCAAAGAATAAACTGATTCCATGATAAAAATTGGATATGATACAATCAATCCTACAAAAATAATTTGTTTGGGATTGAATTATCAAGATCATATCGACGAATTCAAGCGTGAAACGCCTAAAGAGCCCGTCTTGTTCAACAAAACTTTAAATTGCCTCATAACTGATGGAGAGCCAATCATATATCCGAAAATATTATATACTGATAGGAAGAACAATCAAGTAGATTACGAGGTAGAATTAGCATTTATAATAAAGGATAAATGCAAGAATGTGCCTCAAACAGAGACTTACGACCATATTTTAGGGTACTCTGTATTTAACGATATTACTGCGAGAAAAATGCAAAGAAGAGACGTTGTTTCTCAAAAACCTTGGTTTAAATCGAAGTCTTTTGATACCTTTGGCATTATAGGCCCTCGAATCGTTCCAACCAGCGATATAGACGATCCTCACGATCTAAATTTAGAGTTAAAGCTGAACGGTATCGTAAAACAATCTTCTAATACAAAACATTTAATGCACAAAATTCCATTTCTCGTAGAATATATATCTAGTTTTTTCACTTTAGAACCGGGAGATATAATCGCAACTGGAACACCCAGCGGGGTTGGTCCCGTTCAACCGGGGGATGTAATTGAGGCAACCGTAGAAAAAATTGGAACCCTCACTAATAAAGTGATCTTAGAGGAAGATTAATTTTTTTAAAATATTATCCAAATGTTTTTTAGCTGATGTTACCATTTTAAACCTAATGAGTTTGGAAGTAAGCGAAGAGATTAAACAAACGATTTTCAGGTTAATTTCAGAACCGGGAGTGGAAATCGAAGACATTGTCAAGAAAGTGAATTTAGATCGCGACACTGTAATGAAAATATTATCTGATGAGTATACAAGAAACGATCTCGATCAAGGTCGTAGATTATGTTGTAGATTTTAAAAAAAATAAAAAATATTAGGGTTTTTCATTTTGATCTCTCATTGCTAAACCCATCTTACGCCACGAAAGGCGTCCTATTTCCCAGAGTTTTCCTTGGTTGTTGTCGCCTTTCAACTCTCGACCAATCCATTTCTTACCAGTGGGAATTTTCTTACCCATTCCGACGAAAGATGTTGCGCCGAGCAACGCATCGTCTTCAAGCACGGTTTTGATCATTAGAACAGATTGGATTCCAACAACTGCGTTATTTTTAACAGTCGCACCATGTACAATGGCGTTAAATCCAATTAAGTTATTATCACCAATTTTCGTACCGCAACCTTCAGCAGTATTAACAATACAACCGTCTTGGAACACATTTTTCGCTCCAATCTTGATCTTTGCAAAATCTCCCCTTATTATTACTCCTTGATACACGACGTTTTCAGGACCCATCGTTACATCTCCGATAATCCACGCAGAGTCGGAAATCCAGCATGAAGGATCAATTTCAGGAGTTTTACCTTTCCATTTACTTCTATTGAAATTATTGGCATTTTAATCTCCTTTAGATAATTTTTAACACTTGTTAATGTGTCATCATTTTTAATGGTAATCAAAACAAAGCGAAAATTTTTTTAATTCTACTACACTTTTCCCCATACTAAGTATACAAAATTTTTCTTAAGACTTAGGACGTCGTAGACGGTTTCAATATAGAATAAGATATTGGAATGAAGCAATTGAATCACGATTCGTGTTTTGACTACTTCTCTTTGTCTTAAATAAAGGTTTTGTAACAATATCATAAATAAAAAAAACTGGATCAGAACGATTACAATGAGCGAGAAAGGTAAAGTTGTTGTAAAAGCTTTAGTTACGGGAGGGGCTGCTTCAGGTGGACCACCTATCGGTCCTGCTGTGGGTCCAACTGGCATAAATATCAAGGATGTAGTTGACGCTGTTAACGAAAAAACGATGTTGTTTAAAGGATTGACAGTGCCGGTACGGATCTTGTGCGATCCCGAAACTAAGGAATTTGAAATATTCGTAGAAACCCCTAGTACAGCAAGCTTGCTTTTAAAAGAATTAGGCGTAGAAAAAGGATCACAGAATTGTGGAGAAGACAAAATTGGAGACCTTTCTTTAGATCAAGTGATAAATGTGGCTAATGCAAAAAAAGACTTGTTTTTAGACAAGACTTTTAAAGCGTGTGTCAAAACAGTGTTAGGGACCGCTTTATCTATAGGCGCAACAGTTGAAGGAGAAGACCCGAGAAATGTTCAACAAGCCGTTGAAGACGGAGAATACGATGATAAAATCAAGGAGGTCGCGTAAAAGTTGAAAGTAGAAGAGAAAGCTTTAAAAAAATCGATAAACGATGCTATTGACGAGTCAGTAATTAAATTGGAAGGAAAAAAAGAGAAGGTTCGTAAATTCGACGAGACAGTAGATTTTATCATAAATCTCAAAGATGTCAATTTAAAAGATCCCAAGCAAAGAATTGACAAGGAATTAATCTTACCGAACGATATAATTACGGAAAACATTCCTAACATTTGCGTGGTTGCCTCCGACGAGGTCTTGTTGGAAGCAAAAAAGATGAAGCTTGACACGATTGATTCCGAAGGATTGGTAAAATTAAACGGAGAAGAAAAAAAATACAAGAAGAAATTCGTTAAAAAATACGATTTCTTTATCGTAGAAGATAAAATGATGAGAGATGTCGCCAGATATTTAGCACGATTCCTCGGACCCGTTGGAAAAATGCCAAAACCATTTCCTTCGGGTTATGGCATAATTTCGTCCGTGAACGATCTCCAGACGGCAATTGATCGATATAAAAAGGTAATTCGTGTTCAAATGAAAAAACAGCCCATCGTGCAGGTGAAAATAGGAAAAAAATCAATGGAAGTTGATAAACTCTATGCTAATGTAAAAACTGTTGTAGAATTCATTGCAGATTTGATGCCTCATAAATATAACAATTTCAAATCAATCTACGTGAAAACTACCATGGGAAAACCCGTGAAGATTGGTGGAGGTGCTGAGAAATGATCACGAATAAGCATATACCACAGTGGAAATTAGATGAAGTTGATCACTTGGTTGAATTATTTAAAAAAAACAAGGTGGTGGCTGTCATTGAAGTTGCCCACATCAACGACAAGCAGATTCAAGACGTTCGCAAAAAATTAAGAGATAAAGCAATACTAAGGATGTCAAAAAAATCATTACAAATTCGAGCGATTGAAAAATTCAAAAAAGAGTCAAAGAAGCCTAACTTGGACGAATTAACAAAAAATATTGCTGCTCAAACGAGTTTCGCTTTCACGAACCTGGATCCATTTGAATTAAGAAGAGTTTTTGAAGAAAACAAGTGGATGGTTCCTGCAAAACCAGACGAAGAAACTCCCGTTGACATATGGGTTCCAGAAGGAGATACTGGATTGCCAACAGGTCAAGTCATTTCGGAGCTAAACATGACCCTGCGGTTACCAACACGAATTCAAAACGACACGATATGGGTAAGAGAAGACACGAAAACACATTCCGCCGGAGACTTCGTGTCGGTTAAACAAGCAGCAGTTTTAAAAAAATTAGGTGTCGCGCCCGTAGAGTCGATAATAAAAATTCATTTTGCATGGAACGACGGGGAAATAATACCGGACGAGGTTTTATACATGGACATGGAAGCGTTGCAGCAAGAAGTACTCTCGTGCTACTACGATGCTCAGAAAGTTGCATTAGAATTAGGCATCATTGACACGGAAATACTCGAACCATTGATTCAAAAAGCAATTAGAGAAGCCATAAATCTCTTGATTGAACTAGATATTTTTGACGATTCACTAGTAGATGAATACATACGAAAGGCTGAACGCAACGCTAACGCAATAAACGCATCAATCTTTGGAGAAACACCTAAAACACCCGTTAAAGAGGAAAAGGTTGAACCTAAAAAAGATGAACCCGAAGACGACGAAGACGAAGACGAAGAAGTAGGAATAGGAGGTTTATTCGGATAATTATTGAAGATTTTTTTTTTAATTGATGTTAAAATATAAAATTACATACAAAATATAATACATGAAAAGAGGTAATGAATATGGAAAGTATTTATGCTGCGCTTTTGCTTCATAAGGCATCTAAGAGTATAACTGAAGCGGCTATTGAAAAAGTATTGAAAGCCGCAGGTGTTGAGGCTGATAAAGCTCAACTCTCGAAGTTAGTTGCTGGATTGAAAGATAAGAACATTGACGAAATCATTGCATCTGCAGCTGCTGCACCTGTTATGTCGGCTCCTGCAGCTGCTGGGGCGCCAGCTGCTGCTGCTGAACCCGCAAAGGCAAAGAAAGAAGAAGAAGAGGAAGAAGAAGAGGAACCCACTGGAATTGGTAGTCTCTTCTAAATTGAGTTTTGGATTATTTTTTTTTATTTTTTTATTTTTTTGATGGTAGGTATTGAAAATATCAATATTCTTGTTAATTCATAAACTTTTTTTTAAATTCAAGTTTTTTCTATATTACTTATTGCGTTATAGAATAATTATTATAAAATTATAATTAAAGTATGATAAGGATATAAAAATAAAATCTATTAACTAGAATCGCAATATCATGAATAAAAATTCTTGAAAAAATATGGCTGGAAAATTCATAAAGTTTTTCACTCCGTTCGTTAGGATAATGCCCGAGGTTAAGCAGCCTCAACGGGAGGTAACGTTCAAGCAAAAATTCATAGCAACAGCGATAGTGTTAGTTCTTTATGTAATCATGTCAAACATTCCCTTATATGGAATTGTATTGAATGAAACAACCGACTCAATGTATTGGCTTCGAGTTATTCTTGCAAGTCAAAGAGGGACACTAACCGAGCTTGGAATTGGTCCAATCGTTACTGCTGGATTAATAATGCAATTACTCTTAGGTTCCAAGCTTATTAATGTAGACATGAGCGATCCTTACGATAGATCAATGTTTAGCGGTTCGCAAAAAGTAATGGGACTATTCATGACGATCTTTCAAGGAATAATGTACATTGTTGGCGGACAGTTTGGAGATTTAGCAAGTATTGGAATAGTAGGTGCATTTTTAATATTTTTGCAATTATTATTCTCCGGTTTAGTCATCATATTATTAGACGAAGTTCTCCAGAAAGGGTGGGGGCTTGGAAGCGGCGTCTCTTTATTCATAGCAACTGGAGTTGCAGGTCAAATATTTTGGAATTGTTTTAGCTTCATTACTGTTTCGGATGGCTTACCACAAGGGGCGGTAATAGCATTTTTTACAGTTTTATTTGACAATAATCCTAGTACTAATCTTCCCGATGTTTTCGTCAGAGGAGCCCAAAAAGGGTCGATGGTAGGTCTCATTACTACAATAATCATATTCGTGATCGTGGTATGGTTTGAATCGACAAAAGTCGAAATACCCTTGCAATACGCGGGGTATCGTGGTTTTAAGGGCAAATATCCTATGAAACTCCTTTATGTCTCGACGATTCCGATCATACTAGTACAGGCATTGAACGCAAACTTTTTATTCATAGGACAATTAATTGCGGGTCCTGGTTCAGGGTTGCGAGGCCGCGGTTTTGATTTTTGGCTTAATTTAATTGGAGTTTTTGAAGTACCCCCTGATGCAGGAGCAACTGGACAATTAATACCCGTGAGTGGTTTGCTATATTTAATCACGCCGCCCTTAGGACTCGCAAATGTCTTAGGTGATCCCCTTCATGCTTTTCTATATTTATTTATAAACATATTATTTTGCGTAGGGCTCGGCCGGGTGTGGGTAAGCGTGTCCGGTATTGCCCCCAAAGATATTGCCAGGCAAATATTAGATTCGGGAATGCAAGTACCAGGATTCCGGCGCTCTGAGAAGATCATCGAAAAAATTCTGAAGAGATATATTCCAACGCTCGTCGTGCTTAACGGGATAATAATAGCGCTATTGAGCTTCGGTGCTGACTCATTCGGTGCATTGACTTCAGGTACAGGACTTTTGATCGCAATAGGAATAACCCATCAGTACGCCGAGACGATTTCGAAAGAGGTAGCAGCGATGCAATATCCATCAATGCGTGGAATGCTTGGATTGGACTAATTGGATGATCCTTTTTATATTCTATTAATTTGAAATGTAAAAATCGATTCTCTTTTCTTTCTTCATAAAATTTTAAATAACTTTCACCATGAACTATATTGATGCTATTTATTACATTTCAAGTAACATTTGTACAGCTTATCACGACTCCTCCAGGTTCGATGATCTTCGTGATATTAATGGGTTTAACGACCACGCTCATCAGTCAGCTTTTAACTAAATGGTTAGTAGATACTGAAGAAGTTGAGCGAAAACAAAAGCAAATAAGAGCCCATGAGGAAGAAAAGGAAAAAATCATCAAGTTAGCTGAAATCGATGTTAATAGATACATAAAGCAACGCAAGCGGTGGGAACGAAAGGATGTTGTTCTAAAAAAATCGCAACAATCGATTTCCATGCAAAGGATGAAACCAATGTGTGTTACCTTTATTCCCATGATTGTTATCTTTTCTATCATAAGTCCGATGTTTGGTACTCTCCCAGTTGCGTGTAGTCCCATGAATCCGGAATTGATACCATTTATTGGGCCAACAATAGTGGCCACTGGAAGTGCACCATGGATCTCGTTTACTGCGTGGTACATGCTATGCTCACTTGGTTTAAATTCAATCATACCTCGCCTTCTCAAAACTACAACCCAGACAACAGGGGGAGGTTTTAGTCAAATGATGTCTGGACAAAAATCTAAGGCGTTAGAGTTTCCAGATATTTAAAAACATGATATTTCATTCTTATATTAAAGCCTAAACTACATTCTTATACATAAAAAAAGGAAATAAAAATATTATTTATTGTTTTTATATTTCATGATTCGATTGAGTCCCTTTAAAACTGATAAGACGGAACTCATTACCACATCTTCGTGAGTGGCACTTGTTTTTATGATGCGATTTGTTTCAAGATCCATCATTTCAATGGTTACATGTCCTAAGGCGTCAGTTCCTCCCGTGACTGCATCAATATTATACTCAAGAAGTTTAATCTTGCTCATTGGTTCGAAGCACTTGACTATCGCCTTGACGGAAGCGTCAACCGGGCCAACGCCTACAGATGATGCGACTCTTACGATATGATCGCCGTTATTTCGGATTTTTAACCGGACCGTGGACGTGGGGATGACTGATCCCGTCAAGACGGTCAATTCGTCAAGAATAACGTATTTTTCTTCTTCGGGAAGTTCTCCCATTACGTCCTTTACGATTGCGAGGAAATCTTCTTCAGTTACTTCGTGGCCTTTATCGCCAAAACTTTTTACATGAGACATTATTTTCTTAAATTGCATATTTGAAGCGTGAATTCCCATGTCTTCCAATTTTGCTTTCAGAGCGTGTCCCCCGGTGTGTTTTCCAAGTTTGATTGATTGTTGAACTATTTCAGCTACGTCGTCAGAACGCTTAATGCCGATTAATTCGGGAGTAATTGGTTCATAAGCCCTGGCGTTTTTTATCATGGCATGGGCATGAATCCCAGACTCGTGAGAGAATGCGTTTTGGCCTATTAATGGTTGGAGTCGCCCAATTTTAATCTTCCCTCCACAATAGCTCTCTACTAGCTTGGCTGTTGGGAAGATCTTGCGCGTGTTTACTTTCATTGGTATTTGATATAACGCATAAAGAGACATTGCCGTTTCTTCAAAAGAAGCATTCCCAGCTCTTTCGCCAAGACCCATTATTGTTGTCTGGGCTTCAGAAGCACCATTTTCAAAACCTGCAATCGTATTTGCGACTGCTAATCCAAAATCGTTGTGACAGTGAACAGCAATTCGGACGTTTTTAGGTAGAGCCTCGTAATTCTTCCTGATAATATGCCCAAATGCCATCGGCGTGATAGTTCCTACCGTGTCGGGAATATTCACGCGAGTAGCGCCGCATTCTACTGCTGTTTGATTTGCTTTAATCAAGTAATCCAAATCGGATCGAGTTGCATCTTCTGCAGAAAATAATATTGTTGAGTAGTGATCTTTTGCATAGGTAACCATTTTGCAGATTTGATCTAGAACTTCTTCTCTCGTCATTTGAAGTTTTGCTTTCAAGTGGAGATCCGAAGTAGCGATGAAAACATGAATGCTATTCATGTCTGCTTCAATTACTCTGTCAATATCGTCTTTATTCATTCGGGCTAAGCCAATAACTTCTAGATCCAACTCCATTTTAGAAATATCGCGACAAGCTTCAAAATCACCTTGAGAAACTGCGGGAAATCCTGCTTCAATTATATCTATTCCGGCTTCGTTTATTGCCTGAGCTATAGAGAGTTTTTCTTCGTGAGTGAAGCTGATCCCTGGCGTCTGCTCTCCATCCCTAAGCGTAGTATCGAAGAAATATGCGTTTTCAGGTAGAATCAGCGAATCTCTTATCTTTTCCATCATTTCCGATACAAATATATCTTTTTTTTCCGTCATTTTTCCTTCATACTTCCGTTTTTTTCTGTAACCTACTATAATCTCTTCAGTTTAAAACACCTCCCTCATTCACAAGAACAAAGCAATCAATTCTTATAGAATGATAAGAGGCTTCTCATAATAATAATAAAAGAAGACCTAGTAAGTATAACAATAAACCTAAAGGAGAAAGACCACTCAAAACTTTAAGTTGAAAAGAATTTCCGATTTTTTGAGTAGATTTCATCACATTAAACCTTATTTTTATTGTTAATCTTGAGAGGAAATATTCCTTCAAATTAATAATTTTTCCTTTCTTCAATATACTCAATACTAGCATGGCTTTAACCCTTAAAAAATAGAAAAAAAAAGCGCAACGGGAGGGATATTCGTCCTCCTTCGGCATACAGGGAGGATTTCGAACCCCCGAGTGCGAAGCACACGGGCTTTTTGGTAAAGATTTTATTCTTCTCCAAGCCCGCGCCGTACCAGGCTAGGCAACCGTTGCAAGAAATTCATTTTGTCGGGATCGAGACAGGTTCGTTCATCTTTTTCGTCAATTTTGCTTTCTTTATTGCCGCTTCGACGTCTGCGTGGTTGGCTCCCTTTTTTATTTCAATTACTTCTTTAAGGGGTTCAATATGCTTGTAGTTAACTCTTCTTCTTCGAATTTTTAATCCATCGATGATAATATAATTTTTATCTACAATATCTACAACAACGCAGTGATTACCTGCTTCGCGTCCCATTGTTTTTACACAAACTCTTCCAATATCATAAACGCTCATATAATTCGTCACCAAATTATTTTAAAAATCTATCTTTACTGGTTTTTTAAAACTCCAGCATAGACATGTGATTGATAGTAAGAATTAAAATGCATTTAAGAATAAAATTTTTTCGATTTTTCTCATTTCAAGACGCTAAAGGATTTTTGTTGTTGATGACATGCATAGCATTGTTAAAGACTTGTTCAATAGATAAACCCTCGGTGGCAATTACGACATCATAAGCTTCTTTAATTTGGTTAACATCATTTAAATCTATATTGTATAATTCTTTGAATCTTTCTGCTTCAGATTTCTCTCTCATTAGGGTCTCCTCCATTTTTTCATCGTAAGGTGTTCCATCTCTTTCTACCATTCTCTTAACTCTAGTTTCCAATGGACAGGTTAGAATAATTCTAAGATCAGCGATCGATTTAAGGAGAAAACCACTTAGTTGGCTATCAACAACTATATCACCTTTCTTTGCTACCTTGACAATTTTTTCGTCGAGTTCATTATCAATTTCAGGATGCTTTTCAACATGTCGAGTAAATTCCTCTAAAGTCAGGTTCATTTCTTTCGCTTTTTCTCGAAAGGCATTACCTGTCGAATAATAGTCATAACTTAGAGCTTCCGCTATTTTTTTGGCAATTGTACTTTTTCCCGTTCCGTGAAGTCCAGAAATTGAAATAATCATTTTTTGAATATCATCTTACTGTTCTTAAATGAATAAAATTAAGCACGATAAAAATAAAATTGCATCATTATTATAAAAAGTTGATGGAAATAATTGCAAGAAGTACTATTGATTATATACCGATTCTTTAATCAAGTTTTGAAGGCATTTAGCACAGTACCTACCACTTTCTATCCTATTTGCTCTTCTTGCGGTGTTGTCGGTTTTTTTCATTTTTGCAGGTCTAAGCCTTGGTATTGCTTGTAGAGGGGTTTTGCATATTGCACAATGACTCTTTTGAGGTTTTTTTCTCCAATAATGTATCACGTTTTTATTACCAGGAGTTCTTACCTCATGTCTCTTCATTGCCTTAGAACGGTGTCCAGGTTTTGGCATGAAATTTACCTTTTTCTAGTTTAGCAGTGTGTTATAGATTAAATATTATGATTCAAAGAATTCATGATGACATAATAATTTTATTATTTCAATTAATTCCTTAATTAATCGCATTCTGAAATTCTTTGTAGACGGAATATAATTCGTCAGCAATAAGTCCTAATTTATTATTATTAACGAGCTCGTCAATATCACGTATAATTACCAGGCCGATTTCATCAACTTTATATTTTATATCCTCCAAACCAGGAAATCTTTTAAGATTCTTTTTCAATTCATTAAATAATTTTGTAATCAAGTAATTATCGTTTAAACTATCTAATTTTAATGCGTCCATTAAAGTAATGAAAGAAGACGTGATTTCTGAAGTGATACTGGGGAGCTCTAAGATTGAAGATTTTGTTCGTTCAGACGATCCCTCTGAAAGATCTAACGACGAGAGTTTATTAATAACATTAATTGCTTTATTATATTCTTCAATTAAATTAACTTCTTTAATATAATCAGAAAAAAATATCTTTTCTTGTTTTAAAATAATTTTAATATTTAATAGGCTGTTTATCGCATTTCTAATGGATTTTTGAAAGAATAAATCACTAATGGAACCTTCTTGATATTTTTCACTCAAGTTTGGTATTGTTTTTAGAATGCTAAATAATTCTGACTCAAGTTCAGGTTTACTCAAGCCAAGTGTTTTCTTTTCTTGGTCCATTAGAACGATCACGACGGGTTTATCAATTTATTAAATAAAAATTGGTTTTTAGGTTAATAAATCTGATTAAAAAGCTATAAATGGAGGTCTAAAGAAAAAGTAAAATATTCCCACTAAGATACCAATAAAATAACTAGGGATTAATAAGCGAAAAGTTGACGAATTACTCAGCTCTCTGATAGCAATAGCCATCAATGAAGGAACCCAAACCATTATTGTTAATGCCTCTAAAGCATATAAAATGGCCCATACCACTTTATACCCTTCAAATAAAAGAGGTAATCCACCTGTACTTTCGTTCAT